>JACCDW010815221.1_pt1 | contig 22847 bp, 17 predicted proteins | sample 7449781 | NCBI WGS metagenome assembly JACCDW01 (sample SAMN15323449, study PRJNA562643) | freshwater metagenome | isolation source: river surface water | place: USA:Blue River Watershed | collected 2017-08-18
AATTAGGTATTTGTAAACCAACTTTACGAAAAATTATTAGTAATAATAAAATTTATAATGGTAATTATTATGTTGAATATGAAAATTGTCCAGAACATTTATTAAATAATTATAATAAACCAATAAATAATAATATTTCAAAATTAGCAAAACCTATAAAACGTATTGATCCTATTACAGAAGAAATTACTATTTTTAATTCGTTTAATGATGTGTATCAAAAAATGGGTATACCACATATAACTATTCAAACTGCGATTAATGATAAAAAAGAACATGTTAAATTTTATTGGGAATATGCTTAATATTTGTTAATAAAATTTCTTAAAGAAAAATATTTAAAAAAATATATAGTAAAATTATAGTATATATTTTATTTTTTAAGAAAAATAAATAATGTCAAATATTCAAGCTCAAATTGATGCTTTGGCTGGTTCTATTCAAGTTTTAGATAATACTGTTTCAAATATTACTGGAAATACACTTTCAAATTATAATCAATTAAGCCGTATTGTTGCTCAACAAGGAAATATTTATAATACTGTTTATTTTGGTACAGGTAATTTAACTACTGGAAATTTATCTGTAAATAATAATTCATCAATTAATGGTAATTTAAATGTTGATTCTGGTACTTTTTTGGTTGATTCAGTTAATAATCGCGTTGGTATATTAAATACAAATCCTCAATATCCTCTTGATGTTAAAGGCAGTGCAAATATATCAACCGGTTTAAATGTTGGAGGATTAACATCAACACAATCCGCTGTTATAACAACAAGTTCAGGTTCAACTACATATGGATTAGTTTCAGAAGCAACATCAGCATCTGGTCAAAGAACACATATTGGATTCAGAGTTCCTACAATCGGTGAATTAGGTAATATTTATACAAGTAGTTCATCAGTATTTGGTATTTATGGTTTGAATACAATAGATTTAAATACGCCTGGGGTATATACTTATGGAAATTTAACAACTGCTGGTAACGCAAATATTACAGGTAATCTTGGGGTAAAGGGAAATTTATTTACTTTTTCAAATTTAATTGTTAATAGTGACGGTAATTCAAACAATCAATTGATTATTAGAAGTGGTTATAAAGGAAGTAGTGCAACAAATAGATATGTAACATATGATATTGGAATTACTGGAACACATTATTTTTGGGATAATATGGAAGTCAGTGCTAATGTTGGGATTGGTGGTACATCAGCACCATCTGCTAATTTGGACGTACAAGGAAATGCACGAATAACTGGTAATTTAAATGTTGATTCTGGTACTTTTTGGGTTGATGCAACTAATAATCGTGTTGGTATATTAAACACAAATCCTCAACAAGCATTAGATGTAGTTGGTAGTGCTAATATTTCTGTTGATACTTTTGTGCGAAATAATTTAGCAATTGGTGCTACATCCGCTGGTGCTAACTTGGATGTAGTAGGAAATGCTCGTGTTAGCGGTAATTTAAATGTTGATTCAGGTACTTTTTGGGTTGATGCCACAAATAATCGAGTTGGTATATTAAATACAAATCCTCAACAAGCGCTTGACGTAATTGGTAGTGCTAACATTTCTGCTAATACATTTGTACGAAATAATTTAGCAATCGGTGCTACATCCGCTGGTGCTAACTTGGATGTAGTTGGAAATGCTCGTATTAGCGGTAATTTAAATGTTGATTCTGGTACTTTTTGGGTTGATGCAACTAATAACAGAATTGGTATATTAAATACAAATCCTTTACAAGCATTAGATGTAGTTGGTAGTGCAAACATTTCTGCTGATACATTTGTGCGAAATAATTTAGCAATCGGTGCTACAGTCGCTTCTGCTAACCTTGATATTACAGGAAACGCTCGTGTTAGCGGTAATTTAAATGTTGATTCAGGTACTTTTTGGGTTGATGCCACAAATAATCGTGTTGGTATACTGAATACAAATCCTCAACAAGCGCTTGATGTAGTTGGTAGTGCTAACATTTCTGTTAATACTTTTGTACGAAATAATTTAGCAGTCGGTGCTACATCTGCTGGTGCTAACTTGGATGTAGTTGGAAATGCTCGTATTAGCGGTAATTTAAATGTTGATTCTGGTACTTTTTGGGTTGATGCAACTAATAACAGAATTGGTATATTAAATACAAATCCTCAACAAGCATTAGATGTAGTTGGTAGTGCAAACATTTCTGCTAATACATTTGTGCGAAATAATTTAGCAGTCGGTTCTACATCCGCTTCTGCTAACCTTGATATTACAGGAAATGCAATTATTAGTGGTAATTTAAATGTTGATAATGGTGCTTTATGGGTTGATGCTACAAATAGTCGTGTTGGAATAAATAATACAAATCCTCAATATGCTTTGGATATAGTTGGCGATGCCAACGTTGTTGGAGCATTGACTACAACAAAAGCTATTGAAATTAATACTACTGGAAATGGTATTTCTACAATATGGGTTCAAAATAATTCATTTGCTATATTTCGTAATGCAACATATACTAATCAATCTTTACAAGTAGTATGTAGTAGTGATGGTGGAACAAATGATTATATTGATTATCGTTTTATACCAAATAATCTTAGTACAAATCGTTCTGCAACTATGAGAGTTATGCATACAGACCCATCATTTATAACAAATAATGGTAGAATTGATATTGCTACCGGTGTTTTTGGAGTTTCTGGTACTCAATCTACTTATGATAAGACAATTAATGGTATCGGAAATAGTGCAATATTCCGTCCTAAACTTTATTTCCAAGGTTATGCTAGAAATTGGGAGTTTGGTTCAGTTTTTGATGGTAATGCAATTATGCCAATTGTATGTACAAATGATTCATCATGTAATTTTATGGTTAAATCTGGTAGCGGTATTCAAGTTACAAACTCTTCAAATTATAGTTTAGTAGAAAGGTCATTTAGTGAAGCTCTTCGCGTTAATGGTAATTCAATATTTAATGGAAATTTAACATTAAATGGAAATATAAATGTTGATTCTGGATTAATTTTTACAGATACTGTTAATAATAGAGTTGGTATTAGAAATGCAAATCCACAATATGCTTTTGATTTACTTGGTGGAGCAAATATTTCAACAAATTTATATATTGGTTCAACTTTATATGTAAATCAAGGAGGTGCATTTGATTGTTATTTAACTACTAATCAAATTAATTCAGGATTTAGTACAAATGCTAGTGCAGAATTAGCAATAAATTATTCAGGGTATGCAGGTGGAACAACACAATTTCGTGATACAACATTTTTTAATGGGAAAAATACGATTATAGCAAAACTTTTAGGGTCTACTGGTAATTTGGGGATTGGAACTTCAACTCCTGTTCAAAAGCTTGATGTAAGAGGAAATGCATATATAAATGGATTAAGTATATATCCCGGATTTAAACAAACTACTGCAACATCTGGTTATGTTACATACGATATTAATGCATCAGGTACACATTACTTTTGGGATGATGTTGAAACAACTGGAACTATTTCTGCAGGTAGTCCAATTATACCACTTTATAATCCGTCAACTCTTACATCAAATACATATATTGGATTTCAAGGAAGCGCATTTAATTCTACTCTTCCAAGTGGTACAAGTGTTACAACTATTTTTACTCAATCACTACCTGCAGGTGTTTGGATATTAGAAGGTGAAAGTGATTATCAAAATACTACAACAAGTCTTCGCGTTGTTGGATTTAATACATCAACAGGTTTTTTTGATACAAGTAGGTCTCAAAATCTTACATCAAGTGGCGGAGTGGCATTAAGAGTAACTACTGTTTATTCTTTAACTTCAACAACAACAATATATTTTTTAATATCAAATTCAGGAGGAACAACATCAAGTGCTATTAATAATTTAAGATATACACGAATTGCATAAATTTGTTTAATAAACAATATTTTTATTCATATTTTTATTTTATTAAAAAATTAATTTCGTAATTTGAAATAATCACAAGAAATAATAACAATTTTCTATAAAGAATTTAATAAAAAAAGTTTTTTTATTTATAAAATATATTTTTATAAAATAGATTCTATTTTATAAATTATAAAAAATAATTAAATATGTCATCTAGTGATTTTGCTAATGTATATGCTTCTATTAACAATTTACAAAATCAATTTGATGAAATTACCGGAAATACACTTTCCAATTATAACCAATTAAGTCGTATTATAGCTCAACAAGGAAATATTTATAATACTATTTATTATGGTACTGGAAACTTAAGCACTGGAAATTTAACTGTAAATAATAATTCATCAATTAATGGTAATTTAAATGTTGATTCTGGAACATTTTTAGTTGATTCAATTAATAATCGTGTTGGTATAAGAAATACAAACCCACAATATGCTCTTGATATAGTTGGTAGTGCAAATATAAGTAGTACATTATATTCATATGGTAGTATTCAAAATAGTGGTTATTTATCTTTTGGAAATATTGGAAATACTAATTCAGATATTAGTGTTGGTGACCGTGATACAAATAGTTCAACTTATAGTGGTGGAATGTTATTAAGAACAGGAGTTTTAACATTATATCAATCTGGTATTGGGTCATATGATAGTACTGTTAGTGGTTTGACTGGTTATACTGGTTTTGATAGTGTTATTCAATTTAGACCATCAAATCCGGTTGGTGCTTTAGGTTATCTAACACAATTTGGGTTTCCATATATTTTAAGTGGAAATACATATACAACATATCCACAAATCTTTTGTATTGGACAAAATAATGGTGGAACTGACCCTGATGTTAATTCCACTTTTCACGCAACAAAAGGATTACAATTAACAAATGCTTCTTATTATGCAAATTGGACCGATTCTATGACTACAATGACTAATGAAACATTACGTGTAAATGGTGATACTTATATGCCTGTTGGGCAATTAAGATTAAATTCAGGTAATATATTTGTTTCTAATGGTAGTTTAGCAATAGGGGCTTCAACAGTTAGTGCTAATTTAAATGTAGTTGGTAATGCACTTATTAGCGGAAATTTAAATGTTGATGATGGTTTATTATGGACAGACCCTATAAATAATCGTGTAGGAATATTAAATACAAATCCTCAATATGCTTTAGATATAAATGGTTCATCAAATATTTCAGGTCAAATGATTTTTAATAGTTCTGTATTATTTGGTAATCCTTCTACAACAACTGGTATATTACGTTATACTAGACAATCAAATGTTCATTACCTTCAAGCTGGAATTGAAGCTGTGTCAGGTAGTGCAGCAGATTTATTTGTTGCTAATTATTTAACAAGTACAACTACATCTGCACGAAAGTTTATGATAAAAGCAAATGGAAATGTTGGGATTCAAACATCTGATCCATTATATGAATTAGATGTAAAAGGGTCTGCAAATATTTCAAGTAGTTTGATTACATCATATGTTACACCAAATTATGATAGTGGTTGGTTTGCTGTTGCTTTATCAACATCATACTCAAGATCATTAGGTTTTACAATGGATTTAACACAACCTCCTACTTTTAAAGTACTTTTCTCAACAACATCTGCTGGAACAATTGGTGATGGTACTGGTACTGCAAATGTTGTTTGTGATATTACAAGCCAAGGAGTTAATGCAGGTTTTGCTCAATCATATGCACTTAGATATTCATCATCTACATCAGTTATTTTAAGAACAGGTAGTTCAGCTCTTGCGCTTTATTATAATGGAGCTACAACTGTTACTGCTACAACAGGTTATTATAGATTATTTGCTTATTAAATATTAAATATTAGATAAAATATGTTAAATATTAAAGCTCAAATTGATGATTTGACTGGTTCTATTCAAGGTTCATCTAATGTTGTAATTCAATGGATTGCTATTGGATTTATTTAATAAACAATATTTTTATTCATATCTTTATTTTGTTGCGAAATTAATTTAGTACTTTGATAATAACAATTTTCCGATAACTTCATTTTAGGTGGTGCCATTTCAAAACCTGCACGTCCTGTTTCACACGGAGCATTACTACCCTTAGGGAGTCTGATATAATTATTTGTACATTGTGCATAAGAACCATTTGTTACAGGACATTCAAAATATCGTGATTGCCAACATTCTTGAGTGTTAAGAGTAGGTACGTGACAACGTACAAAAGCGTCTTCTTCGCTTAAAGTTTGGGTTGAAGGTATAACTTCTATATTTTCATTTACTTCTCCAATTTGTTGTTTAAGAAAATTAGCATTAGATACATTATTTGTAACATCATTTAAATTTAAATTATTTTTTAAAAATTTCTTTTCTAAATCTTCTTGACTTTCTAAATTAGAATGATGGTAAATTTCATATTTATGAGTCATTTTATCATTAAATGCTTTATATAATCCTATTACAATTACTATTAAAAAAATAAAAACAATAAATATGTTCATATTATTTTTTTTCATTTTAATTCTTCTTTTTATATACTATTATAAATATATATAATTATATATATTTTTTTATAAAAATATTATTTTTAACTATTTTATTTATTTTTGTAAAAAATTAAGGAAATATTTATTTAAATTTTTTATTACCATATTTTTTATTTTTATATAAATATATATAATTATTAATCATTGAAATAGTAATAAATTATTTTTTTTATTAAAAAAAATAAAAAAATGATTTCATTTTAAATTGATATAAAAAACCTTCTTATAATATATAACAACCGAATTTTTTATGCTTAATTCCGCTCTTTCAGTCAACTCTTTACCAGAAATTATGTCAGCACTTAATATGTTAACCACGTTTTATGTAGTAAAACGCAATGGGGAACGCGAAGAAGTTTCTTTTGATAAAGTAATTCGCCGTATTCGTGCCCTTTGTGATGGTCTTTCCAGTGAAATTAACCCAATGTTTGTTGCTCAGAAAGTGGTAACACAAATTTATGATGGTGTTAAAACAACTGAACTTGATGAACTTGCCGCTCAAATTTGTATTTCACTTGAAACTACACATTTAGATTATGGTAAACTTGCTAGCAGAATTATTATTTCAAATAATCATAAAAATACGAGTCCCAGTTTCTCAGAAACTATTTATATACTATATAATAATAAAGATAGTAATGGAGTTCATTGTCCACTTATTGCTGAAGATGTTTACCAAATTATTATGGCAAACAAATCGAAGTTAAATGATGTGTTAAATTATGAACGCGATTATCTTTTTGATTACTTTGGTTTTAAAACTCTTGAAAAAGCTTATTTAATGAAAGCAAATGTGGATGGTGCTAATAGCAAGCCTCGTATTGTTGAACGCATTCAACATCTTATTATGCGTGTTTCTATTGGAATCCATAAAGAAGATATTAAATCAGCAATTCAATCATATATTTATATGAGTCAAAAGTATTTTACACACGCTACTCCAACTCTTTATAATTCAGGAACTCCTAGAATGCAGCTTAGCTCATGTTTTTTACTTCACGTTGGTGATAGTGTTGATGGGTTATATAAAGCTACAAGTGATATGGCTAAGATTTCGGCAAATGCCGGTGGTATTGGAATTTGTCTTTCTGATGTTCGTTCAAAAGGCTCTTATATTCGTGGTGTAAATGGAACTTCTAACGGAATTATTCCTTATTGTCGTGTGCTTAATGAAATGTCTCGTCATATTAATCAAGCAGGAAAGCGACCTGGTTCCATTGCTTGTTATCTTGAACCACACCATCCTGAAGTATTACAATTTTTAGAACTTCGTAAAAATACAGGTGCTGAACACGAACGTTGTCGTGATCTCTTTACCGCGTTGTGGATTTCAGATTTATTTATGAAACGTGTTGAAGGAAATCAAATGTGGTCTTTCTTTGACCCTGATGAATGCCAAGGTCTTTCAGATGCTTATGGTACTGATTATGAATCACTTTATCTTAAATATGAATCTGAAGGAAAGGCAAAAGGAAAACAAGTGGAAGCACGCAAAGTATGGAATGCAATGTTATCAAGTCAAATTGAAACAGGAACTCCTTATGTACTTTTTAAAGACCATGTAAATAGAAAATCTAATCAAAAGAATGTTGGTACTATTAAAAATAGTAATTTATGCGTTGTTCCTGAAACAAAGATTTTAATCAAAGGTAAACTATTACTTACATCTGATGATAAAAGAGAAAGAGCTGATATTTTTGATTCAAATGAAGGTAAAAGTAATTATAAAGGACCTGATGTATTTGAACCTAAAGAAGTTGAAATTGGTACTTTAGAAAACCAAGAAGTTGAAGTTTGGAATGGTGAAGAATGGTCTAAAGTCACTGTAAGAAAAACAGGTACAAACCAAAAAATAATTAAAGTTAAAGTTGTTGATACTGAAGGATGTGAACCGGATTATAATGAAATTGAATGTACTCCTTATCATAAATTTTATGTTATTGATAATTATGATGATTATAGAGAAAATGGAATTTCAAAAGAAGTACGTGCTCACGAACTTAAGCCAAATATGCTTCTTGAACCATATTCTTATATTGATGTAGACCCATTAGACCCAGAAGAATGGTGTGAAGTTTATGTTTTTCCTAAAGTTCTTGAAGTAATTGATGAAGATCGTATTTCTGATACATATTGCTTTACTGAACCTCTTCGTAATCGTGGTGTTTTTAACGGAATCCTCACAGGACAATGTGCGGAAATTACTGAAGTATCTACAGATGATGAATATGCTGTATGTAATTTAGCATCTCTTTCTCTTCCACAATTTGTTGAAGAACATGATGGTAAAAACATTTTTAACTTTGAGAAACTTGTTGAAGTTACAAAAGTTGTTATTCGCAATCTTAATAAAGTAATTGATGTAAATTATTACCCTGTACCTGAAACTAAAAAATCTAATTCAAGACTGAGACCTGTAGGGTTAGGAGAACAGGGATTAAGCGACGTTTTCGCAATGATGAGATTACCATTTGATGGTAGTGAAGCTCGTGAACTTAATAAAAAGATTGCCGAAGCAATGTATTATGGAGCTGTTTATTCATCTTGGGAGCTAGCTTGTGAAGAAGGTCCTTACTCAGAATTTGCTGGTAGCCCTATGAGTAAAGGACAATTTCAATTTGATATGTGGAATGTAAAACCAAGTAGCACTTATGATTGGGACTCACTTAGACAAAAAGTAATGAAAGATGGTGTACGAAATTCACTACTTATTGCACTTATGCCTACAGCATCTACATCACAAATTCTTGGAAATAATGAATGTTTTGAACCATATACATCAAATATGTATACTCGTCGTACAATTGCTGGAGATTTTATTGTTATTAATAAACATTTAGTCAAAGATTTAATGAGCGTTGGTCTTTGGAATGTTGAAATGAAAAATAAGATTATTGCTCAAAATGGTTCAGTACAAAAGATTACTGAAATTCCATCTGAAATTCGTGCTCTTTATAAAACTGTTTGGGAAATTAAACAAAAAGTATTGATTGATATGTCAATTGATAGAAGTCCTTTTGTTTGTCAAACATCATCTATGAATCTCTTTTTTGAAGAACCTAATGCAAGTAATCTAACATCTGCTTTTATGTATGGTTGGAAAAACGGCTTGAAAACGGGCTGCTACTACATTAGAAGTGCTCCGAAGGTTCAGGCCCAAAAAGTTACTGTAGAACCAATTACTGCTACTGGAAATGGTAATAAGAAAGTTGAAGAAGAAGAAGGATGCGCAATGTGCTCAGCTTAATTGATAAGCTTTGCAATCCTCTTCGAGGTGCTCAGCTTAATTGATAAGCTTTGCAATCCTTTTCGAGGTGCTCTGCTTAATTGATAAGCTTTGCAATCCTTTTCGAGGTGCTCTGCTTAATTGATAAGCTTTGCAATCCTTTTCGAGGTGCTCTGCATAAGAACCTCTTTGGTTCTTCCTTTAGGAATCAACTTCCTGTTATAAAAATAAAATTATTATTAAACTTTTGCTATAAATTATCATTAAAATTATAAAATAAAAATTTATTTTATAAATAAATTTAAATATATAATAATTATTATAATTTAAGATAAATTATGATATAATTCATTTAATATATTAATCATATTTTGTGGGTAAAATCGTAATATAAAATCTTCAAAATTAACAAAATACATTTTACATATTTCTTTTAATAAATCCATATCTTTTGAATAAACATATGCTTCATATGGTAATTTATGTGTTATTAATACTTCGTGCATATTTACTTCTACATTATTACTCTTCATTTTAAAAATATAATCAACTAAATATTTTTGAATTCCATATTTATCAGCATTCTTATTATAACTTAATGTTGCCAAAAATAAATATAATAAATCCGAACAAAAACGATATTGTGATGTATACAATTTTATTAAATCAATTACATAATGTTTGTCATTTGTAAATATATTATAATTATCATTAAATGCAAAACTTGAATGTGAAAATATGTGATAATTATCTTTTTTTATATACGAATATTCAAAATCTATAAATCTAAATCGCCGGTCTTTACCTATTAAAATATTAGATCCTTTAAAATCACAATGTAAAAAATCTAATTCGTATTGCAATGGTATTAACAATCTACATATTAAAATATATGCATTTATAAGGTCTTTTAAAGATTTTATACTATTTTCTTCAGCACAACGAAATAATTTTGAATTTACAAATGAATCAAATCGCAACCCATTTATTTCTTCCATTTCAATATATAAATCATTAAATATATCTCCATGACTATTTATATTTGAAATATTATGATAAAATCCGTATATTTGAGGAATAGGATTGTAATAAATCTTTTTATTTATAATTGCATTTTCATAATATTTATATATATTTGTTTGTATTAATATTTCAATTATTTTATCAAATATTTCAAAATCCACATCATATTCACTTTCATTTAATTTATGTTTTATATAACTTACTTTTTTTATAAAAATATTATTATTATTTTCATTATTATATTTAAAAAATTTATTTCGCTCATTTATATTTTCAACCCGTTCTATTAACATACTTTTTTTATAAAATGGAATTTTATGAATTTGTAAATCTAACATATAAGCTATTTTTAATTCAATTATTGATAAATCTGTACAATTTATACATTTTTTATTATTTATCATATTTAATAAATATGTATAATAATATGAAATTTCATCATATAATTCTAATGATAATAATATATTATGCTTTTCATAAAATAGTTCAAATAATAAAAAATGAGGAAAATCATTTCTATATTTTAAAAAATTGTTTAATCCAGCTTTCATATTTTTATTTTTTATTATAATATCATTTTTAATTATATTATCATTTTTAATTATATTATCATTTTTATTATATTCAATTATTTCATTATTCATAATCTTTATTAAATTATTTATTAATTTATAAATATTATTTGTTTCACTACTTTTTACTTTTTTATTTATAATAAATGAATTTGAATTTATATAATTCATTTTTAATAAAAATAAACTTATTTTTATTAAACATTTTCTTTTTATATTTATTTTTAAGTAAATTATTTTTTATTTTTTATTTTTAATTAAATTAGATAAATAAATAGTTAACATAGAATAATTTTTTTTATTTAAATTATTTTTATTAAGCTCTTTGTTCCAATTTAATGAAATTATATATTCATCATTATTTTTAATTTCTTTAAATGTATTTTCATAAAAAATATCTAAATTTTCAATAATGTTTTTTATATTTATATCTAATGTATCAATATTTATTACATAATATCTATGAATATACATTTTCTCTTTATTTACATAATAATCATAATATGTTGAATTATCTTTTAAAATATTATGTAAATAATTAATACTATTTTCTAAAAGATTTTCATTATTAATTAAATTAATAAATTCATCATTTTTTAATATTCCACTTTCTTCAATAAATTCTCTACATGCTGTTTTTTCAATATTTTCATCTTTTTCTTCATATTTACCACCAATTGGATGATATACTAATTTATTATCTCTAAATTCCATACATAAAAGATATCCACGATTTTTTGAATAAAAAGTAATTGATGCACTTTTATGTGTACCATTTAAATCGATATTTTTTGATTTAACTTGAATTTCTTCTTCATTTTTGTGGATTGGGAAAAGTAATGCATTATTTTGTGCATATGAAAATGATATTGAATCATTTAAAAATAATTTATTTCTAATATTTTCAAAATTTTGTGCTTCATAAATCATCATTTTTAATAATTAAAGAATATTGTTAATAGTAATAATGAAAGTATATTATATATAATAATAATTCTTTTATATATAATATATAATTATATTTTATTCAATTTTATTTTTTTATCTAAAATTATTTACGTTTATAATATTTATTTATAAAAAAATTTAATAAAATATATTTAAAGAACTAAAATAGTATAATATATAGTATAAATACTATTAATTTCGTTTACATTATATAAAAAAAATGAGTAAGCGAATTGTAAACAATAAGTTCTCTAATAATTTGTTGGATTCTATGGTAAAGTGTGCTTTAAGTTCTCTTAACTCTACTTTTACTCACGTTGCTTCTTTAGTACGTGGAAATTCATTATTTTCAATGGGTACAAACTGCTTACGCGGTGCGTGCACACGAAATTGTAGTGGGCGAAGTACGCGGTGTAGCTTCCACGCGGAAGCTAACGCAATACGTAAACTTGCTTCACATAAAGGAACTAAAAATAATAAGTCTATGGACCTCGTGGTAATTCGCGTTAGTCCTACTGGTGTTATTGGTAATTCTAAACCTTGTTTCCAATGTATTCAACAAATTATGCGTTCGCGATTTAATATATCGCGAATTTATTATTCAAATGCTGAAGGAGACATTATTTGTGAAAGTATTAATCAATTACTGCGAACAGATACAATTCATATTGCTCACGGATTACGTGAAAAACTTGGATATTGTCCATCTGAAATTCCTGTAAGTCTTATTTTACAAAATAAACAATTAGCTAAATTTTTAATTACAAAATACTGAGATATAATTAATTTTTTACTATTATATATAGAAAAATATAAAAAAAAATATGTAAAAAAAAAATATGTATATAATGTATATAATTTAAATATTAATATAATATTGAATATGTATAAAGTGTACATAAATCATAAAAATCCAACTATAACAAATAGTATATCAACTTTCCCTAATCAAAATGTTTATAATAGCCGTTTTTTAATTAATCATCCGCAACTTTCCATAAATTATCATCAAAAAGAAATTTATCAAAAAATTATACGCGAAAAATATAATTCTATATATCCATCATTTAGCGTTCCTTATACATTATATGATTCCATTTTTCAACCAATTATTAATCAATCTGCGAATTGATTGTGAAAAACCAACTGGAGCATAGTTTTTGGGCAAACACTTGTAATACCTATTATTTTGTATTTACGTTAGCTATTTACACATTTTTTATTTACGTTTGTTTCATACTATTTTTTTATAAAAAAAAATTGAATAATAATTATTTATAAAATTATTATAATTAAAAATAGATTATAAAATAACTTATTTTGTTTAACCGATAATTTAAATTTAATTAAAATGCTTCCTGTTTACCAAGTTAATAGAATTAATTGTGCTTACGATAACTTTTCTTTAGGTATTTATTGCCCAAGAAATGCTGAAGGAAGCGGAAAATCATATTCTGCTTTTCCATCAAAATCTATGATTATTAATCAAGAAGATGATTCAATTACTGGAAGTTATATGCGTGATATGGATTTTTCGTTTATTGTAAAGAATAATACTTCATTTGAAGTAGGATTATTTTTATATAATAATAAACATATAAAAATGCAAAATATTCGCGATTACTACAAAACACACGGTATTGTTCCAAATAATTCAAATAATTTCCATCACATTGGAATTTATACAATTGATTTTGATGTAAATAATATATCAGATTTTGATAGAAAACGTAATCATTTTAATATTTCACAACCTTCAGATGATAATAGAAATTATATGAAGTTTGATTTTTATTTTATGTATATGGACCCTAATCAACATCAAAATGTTACACGTGGTAGAAATGATATTTATTACATTTCAAACCCAACTGTTACTTTTAATATTGATGAAATTATGTAAATATGTAAATATGTAAATATATAAATATGTAAATATTATATAAAAAATATAAAAATAAATATGTAAATATAAAATAAATATAAAATAAATATAAAATAAATATAAAATAAATATAAAATAAAACAAAATAAACAAAATAAAATTTAAAAAATAAATATATTTTTTAAATTACTTTTATAAAAAATAAAACTAAATAATAGTATAGTATAATAAAAATTATAATATGAAATATAATATATCATTTTGTAAAATAAAAGAGTTTCTTGGACTCTTTTTACTTATATGTTTAATATATCTCGGTTATCAAATTCATAAATATAAATCTAATGTTCAAAATATTATTGAAAGCTATGAAGATTATGACAAAAATGTTGAAGCTCAAAAAGCAGATTCACTTAAACTTTCTGAAACTCAAAAAAGTGAAGTAGGAACTATTTTTAATAATATGATACCAAAAAGTGTTAGTGAATATGTTAATGCAAATAAAAATATATTACGTGGTCCCACTGGAGCAATGGGTCCTACTGGTTTAAGTGGTGGAAATTTTATAGCAAGCGGATTTTTAGTAAATAAAACAGCTTCATATGATAGTACAAATAAAGTATATAGTAATCCAAATCGCGTTATTACACGTGCTTCCGGTAATGACCCTAAAGCATCACTTTCATTTTTAGATACTTTTTCCCCTTTTGTTACATACCAAAAGTGGATGATTGATTCAAATAATAAATTAGTAAGCAATTTTGACCAAAGTTGCGTTGCTTTTAATCCTAATAGCGGTGATAAAGAAAAAGTTTATATGACTAATTGTAATGATAATGCTTCATTAAAAGTTCAAATGGATAAATATAATCGCATTTTATTACAAGATACTATGGGAACACCTTCACCTAAATGTTTGACTTTAGGAGCTGTTGAAAAACAAGTTTTAACAACTGGTTTACCTGATTGTATGGCTGGTAATGATTGCTTTAAAGTTGGTTTTAATAAACAATTTATGAAAGTATCACCGTGTGATATTTCTATTCCTAAAGATAATGAAATATGGAACTTTTTATAATATTTTTTATATTAAATATTTTCTATTAAATCACCCCATTTTAAATTAATCATTTTTTGATAATATCTTAAATTAATAATTGGTGCTTCACTTTTAATTTCAACTACTTTTTTCTTAAAATCATCCTTAAATCCATCATATTCATTCTTTAATTCTACTTTATTATTTCCTTTATTTTCATTTATATTATTTATACTTGTTGATGAAGTTATAAAAGTATCATTTACATTTGATTCATCTATAGTAAAATTCTCTTTTAATAAATTATTTGAAGATTTTGATAAGTTATTTGAAGATTTTGATAAACTATTTGTTGAATCAAATGCATATATACTCTTTTTATTTCTTAAATTGGGGCTTAATGGGCTTTTTACATTTTCAGCATTTGGATTACTTTTACATAACCAATTTGGATGTCCAACTGCTTTACAATGTTTACATATTATTGTTGGGCATTTATCAATAATATGTCCTGATAAATGACAATATTTACATTTCCCTTTAACTTCTTTACTCATTTTTATTTTAATATATTAATTCTATATTTTAAAGAAAATTATTTTTGCTTTTTGAACGAATTATTTTTTATTTATTTTTATTTTTTTTATTTTCTATAAATATTATATTTTTTTTACTAAAAATATTTGTTAACAAATTATAATTATTAAAAATAAATATTTTATAAAAAAAAATGAATAAAATTGGATATAAAAAAATTAATATATAAATAATATATAATGAAAAAATATATTTAAAAAGGTAAATGCATAGTTTTCAAGATAATTACAATAATGATATAGACAATATTCAAATTTCTAAAATTTTTGATTTAAATAGTTCAATAAAAGAATTTAAAAATGAAGAATTTCAAAATATTTTAAATGAAAGCCATAAAATAAATAATATTTTAAAATCATTAGAAAATGAAAAAGATAAAATTATTAATAATGAAAATATTGAACCTAAAACATTACATTTAGCACATCAACATTTATGTGTTATTCAAAATAATTTAAAAGAACAATTATATGAATTACAACTTTTATGCAAAAATTTAGAAATAAATAATGTTGTACAATTGGAAAAAAATAATTCATATAAAAAAATGAATGAAAATTGTATTCATTTTAATCACGTTTTTAAAATATTTTTACCATATATAATCGTTTTTTCTATTTATCTTAAATTTAGAATAAATAGTACTAATTAAATTTTAACAAAAAAACAATCGCATTTACCTTAATAAATAGTTTTTTATTTTTTATTTTATATTTTAATATAAAGAAGTTTATCTATAAATATATAATTATATTTATAAATTAAATTAAAAAAAATGGAAGAAGTTGTTGAAACTAATATTTGTGAAGAAACTCACGAAAATAATATATGTGAAGAAGCTCAAAATAATTTATCAAAAAGTGAATTAAAAAGATTAGAAACTGAAAAACGCGTTAAACGTACTCACGAATTAATGGAATTAATTGATAAAGCAAATGAAGAAATACAAATTTATCAAGATGAACTTTGGGAATTATTAAAAATTCAAATTAAATTACCAAATAAACAAAAACGTGAACGAAAAGTTAAAAATGATGAAGAATCTTCTGATGAAAATAAAAAGAAAAAAGATATTCCTAAAAAATTATCAGCTTTTGATAAATTTTTTAAAACACCTAATTTAACTCAAGATAATTATAATGATAATGAAAATATTGATTCAAATTCAACTATACCTTTAATTAAAATTGATTCTATTAAAAAACAACGTGCACGTGCTGTAAGTTATGATGATTTAGATAAAAGTCTTAAAAAGAAAAAGATTGAACATTTTGAAGTTATTGACATTTTTCAAATTGAAGGTATTGAACCTGAATTTGTACGCGAATGTTTAGAAAAATCAGATATTACTGGTGATATTCGTCTTTTTAGAAAATTATTTATTAAAAATATTCCTAAAGACCAACAAATTATACGCTATTTAGGTGGTAAAAATTATGAAGTAAAACGAAATGATTTATGGATTGACGATTTAAATGGAAATTATATTAAAAATGTATTAGCCAAAATTTTTGAAAAAAGTTATATTGTAGTTAATGAATTACAACATTATACTGGAAATATTGACCAATTCTTAATTAATCAGGATCATATTACACAATTTGATGATGATAAATATATGGAAAAGTTTATGAGTCAAATTTCAAATATTATTGATATTAAAAATAAAAATCCTTAAAAAAAGATAATATTTGTTTACGTTATAAAAAAATAATTATAAAAAATTGACACAATAATTCTTATGATTTAAATAATTATAAGGGTTGAGTAGGAGTTAGTTGATTATTTCAAATAACTACCAAGGTTTATACACACAAGGCTTAATAGTGTATAAATTAGCATATATTGCCAATACATTGAAAATACACAATGTGTATTATCAATAATATATGTTAGGTTGTATAATCATTATTTGATTTTAACAGCCGATAAATAAATAAATAAATATATATTGATATGATTTAAAATTTTATCAAAAAATATTTATATTATTTATATAAATTTTAATATAAATTAATGAAAATAAAAAATTTATTATTAACGTAAGTAATGAAAAAATCGTTTTAAGCGAAAAGTAATTAAATATTTTCTTGTTTTTTTAAACAAAAAATAATATTAATGAAAAATTCGTGTTAACGAAAAGTAATGAAAAAAATGTTAAAAAATAAATATAAAAAGTAATTAATAAATATTAAAAATATATAAATAATTAAAATATGATTGAAGTAACGACTCACTCTTTTATTAAAGTAAAGTCATATAAAATGCGATACGTTAATCGGTTTTATATAAAGATACCAAAATATTTTAATTTTACACTATCAAAAATAGTGAAATAGTATTATTTCTTAAGCTGTGAAATAACCAGCCACCGAAAATGAGTGATGAAATAATATGAAAACATTAGAATGGTTTAACACGCCATTCTTTTAGTGTAATTTAAACTTAATAGACTATGTGTTAATAGCACTAAATGTTTTGTTTATTTATTTACACGAAAATTATAAAACTAAAAAATTAAAAAATAAAATAAAAGAAGAAAAGAAGAAAAGAACTTAAAAGATTTATGATTTAATATAAATAATTATTTATATTAAAAATTATATTAAAAATTATATTAAAAATTATATTAAAAAAATATAATATGTATTTATCATTTTTTGAAGAAAAACCATTTTATCATGAACTTGATTTTAAATCAAAATTTGTTGAAACATATTTATATTCACTTTTAAATAATCAAAATAAATATATTAAAAGTGATTCTGAAAATGAAAATTATGATTTAAAATCAATTTATAATTTGCAAAATATTATTATTACCGGTCCATGTGGTTCCTGTAAAACTACCCAAATACACGCTTTTTTAGCAACACTTTTAAATACTCGTTCTATTTATAATCTTAAAAATAATGTTGAAGGATTCCGTTATAAATATTCACCTTTTCATATTCAATTTTCTATTAAAAATTTTAAAAATAATGATATTATTGATGATAATCAAAATATTAAATTTATAAGAAATATTGTTAGTACTCCAAATATGGGATTTAATATTCCTAAAATACTTTATATTACTGATTTTGATGAATCTTCAATGGAAATACAAAAATTCTTTTTGCGTATTATTGAAAAATCAACTTCAAATGTACGATTTATTTTAGAAATCAATAATTTAAATAATTTAAATAGTGCAATTATTAGTAGATTTTTTACATTATATTGTAAAATACCATTATATGAAGAAGTTAAAAATTCATTAAATAAAATTTATGATAAATATATACTTAATAATCATTTTAATATTATTGAAAATCATAAAAATAATATTCATTTATTAAAAGATGAAAAAGAAAATGTTATTAATCAAATGATTTTAAATAGTCATTTAAATAATTTTACTTTTACACCATATAAAATATATTTTAATTTAAAAGATGTTTATGGAAATATGGCCATTTATATTTCTTCATTTAAAAATCATTATATGTATAAAAATATTTATCTTCCAATGTATATTAAAAAGTGCATAAAACTTAAAAATGTTATTTTTAATATTTCTCAAGATTCTTTTTTTGAAAATATGAATTATATACGCGAATTATTACTCGAACTTTATGTTAATAATATTGATTCAACATTAATATTAAAATATTTACATTTATGCACTATTGAATATTACGATAATGATTATAATATTTCTAATGATTTAACTCAAAAGTTATCACATATTGAATATAAAATGAAATTGTCCAATAAAGATGTTATTTTTATTGAAATGTTTGTTGTTTATATTTTAAAACATTTACTTTTTAATAAAAAAATAAAAGAAGAAATAAAAAAAATAGATTTTATTAAAGAAGAAGAAATTAAAAAAATAGATTTTAAAGAAGAAGAAATTAAAAATGAAGGAGTAGAAGAAAAAGAAGTTAAAAAACGTGGACGCAAAAAAAAAGTTTAATTTATTCGTTTTTTATATATAAATTAAATATAAATTAAGTATAATATAAAAAAAATGTCAAAAATTTTAGACCGTTTATATTTAGGCGACCGTTTAACTGCTTATAATGAAAATTATTTAAAACAACATAATATTAACGTAATTGTTAATGCAACCAAAGATATTCCCAACTTTTATGATAGCAATCCTGAAATAAAATATTATAGAGTCCCTATTGAAGATAATTTAGCACCTGAAGAGCTAAATGCTTTTTATTTTTGCGCAAAATCATTATTACCCATTTTATTTGAAGAATATATGAATGGAAAAACGATTTTAATACATTGTTTTGCCGGAATGCAACGAAGCGCCGCATTAGTTCTTCTTTTTTTAATATATTACCATAAAAAAGTTAATAATATTAATATGTCTGTATCTGATGCAAAATTTTATATTTTAAGTAAACGTCCTGTTGCATTTAAATATGGGATGTATGTTAATTTTGAACCTCCGGTTAATGTTATTGCAAACGAAATTCATAACAATATGTTATAAATTAGCAAGCGAAATTTATAATAACCAATTATAAATTAGCACGCGAATACAATTATAAATTCTTTATTAAAAAATTTTATAAAATAATTATTTTATAAATAAAAAATATAAAATGTATATATTTAAAAAATATAAAATGTATATATTTAAAAATATAAAATGTATATATTCAAAAATATAAAAATGTATATATTTAAAAATATAAAATGTATATATTTAATGTATACACTAATACATATATTAATTAACTTAATTTGTAAACATTATATTTTTATTACTGTTTTTGTTAACAAAATATAATTTATTAACAAAATATTAATTCATTAATAAAAATGTTTAGTGCGTTTAAATTTAAAAGAAAATGTATAAGAAAAATGTATAGGAAAAATAAAAAATCGTGTATACATTATGTCACCCAAAAGTAGAAAAACCGCAATAGTTCAAGAAAATATTGAACCTACTCAACAAGTAAAAGAAGTTAAAGAGAAAAAAGTACGAAAATCAAAAAAAAATGTTGAACCTGTTCAACAAATAGAAGTTAAAGAAGAAGTTAAATCAGTTGTTCAAGAAAATTTAGGTAAAAAGATTATGAAAAACGAATTATTAAAAGAGATTAATGAACATAAACATTTAAATATGGATGCTAAAAAGTTTTTAACAAACTTTTTTGTTAATTATAAAAATGATTTTATTTATGAAGAAAATTATAATCAATTAATTAATAATATTATTAATTTACAAGAAAAGAAAACTAAACTTGTTCATTTAGTAAATCATTTAAATCTAAAAAAACAATATAAAAATGAACATAATAAACGTAAATTTAAATTTTATAAACATAAAGCTTCTAAACCTATTTTACTTGGAAATAACCGACATAATTATCTTTACACACCTTTACCCATTATTGCTAAAAATAATTCTTCTAAAGAAGAATCAAAATTAAATTTAGAAGAATTAGATTTAGAAGAATTAGAATCATATGATGAAATTACAAGTAGTAATGAAGATCTTTTAAAACATTTAATAATAAATTCTATCTTTAGAGCTGATAATAATGATGAATTACCTGAATCTCTTTTTGAACAACAACCTGATATGATGGAAATAAATCACGATATTAAAAAAGAAGAAGAAACATGTTTCAGTGCTTCATTACAAGATTTATTATCACTTTATTTATATAAAATTTATCTTGCAAAAGATAAAAAAGAAGAAAGTGATACTAAAAGCATATTACCAAATGATAATCATTCTGAATACTTTTATTCATATTTTGTAATTCAATTAAATAATAATATTGTTAAATTAGCACCTTATGTTGTTAAAATTGATAAATATTTTAATTTTAAAAATGAACTCTTTAAAAATACTTTTATGAACAATTATAATTCTTTAACAAAAATTAATGATTATGAAAATGATAGAACAAAATTATATAAAAAATTTAATAAAAAAAAAAGTGATTTAAGAAATATTGATGCTATCACATCTAATTTTGATACTTTAGAAAATATATATTCACAACAAAATGATGAATTTTTAATCAAATCTTATATAGCAGAATTTAGAAATAAATATATAAATTATTCAAAAATATCAACAAATAGTACTTTAAATTTATTATTTAATGATGCAAATTTATATAATGCAATTTTAAATAATTCTATTTTAGACCATATACAATATCAAAATAAAAATGATAAAAATTATATTTTAAACAACTTTTTACAACTTTTTGATAATATGGATAATAAAGAAATTTATTTTAATATGATTGATATTTCATATGTACAAGAATTTTATAATTTTTATCTTGAATTATATGGTGAAAAAAATATTAAATCTATACAATTTTTATGGGATTTTGATTCAGATGTTTCAAATATTTCTAAAGATAATATTAAAAATATGATATGTTCTGTTATTCCAAATAAAAAAAGTAATCGTTTTGCTGATTTTGAAAATAGTCGGATTGGATTCCATAATCTTGAAAAATATTTATTTAATGATAACGAAATACAATATTTAAAAGATATGTTTCCATACAAACTTGAAAATTGTTTATCTTATTCTTTTTCAAATTATCAAAATATAGAGTCGCTATTATCTTTATTTAATATTGCTTATGAATCACGTTTAAAAAAAAATTCAATTATAGAAATGATGGGTGACAAAGAAGAAGAAGTAAATCATAAAAATTCTAAAGAGCACGATTTATGGTCATTTTTTGATGTATCGTTTTTTGAAACTTATGGTACTTATTTAAATAAAGATTTAATACAAAAATTAAAAATAAAAAATGGTAATATTTTTAATAATAGTGTACCTAAAAGTACGAATTATGTAAATAATACTATGGACCGTAGAAAACATCCAAATAGTTTACACAATGATTCATTTTCTGAAGTATTTGATTGTGATAATGACGATTTTGATAAAGATATATTTATAAGTACTTTACAATTTTTAAAAATATTTACACTTGAACAATTTACATTTTATATTTCTTCATCTTTTAAACATTCACCAACTGCTTATATTTTATTAAATAAATATTTTTCAACAAATGTTTTTG
>JACCDW010310648.1_pt1 | contig 22845 bp, 20 predicted proteins | sample 7449781 | NCBI WGS metagenome assembly JACCDW01 (sample SAMN15323449, study PRJNA562643) | freshwater metagenome | isolation source: river surface water | place: USA:Blue River Watershed | collected 2017-08-18
AGCCCTTCATGGGCAACAAGATCCTGCTGATGTTCGTGATCATGGTGCTGATCGTCGTGGTCGGCACTGCGCTGGACTTCACGCCCACGGTCCTGATCCTGACCCCGGTGCTGATGCCGGTGATCAAGGCGGCGGGTATCGACCCGGTTTACTTCGGTGTCCTGTTCATCATGAACAACGCCATCGGCCTGATTACCCCGCCCGTGGGCACGGTGCTGAACGTGGTGTGTGGTGTGGCGCGCATCACGATGGACCAGGCTTTCAAGGGCGTGCTGCCCTTCCTGCTCGCGCAACTGTTCGTGCTGTTCCTGCTCGTGCTGTTTCCGGATCTCGTGCTTGTGCCGCTCAAGTGGTGGATGTCGTGATCCGTTTTTTTCCTTCCTGATTCCCCAACCTGCAACAACCAAGGAGACATCCATGTTCAAACGCAGAACCCTGGCTTCGGCCATTGCTGGCGCCGCCCTCCTGGTGGCCACGTCCTCGTTCGCGCAATTCACCGAGCGCACCATCAAGTTCACCAACGGCGTGGCGGCTGATCACCCGGTGGCCGATGGCGTCAAGCGCATGCAGGAAGTGCTCAATGCCAAGACCGGTGGCAAGCTCAAGATCAATGCCTTCTGGGGCGGTGCCGCGGGCGGTGACCTGCCGGCCACCCAGGCCCTGCGCGCGGGCACCCAGGAGATGGTGTGCACCTCCAGCTCGCCGCTGGTGGGCATCGTCAAGGAACTGGGCGTGTTCGACCTGCCGTTCCTGTTTGCCAACGAGAAAGAGGCCGACGCGGTCCTGGATGGCCCCGCCGGCCGCTACTTCAACCAGAAGCTCGAGGCCGCCGGCCTGGTGAACCTGGCCTACTGGGAGAACGGCTTTCGCAACCTGACCAACAGCAAGCGCCCGGTGGCGAAGGTCGAGGACTTCAACGGCGTGAAGGTCCGCGTGATGCAGAACAACATCTTCCTGGACACCTTCAAGACCCTGGGTACCAACGCCGTGCCCATGGCCTTCGGCGAGGTGTTCACCGCGCTGGAGACCAAGACCATCGACGGCCAGGAGAATCCCTTCGTCACCATCGACACCTCCAAGTTCTACGAGGTGCAGAAGTTCCTGAGCGTCACGCGCCACGCCTACACCCCCTTCCTGGTGCTTTACAGCAAGAAGCTGTGGGACCAGCTCTCGCCCCAGGAGCAGGCCGCCCTGCGTGAAGCTGCCATCGAAGGCCAGAAGGCGCAGCGTGCCTCGATCCGCGCCCAGAGTGACAAGGCCCTGGCGGCCCTGCGTGCCAAGGGCATGCAGATCAACGAGATCACGCCCGCCGAGCAGCGCCGCATGTTCGAGACCGTGAAGCCCGTGTACGACAAGCACCGCGAGTCGATCGGTGGCGAGGCGATCAACGTCGTCTTCGACGCGCTGAAGAAGGCGCGCGGCGGCTGATGCTGTCACGCCGGGGGTCGCAAGGGCTTGCCTTTGCGGCCCCTTTTTTCATGAACGCCCGCCTGGCGCGGGCCAATCGATCGATTTCATGACTGCCAAGCCCGGACGCTCTGCGCCCCGCTATCGTGGTGTCTTCCCGGTGGTGCCCACCACCTTCACCGCCGGCGGCGAGCTGGACATCGCCAGCCAGAAACGTTGCGTCGACTTCATGATCGACGCCGGCTCCCAGGGCCTGTGCATCCTGGCCAATTTTTCCGAACAGTTCGCGCTGTCCGATGCCGAGCGCGAGACCTTGACCCGCACGCTGCTGGAACATGTGGCAGGCCGCGTGCCGGTGATCGTCACCACCACGCATTTCAGCTCGCAGGTCTGCGCCGAGCGTTCACGCCGAGCCCAGGACATGGGCGCGAGCATGGTGATGGTCATGCCGCCGTATCACGGTGCCACGATCCGTGTGTCACAGGCGCGTATCGCCGAGTTCTACCAGCGCGTGAGCGACGCGATCGGCATCCCGATCATGGTCCAGGACGCGCCGGTGAGCGGTACACCACTGCCTGCCGATTTTCTCGCGCGCATGGCCCGCGAGATCGAGCAGCTGGCGTATTTCAAGATCGAGACGCCCGGTGCCGCAGGCAAGCTGCGCGAGCTGATCGCCCTGGGAGGTGAAGCCATCGAAGGCCCCTGGGACGGGGAGGAGGGCATCACCCTGCTGGCCGACCTGGATGCCGGTGCGACGGGCGCGATGACGGGAGGTGCCTACCCGGATGGCATGCGCACCATCGTCGACGCCTACCTGGCCGGCCGGCGCGATGAGGCCCTGGCGGCTTATGGCCGCTGGCTGCCCCTGATCAATTTCGAAAACCGCCAGGGCGGCATCCAGACGGCCAAGACCCTGATGAAGGAGGGCGGCGTGATCGCCTGTGACGCGATGCGCCACCCCTTTGCCGAGATGCATCCGGCCACCCGTGCCGGCCTGCTGGAGACCGCTCGCCGCCTGGACCCGATGGTCCTGCGATGGGCGGCGTGACCTGTACCTACGAATCCGAAGTTCCCTATGAAGATCACGCAAGTCGAAACCGTCCGCCTGGGCGAATTCCCCAATATCCTGTGGGTGCGCCTGCACACCGACGAGGGCCTGGTCGGCCTGGGTGAGACCTTCATGGGTGCGCAGGCCGTCGAGGCCTACCTGCATGAATGGGTGGCCCCCAAGCTCCTGGGGACGGACCCCTTGGCCATCGAATCGCGCAACCGCGACATCACGGGATACCTGGGCTGGCGCGGATCGGGCGTCGAGACCCGCGGCAATTCGGCGGTGGACATTGCGCTCTGGGACATCTTCGGCAAGGCCGCCGGCATGCCGGTGCATACCGCCCTGGGAGGCAAGAGCCGCGACGCGATCCGCATCTACAACACCTGCGCCGGCTACAAGTACGTGCGCAGCACCGTCAACCAGAACACCGCCAACTGGGGCCTGGGCCAGAACGCTGGCCCCTACGAGGACCTGGAGGGCTTCCTGCACCGAGCGGACGAAGTGGCGCAGTCCCTGCTGTCCGAGGGCATCACCGCGATGAAGATCTGGCCCTTCGACATGGCGGCCGAACGCAGTCACGGCCAGTACATCAGCAACGAGGACCTGAACACCGCGCTCGAGCCTTTCCGCAAGATCCGCAAGGCCGTTGGCGACCGCATGGACATCATGGTGGAATTCCACAGCCTCTGGCGTCTGCCCATGGCCCGCAAGATCGCCCGCGCGCTGGAGGAGTTCAACACCTTCTGGCACGAGGACGCGATCCGCATGGACAGCCTGGACCTGCTCAAGGCCTATGCCGAGGATTGCAAGGCGATGGTGTGCGCCAGCGAGACGCTCTCGTACAAGTGGGGCTTCAAGGACTACCTGGAAACTGGCGTGGCCGGTGTGGCCATGCTGGACTTGAGCTGGTGCGGCGGCCTGTCCGAGGCGCGCAAGATCGCCGCGATGGCCGACGCCTGGCAGCTGCCCGTGGCGCCCCACGATTGCACCGGCCCGGTGGTCTGGGCGGCTTCCACGCACCTGTCGCTGCATGCACCCAACGCGCTGGTGCAGGAGAGCGTACGCGCCTTCTACACCGGTTGGTACAAGGAACTGGTCACCGAGCTGCCCCGCGTGGACAAGCAGGGAATGATCAGCCTGAACGACAAGCCCGGCCTGGGCCTGGAGCTGCTGCCCGATCTGCACAAGCGGGCCGACGCCATCGTGCGTGTCTCGAAGCCTTGACCCGGCGAACCTGGAGTTGCCCATGAAGATCACAGCCGTCACGCCCTTCATCCTGCATGTACCGGTGACCGGTTCGCAGATCGCCGACAGCACGCACACCGTGACCCACTGGGGCGTGGTGGGCGCGCGCATCGACACCGACAACGGCCTTTCGGGCTATGGATTCACCGGCACGCACGCCCATCTGCCCAGCGACCAGTTGATCACCCGCTGCATCGAGACCTGCTACACGCCGCTGCTGGTGGGGGAAGACGCGAACGACGTGCAGCGCCTGTGGCTCAAGCTCGCCCGCCAGCCCGCCTTGCAGTGGGTGGGGCGTGCGGGCATCACGACCCTCGCGCATGCGGCGGTGGACGTCGCGCTCTGGGACCTGAAGGCCAAGGCGGCGGGTCAGCCTCTGTGGAAGCTGCTCGGGGGGCAGGTGCGTGACAAGGTCCGTGCCTACAACACCGACATTGGCTGGCTCAGCATCCCGGATGGTGACCTGGTGGCTGGCGCGAAACGCGCGGTGGACCAGGGCTTCACGGGCGTCAAGATCAAGGTCGGATCCACCGTGGAGCGCGACCTGCGACGCCTGGCCGCGGTGCGCCGCGCGATCGGTGACGAGGTGACGATGGCCATCGACGGCAACGGCAAGTGGGACCTGCCCACTTGTCTGCGTTTCTGCCGGGGGGCGGCCGACCTGGACGTGTTCTGGTTCGAGGAGCCGCTGTGGTACGACGACGTGAAGGCGCATGCCGAACTCGCCCGTGCGCAGAGCATCCCGGTGGCGCTGGGGGAACAGCTCTATACGACCGAGGCGTTCTCGGAGTTCTTCCACCAGAACGCGATCCACTGGGTGCAACCGGATGTCACGCGCATGGCGGGTATCACCGATGTCTGGCGGGTGTGCGAGACGGCGCATAGCTACCGCCTGCCGGTTGCGCCGCATGCGGGGGACATGAGCCAGGTGCATGTGCACCTGTCCTATGCGCATCCGGCTTGCGCTGTTCTGGAATACATCCCCTGGATCAAGGACTGCTTCACGGATCCTGCCGAGGTGGTGGACGGGCATTTCCGTTTGCCCCAGGAGCCGGGGGCAGGGACTACGCCTGTTGCCCAGGCTTGGGAGCGGTATCGGAAGGCTGCCTCCTAGCAGTTTTGCCTGGTTGCTTTTGCGTCTTTGGGTCTTTCCGTGCACCCGTACGCCTGCACGTGGGCACGGGACGGGGGCTGGGGTGCCCGTTCTCCGGAGCTTCGCGGGCGTCTGCCCGGAGGGCACCACCACCCCTTCGTCAACCCCACCCCCTCACGCCCACCTGGAGGGCAACCGCGAGTGCACCTGCGCCCGGACACCCCAGCCCCCATCCCTCAGCCTGCAGGGCGGGCCCTCCGACAAAAAACGACTTCGCACCTGGAGCGCTTGGTCGCGCGCATTCGCCTGGCGCTGGATGAATCGACCTAGCTTGAGGTTTGCGTGCGTGCGGTTTGGGGTGGTGTGAGTCGTTGCCACGTGGAGGCTGGTGGGCGGGGTGGGGCGGGCGCAGGTGCACTCGCGGTTGCCCTCCAAGCCGGAGGGAGGTCGTGGGGTTGATGCGGGGGTGGTGGTTCCCGCGGGGCAGACGCCCGCGAAGCTCCGGAGAACGCCCCACCCCGCCCGCCGGCCGATGCCAGCCAAGCGACGAAAGAAGCCTACCGACCCATCTCCACCGGACAACGCACGGTCAGATCGTGATCCCGCCGTCCACGTTGTAGGCCTGCCCCGTCACAAAGGCCGCCTCGTCACTCGCCAGGAAAACAACCAGCGGTGCAATCTCATGGGCCTGTGCCAGTCGGCCCAGCGGCTGGCGCGCGATGAAAGCCTTGCGTGCCGCTTCCGGATCCTCGTAGGCATTGATCCGATCCTGCAGGGAGGGCGTGTCCACCGTCCCCGGGCAGATCGCGTTGCAACGCACCCGCTGCCCCACAAAATCCGCCGCCACGCTCTTGGTCAAACCAATCACGGCCGCCTTGGAGGTGCCGTAGATGAAGCGATTGGGCAGCCCCTTGATGCTGCTGCACACGCTGGACATGTTGATGATGCTGGCGCCGCCCGGCGAGGCCTTCGCGCGTTCGATCATCCCGGGCAGAGCCGCTTGGATCATCCAGAATTGCGAGCGCACGTTCAGGTTGAAAGCGAAATTCCACTCGTCGTCAGTAGCCTGCTGGATCGTTCCGTTGTGGACGAAGCCCGCGCAGTTGAACAGGATGTCCAGGGGCGGCAGTCCCCCCACGAAGCGCGTGATGGCGGCCTTGTCCAGGACATCCAGGGCAGCGGTCTTCACCCCAGGGGTGTCCCCATAGGACGCCAGCAGCGCCGGGTTCACGTCGGTGGCCCAGACCTGTGCGCCCTCGGCGGCCAGCGCCAGTGCGGTGGCCTTGCCGATGCCCTGGCCGGCGGCCGTCACGAGTGCCGTTTTTCCCTTGAGTCGCATGGAGTCTCCTGAATCTTCCGGTTAAGGGTTTTCTCTATGGGGTGCAGCCCGTGCTGCTAATCATCATACGAATCATACGACGGCCTGCGGGCCGCTTTTTTCATGACCCCGTACATCCGACTCCACCCTCAGGACGACGTCCTCATTGCCCGCACTCAGCTCGTGGGCGGCACCCCCGCCGAATCCATCACGGTCAAGGGCCTGATCCCTCCTGGTCACAAGGTCGCCACCCGCGCCATCGCGGTGGGTGAACCCGTGCGCCGCTACAACCAGATCATCGGCTTCGCCAGCAAGCCCATCGCCCCCGGCGAACATGTGCACACGCACAACCTCGCCATGGGCGACTTCGAACGCGATTACGCCTTCGGTGCCGACGTCAAGCCAGAACCTGCTCGGCGACACGCCACCTTCCAGGGCATCAAGCGTCCGGACGGGCGCGTGGCCACGCGCAACTACATCGGCATCCTCTCCAGCGTGAACTGCTCGGCCACCGCGGCCCGTGCCATCGCCGATCACTTCTCGCGCCAGACCAACCCGCAGGCGCTGGCCGACTTCCCCAACGTCGACGGCGTGGTCGCTCTCACGCACGGCACCGGCTGTGGCATGGCCACCGACGGCCTGGGCATGCAGGTTCTCGAACGCACCCTGACCGGCTACGCCACGCACGCCAACTTCGCCGCCGTCATGGTCGTGGGCCTGGGTTGCGAGACCAACCAGATCAGCGCCTGGCTCGCGCACGGCGGCCTGCGTGAAGGCGACAACCTGCGCGTCTTCAACATCCAGGACACCGGCGGCACGCGCAAGACCGTCGAACACGGCATCGCCCTGGTGCGAGAGATGCTGCCCAAGGCCAACGCGGTGCATCGCGAGCCTTGCAGCGCGGAACACCTCACCATCGGCCTGCAGTGCGGCGGCTCCGACGGCTACTCCGGCATCAGCGCCAACCCGGCGCTGGGCGCCGCGGTCGACCTGCTGGTGGCCCATGGCGGCAGCGCCATCCTCAGCGAGACGCCCGAGATCTACGGCGCCGAGCACCTGCTCACGCGCCGCGCGGTGAGCCGTGAGGTGGGCGAGAAGCTCGTCGCCCGCATCCGCTGGTGGGAGGCGTACACCCGGATGAATGGTGGCGAGATGAACAACAACCCCTCGCCGGGCAACAAGGCGGGCGGCCTGACCACCATCCTGGAAAAGTCCCTGGGCGCAGTCGCCAAGGGCGGAACCACCAACCTGCGCGCCGTTTACGAATACGCCGAGCCCGTACGTGCGCGTGGCTTCGTCTACATGGATACGCCTGGCTACGACCCGGTCTCGGCCACTGGCCAGGTGGCGGGCGGCGCCAACATCGTCTGCTTCACGACGGGGCGCGGTTCGGCCTATGGCTGCATTCCCTCGCCGTCCCTCAAGCTCGCCACCAACACCGCCCTGTGGAAGCGCCAGGGCGATGACATCGACATCAACTGCGGTGACATCGTCGATGGCGGGGTCACCATCGAAGCCATGGGCCAGCGCATCTTCGAGCAGGTCCTGGCGGTTGCCTCCGGTGAGCGCACGCGCAGCGAACTGCATGGCTACGGCCAGAGCGAGTTCGTGCCCTGGCAGCTCGGCGCCGTGATGTGATGGCGGCCACCGTCATCCCCGCATCCGAGCTTCGCCAGCGCTGCGAACGCATCCTCCAGGCCGCCGGTAGCCAGCCGGATGAAGCGCGCACCGTGGCAGCCAACCTGGTGCTCGCCAATCTGTGCGGCCACGACTCGCACGGCGTAGGCATGCTGCCCCGCTATGTGGACGCGGTGCTCGAAGGCGGCCTCAGGCCGAACACGGGCGTGCGCGTGACGCTGGATACGGGCACGCTCCTGGGCCTGGACGGGCAGCGCGGTTACGGTCAGGTCGTGGGCGAACAGGCCATGGCCCTGGGCATCGAGCGCGCGCGTGCGCACGGCAGCTGCATCATGAGCCTGGCGAATTCGCACCACCTGGGCCGCATCGGTCATTGGGCCGAAATGGCGGTCGGGGCAGGCCTCGTGTCGCTGCATTTCGTGAACGTGCATGCCAATCCCGCCGTGGCTCCCTGGGGCGGTGCGGACGGCCGCTTCGGCACCAACCCTTGCTGCATCGGCATTCCCGTCGCCGGACAGCCGCCTTTCCTGCTGGATTTCGCGACCAGCCGGGTCGCCCAGGGCAAGATGCGTGTGGCGCACAACGAAGGCCGGCAGGTCGATCCCGGCTACGTCATCGACCCGGATGGCCGGCCCACCACCGACCCCGGTGTCGTGGTCGTGCCGCAAGCACCCGGCCTTCGGGGCAACCTGTTCGGGGCGCTCCTGACCTTTGGTGAGCACAAGGGCTATGGCCTCGCCGCAGCATGCGAGCTGCTGGGTGGCGCCCTCACCGGCATGGGCACCTGGCACCGTACGCATGGCGGCGAACGCGCCGTGTACAACGGCATGCTCACCATCCTGATCGACCCGGCGCGCCTGGGAACGCGCGAGGCCTTCGAGCGGGAGGCCGCCGCCTTCGTGGACTGGCTGCACGGCGCGCCGCCCGCGCAAGGTGTGGACCGCGTGCAGGTGGCGGGCGATCCGGAACGCGCTGCCCGGGCACGGTGCGAACGCGAGGGCATCCGCATCGACGCCGGCACCTGGCGAGAAATCGAAGCCGCGGCCGCCAAGGTCCGCGCCTCATGACGACGCAAACCTGAAATGACACTCGACCCTCACCGCTGCCTGCCCGATGACGGGACGGCAGGCACCTTGCTCGCCCGCATCTGGTCGCCTCTGGGCGGCACCCCCGGTCCCTCGGTGGCCGTGGTACGCGCCGATGGCGTGCATGACCTCTCGGCCCACTTTCCCACCATGAGCGCGCTGCTGGACATGCCCGACGCCGTCGCGCGCGTGCGCGCCGCCAAGGGGGTGCGTGTGGGCAGCCTGCAGGAGGTGCTGGCCGCCAGCTGGCAGGCCGGCGCAGATGCCGCCCGCGCCCATTTCCTGGCCCCCTGCGACCTGCAGGTGGTGAAGGCCGCGGGCGTGACCTTCGCCAGCAGCCTGATCGAACGCGTGATCGAGGAGCGCGCCGGTGGCGACGCGGCCCGTGCCCAGGCCATTCGTTCGCAGGTCGAGGCCTCCGTCGGCCAGGACCTCAAGGCAGTGCGCCCGGGTTCGCCCCAGGCCATGGCCCTGAAGAAGCTGCTGCAGGAGCAGGGCCTGTGGTCCCAGTACCTGGAGGTCGGCATCGGGCCGGATGCCGAGGTCTTCACCAAGGCGCCGGTGCTGGCGGCTGTCGGCACCGGGGCCCAGGTGGGCATCCGCAGCGACTCGGCCTGGAACAACCCCGAGCCCGAGGTCGTGCTCGTCGTGGACAGCCGCGGCCGCATCGTCGGCGCGAGCCTGGGCAATGACGTCAACCTGCGGGACATCGAAGGCCGCAGCGCGCTGCTACTGGGCAAGGCCAAGGACAACAATGCCTCCTGCGCCATCGGTCCCTTCATCCGGCTGTTCGACGAGACCTTCAGCCTGGACGACCTGCGCCGCGAGACCGTGGACCTGCGCGTCGACGGACCCGACGGCTTCGTGCTGCAAGGCCTGAACAACCTGGCCCGTATCAGCCGCGATCCCACTGAGCTCGTCGCGCAGACCATCGCCGCCCACCAGTATCCCGACGGCTTCATGCTGTTCACGGGCACGCTGTTCGCGCCGATCGACGATCGGGACCGCCCTGGCGCCGGTTTCACCCACAAGCTGGGCGACGTGGTGCGCATACGCAGCGCCCACCTGGGCGAGTTGTGCAACGAGGTGACGCACAGCGAGACCGCGCCGCCCTGGCGCTTCGGCCTGCAGGCCTTCATTGCCAACCTGGCGGCGCGCGGACTTCTGGCGCCCCGCAGCTGAGGGTCGGACGCGCGGCAACCGAGGAAATCCACCATGGACAACAAGAAACCCGTCATCGGCTTCATCGGCCTGGGCTACATGGGCCAGGGCATGGCCAAGAACCTGGTCACCAAGGGCTACGAGCTCGTGGTCATGGGCCACCGCAACCGCGCACCCGTCGATCGCCTCAAGGGCCTGGGGGCGCGAGAGGTCGCCACGCCGCGCGAGATGGCCTCGCAGTGCGACATCATCCACCTGTGCGTGACCGGCTCGCCCCAGGTAGAGGCCGTGATCCAGGGCGATCAAGGCATCGCCGCCGGTGGCCGTTCGGGCCTGATCGTGATCGACTGCTCCACGTCCAACCCGGTGTCCACCCTGGCCCTGGGCGAGCTGCTGAAGTCCCGCGGCATGATCCTGGTGGATGCGCCGCTCTCGCGCACCCCGAAGGAGGCCGAGGCAGGCACCCTGGACACGATGGTGGGCGCCGACCCCGCGACCTTTGCGCGCATCGAGCCGGTGATCCGGTGCTGGGCGAGCAACGTGGTGCACCTGGGCCCCCTGGGCCTGGGCCACAAGATGAAGCTGGTGAACAACTTCGTGGCCATGGGCTATGCGGCCCTGTACGCCGAGGCGTTGGCCGTGGCGCGCAAGGGCGGGATCACGCCCGAACAGTTCCACGCGGTGCTGGGGTCCGGACGCATGCGCAACGGCTTCTACGACACCTTCATGAAGTGGACCCTGGAGCGCGACGATAACGCCCACCTGTTCACCATCAGCAACGCCCACAAGGACATGCGCTATTTCGCGAGCATGGCCAATGAGCTTGGCGCGCTGAGCCCCCTGCAGGCCATGGTCAAGAACAGCTTCGCGGCCATGGATGCGGCAGGGGAGGGGGGCAGGTTCGTCCCGATGCTGGCTGACTTCGTGGCACGGCAAAATGGCCTGGAACCCCCTCAAGGAGCCTCGTCATGACCCACCCTGAAGTTTTCGTCGTTTCCGCCGCCCGCACCGCCATTGGCACCTTCGGCGGCAGCCTCAAGGACACTCCCCTGGGCGACCTGGCCACCACCGCCGTGCGCGCGGCCCTCGAGCGCAGCGCCGTGCCGGCCGATGCCGTGGGCCACCTGGCCATGGGCAACGTCATTCCCACCGAGCCGCGCGATGCCTACATCAGCCGCGTCGCGGCCATGCAGGCGGGCCTGCCCCAGGAAGTCCCCGCCTTCAACGTCAACCGCCTGTGCGGCTCCGGCCTGCAGGCCATCGTGTCGGCCGCCCAGTCCATCCTGCTGGGAGACACCCAGGTGGCCATCGGCGCGGGCGCTGAATCCATGTCCCGTGGCCCCTACCTGGCCATGGCCGCCCGCTGGGGGGCCCGCATGGGAGACATGCAGCTGACCGATTACATGCTGAACATCCTGCATGACCCCTTCCACCGCATCCACATGGGCATGACTGCGGAGAACGTGGCCGAGGCCTACGGCATCACCCGCGACCAGATGGACGCCCTGGCCGTCGAGAGCCACCGGCGTGCTGCAGCGGCCATCGCAGCGGGCCGCTTCAAGGAGCAGATCGTTCCCGTCATGCTCAAGACGCGCAAGGGCGAGGTCGCCTTCGATAGCGACGAACACGTCAAGGCCGACACCACCCTGGAGACCCTGGCCAAGATGAAGCCCGCCTTCAAGAAGGAAGGGGGCATGGTCACGGCCGGCAACGCCTCGGGTATCAACGACGGCGCGGGAGCGGTGGTCCTGGCCAGCGCCGAGGCTGTTCGCACGCACGGCCTCAAGCCGATCGCCCGCCTCGTGTCGTATGCCCACGCCGGCGTGGACCCCAAGATCATGGGTATTGGCCCGGTGCCCGCGACCCGCAAGGCCCTGGAGCGCGCCGGCCTGAAGGTGCAGGATCTGGACGTGATCGAGTCCAACGAGGCCTTTGCCGCCCAGGCCTGCGCGGTCACGCAGCAGCTCGGTCTCGATCCCCAGCGCGTCAACCCCAATGGCTCGGGCATCTCGCTGGGCCATCCGGTGGGGGCGACCGGCGCGATCATCACGACCAAGGCCTTGTACGAGTTGCAGCGCGTGGGCGGGCGCCATGCGCTGGTCACCATGTGCATCGGCGGCGGCCAGGGTATCGCCGCGATCTTCGAGCGCGCCTGAAAGCCGGTCCATCCTCGGGCCGGCATGTCACTTTGTTAAATTCAAAGTGCGTACTCGGCTTGTCAATATGAAAACAATATGCTTGTCCATCGACGTTTCCGGATGGAGAGGCCTTCATGCCAGCATCATGGCTTGCGCGTTGGCGCAAGGACGCTGAACCGACCACCCCGGGCGAGCGCCCCGAGCATCGCCTTTTTCGCCTGTACAGCCTGACACTGGGGGCGGCCTATCTTGTGGTGTCGGTGGTCCTGGCCGGATTCTTCTTCTGGCAGATGAAGCAGGACCTGAAAGCCGAGTTCGACAAGATCCGGGATCAGGTCGAGCGGCATGGTCAGTTCCTCGATGTCGTCCTGAACGCCTCCGCCGACCAGGTCGATACCTTGCGATCGGCGGTGGCTTACCAACGGACAGCGCAGGCCTGCCTGGCGGGGCGCCAGCAGGTCGAGCAGGGGCCCGTGAGGCAGTCCGGGCCGCATTTCACATGGGACGCAGTGACAGGCGGCACTGCCGGCGGGCGCCTCGAAGGCGAGGGCGCACTGGCCGGCCGCTCCGACGACTTTTATTGCGACCTCGGTGCCGTCCTGGCCCTGGTGCCCCAGTTGCAGGCCATGGTCCTGCAGATGTCGGATGTGGGACGCGCGCGTTTCCTGTCCGTCCATGACTTCCGTTTCGAGACGCCACGGCGGTCCCCGTCGGCGCGCCAAGCCAGCCGCGCAATTTCCTCGCAGGCCGAGATCTGGCGTCTGGCGCAGCCGGGCGCCAACCCCGGTCGCCAGCGGTACTGGGGACCGCCGCAGATCGCAGGCGCCGATCTTGGCTTGCTGGCCCCTGTGGCCGCGCCCGTGTACGACGGGGACCGTTTCATGGGCGTGGTCGCGGTCGACGTGCGGCTGGAATTCCTGCACAGGGTGAATACCGCCATGGGGTACGCCTCGGGCGCGGTCGCCGTGGTCGATGCGAAGGGAAGGGTGCTGGCCCATCACGCGCTGGCCTTGCCGGCCCCGGAGGTTCTGGCCGCCATCCCCGAAGACCAGGTCATGGACAGGGAGGGCTGGGTCATGATCCGGCACTCGCTGGTTTCCGCCCCGTGGAAACTGGTCTACACGGTGCCGCGCACGGCCTTGTGGCAGTCCCTGCTGCTGCAGCGGGGGCCTGCACTGGCTGCGGCGCTCCTGGTACTGGGCGTGCTGATGGCCCTGATCTACGCAGTGACCTGGCGGGGATTCGTCGGGCCAGCCGCGCTGTTGGCCGGCCATGCCCTGGACGAATCCAACCTCAAGCCGCAGGCTGCCCCCCGAGTTCCGCGTGTGTGGCGGCCCTGGTTCGAATCCATCACCAGGGTGTTCCGCGAGTCGATGCAACTGGGCAGCCTGCGCCGTGAGGTCGACATCGCCGCAAGGCTGCAGCAGTCCATCCTGCCGCGCCAATGGCCTGAGGATCCGCGCTTCGACCTGTGGGGCACGATGCGGCCGGCCAAGGACATCGGCGGCGATTTCTATGACCATTTCCCTCTGCCCCAGGGCCGCCGGGGCCTGGTCGTTGCCGATGTCAGCGGCAAGGGAATCTCCGCGGGACTCTTCGGCATGCTGTCCAAGACCCTGCTTAGGGCCATTGCCACGCAGCGGGGGCACGGCATGGGCGAGGTGGTCAGGGAGGTCAACGAAGGCCTGTGCGCCGACAACGAGTCCAGCATGTTCGTGACCACCTTCTATGGGCAGTACGACCCGGCCACAGGCCGGCTGGTCTATGCCAATGCCGGTCACCCGCCGCCGCTTCTGTTGAAGGCGCAAGGGGCCTTGCAATGGCTGTCAGGCCCTGGCGGCCCGGCGCTGGGCGTTGTCCCGGGCATGGCCTACGAGGAGGCCGTGGTCGACCTGTCGCCTGGTGACACCCTGCTGGTCTTCACCGACGGCGTGACGGAATCCATCAACGCAGACGGGCAGGAGTTCGGCAAGGAGCGCCTGTCGGCCCTGTCGCAGGGGCTCCCCGCCGTCTCCGCGCGCGAGGCCGTCCAGCGCCTGCTTGGACAGGTCGAGCGGTTTGCCCAAGGCGTCGAGCCTTTCGACGACATCACCTGCATGGCCCTGCATTGCCGCGAACTGGGTCCGCCGATGCAGCCGCAGTAGCCCCAGCGGCCCGTTTAAGATGGTCGGATGAGCCTCGCACCGACCACTCCCAGCAGCGCCCGCAAGGGCATCATCCTTGCCGGTGGCGCCGGCACCCGCCTGCACCCGGCGACCTTGGCGATTTCCAAGCAGTTGCTGCCGGTGTATGACAAGCCCATGGTGTACTACCCCCTGGCCACGCTGATGCTCGCTGGCATCCGCGAGGTCCTGGTGATCAGCACGCCGCAGGATACGCCGCGCTTCGAGCAGCTCCTGGGCGATGGTTCGCAGTGGGGCATGCGCCTGAGCTATGCCGTGCAGCCCAGGCCCGAGGGACTGGCACAGGCTTTCCTGATCGGGCGCGAGTTCCTGGCCGGGGCACCCTGCGCCATGGTGCTGGGGGACAACATCTTCTACGGTCACGACCTGGTCAAGCTCCTGCGCGAAGCCGATGCCGACACCCGGGATGCCACGGTATTCGCCTACCACGTGAAGGACCCGCAGCGTTATGGCGTGGTGGCCTTCGACGAACAGGGGCAGGCCACATCGATCGAGGAAAAGCCCGAACATCCCCGCAGCAATTGCGCGGTGACGGGCCTGTACTTCTACGGTCCCGATGTCTGCGATGTGGCCGCCGGCGTCCAACCCTCGGCCCGCGGCGAACTCGAGATCACCACCGTCAACCAGCATTACCTCGCGCAGGGCCGCCTGCGGGTGAAGACCATGGGCCGCGGATTCGCCTGGCTGGATACGGGCACGCATGAAAGCCTGCTGGAGGCCAGCCAGTTCATTCACACCCTGGAGGAGCGCCAGGGCCTGAAGGTCGCTGCACCCGAGGAGATCGCCTGGCGAAACGGCTGGATCGACACCGACCAGTTGCTCGTGCTGGCCAAGGCCCTGGGCAAGAGCGGCTACGGCACCTATCTGGCCGACCTGGTCCAGGGGACACGCGCATGGTGACCGTCACGGCCACTCGCCTGCCGCAGGTGCTGGTGATCGAGCCCCGTGTCTTCGGCGATGCGCGCGGTTTTTTCCTCGAGAGCTGGAACCAGCGCGTCTTCGATGAGGCCGTGGGCCAACCGGTGCGTTTTGTCCAGGACAACCACTCTCGATCTGCCCGCGGCGTGTTGCGTGGCATGCATTACCAGTTGTCGAATCCCCAAGGCAAGCTGGTGCGCGTGGTATCGGGCCGTGTCTTCGACGTGGCCGTCGATATGCGTCGTGATTCACCGCACCTGGGCCAGTGGGTGGGCGTGGAGCTGAGCGCCGAGAACCAGCGGTCGCTTTGGATCCCGCCCGGTGTCGCGCATGGGTTCCTGGTCATGTCGGAGTACGCGGACTTCCTTTACAAGGCCACCGAGTACTACGCGCCCGGTGACGAGAAGACCCTGGCCTGGGACGATCCCACTGTGGCGATCGAGTGGCCGCTCGAGGCAGGCCACCCCCCCTTGGTGTCGGCCAAGGACCAGGTGGGCTTGCGTTTCACCGACGCACCTCTGTACTGAGGTCTGCCCCGGTGGATACCGTGGATGCCCTCGTGATCGGTGCAGGCGTCGTCGGCTTGTCCGTGGCGCGGGCCCTCAGTCGCCAGGGCTATGAGACGCTGGTCCTGGAAGCACAGCCCGCCATCGGCCAAGGGGTCAGCTCCCGCAACAGCGAGGTGATCCACGCGGGCCTGTACTACACGCCCGGTACGCTCAAGGCGCGCCTGTGTGTCCGCGGCAAGGACATGCTGTATGCGATGTGCGCCAGCCACGGCATCGACCATCGCCGCTGCGGCAAGCTGGTGGTGGCCAACGGGCCCGACGAGGAAGCCGCCTTGCGACAGTTGCAGGCGAGGGCCGCCGCCAACGGTGTGCCGGTGCAGTGGCTTTCAGGCCGCGAAGCGCGTGACCTGGAGCCCGCCCTGCGGTGCACCGCAGCCTTGCTGTCATCCACCACCGGCATCGTTGACAGCCACGGCCTGATGCTGGCGCTCCAGGGTGACCTGGAGCGCCAGGGCGGCCTGGTCGCCCTGGCCAGCCCGGTCGATTCGGCGGTGCTCGACGCCACCGGCCAGCGGCATGTCCTGCGGCTGTCCGATGGCGCCGAGGTGGGCGCGCGCGTCGTGGTGAATGCCGCTTCGCTGCACGCCTGCCATCTGGCCCGGCGCTTCGAAGGCCTGCGGCCGGAGCATGTGCCTGCGCCCAGCTATGCCAAGGGGAACTACTACAGCCTCACGGGCAAGGCGCCCTTCTCGCGGCTTGTGTACCCCGCGCCCGCAGATGCCTGGCTGGGCGTGCACCTCACGCTGGACCTTGCCGGCCAGGCGCGCTTCGGACCGGACCTGCAATGGCTGGAGATGGCTGCGCCGGATGCGATCGACTACACGGTCGATCCGCACCGTGCCGACGGTTTCTACTCGGAAGTGCGGCGCTACTGGCCTGACCTGCCGGATGGCGCCCTGGTGCCAAGCTACAGCGGCGTGCGCCCCAAGATCCATGCGCCCACCGAGCCCGCCCCCGACTTTCGGATCGATGGCCCGGCCCGCCACGGCGTACCGGGGCTGGTGAACCTGTTCGGCATCGAATCGCCCGGGCTGACCAGCGCGCTGGCCATCGGCGACCATGTGGTCAGCCTCGTGGGGCGCGGTGCTGGCGCAGTGCCTGCGCTGCTTCGTTGACCAGTTGCGGCCCGCGGTAGATCAGGCCGGTGTAGATCTGCACCACGTCGGCGCCTGCCTCGATCTTGGAGACGGCATCCGCGCCGCTCAGGATGCCGCCGACGCCGATGATCGGAAAGTCCGCGCCCAGCGCCTCGCGCAATTGACGGATCACCCGGTTGCTCGCCGCCAGGACAGGCGCGCCGCTGAGGCCCCCCGTCTCCTGTGCGTGCGGCAGGCCCTGCACCGCTTCACGGGCCAGGGTGGTGTTGGTAGCCACCACGCCGTCCATGGCATGACGGCGCAGCGCGGCGGCGATGACCGCTACCTGTGTGTTGTCCAGGTCCGGCGCGATCTTCACGAAGATCGGCACCTGCCGTCCGTGCTGCTGTCGCAACTCGCCCCGCCGCGCCGACAGGGCCCCGAGCAGGCCGTCCAGCGCCTCATCGCTTTGCAGGGCCCGCAGGTTCTTGGTATTGGGGCTGGAGATATTGACCGTGACGTAATCGGCATGCGGGTACACCCCAGCCAGGCCGGTGAGGTAATCCTCGGTGGCTCGCTCGATGGGGGTTGCCGCGTTCTTGCCGATGTTCAGGCCCAGCACGATGGGTGAGGCCTGGCCTTCACGGCGCACCGAAGACCGCCGCACATTGGCGACGAAGGCGGCCAGGCCCTCATTGTTGAATCCGAGCCGGTTGATCAGGGCGTTGGCCTGTGGCAGGCGGAACATGCGCGGTTTGGGATTGCCGGGCTGCCCCAGCGGCGTGACAGTTCCCACCTCGACGAAACCGAAACCCATGGCGGCGAAGGCGTCGATGCAACGGGCGTTCTTGTCCAGCCCCGCAGCCAGGCCCACACGGTTCGGGAAGCGCAGGCCCGCCAGTTCGATCGGGTCGCTGACCTGCGGCTGGCTCCAGACCGCCTGCAGGGGGGTGGCCTGAAACCGCGCCAGCGACTGCAGGGTGACATCGTGGGCGGCCTCGGCATCCAGGCGGAACAGGACGGACCGGGCGAGGGCGTAGGGCAGGAGGGCCATGGATAATTCGCGTTCTGGGGATGGCTAAACGGGAGATTGTCGCGTGACTCAGGATGAATTGAAGGCGCAGGTCGGGCAAGCCGCCCTGGAGTATGTGGTACCGGGCGAGATCGTCGGGGTGGGCACCGGCTCCACGGTGAACAAGTTCATCGAGGCCCTGGCCGCCCTCAAGGGTCGGATTCCGGGCGCCGTCTCCAGCTCCGAAGCCTCCACGGCCCGCCTGCAGGCCTTGGGGATCCGGGTGTTCGACGCCAATGAGGTGGGCGAGTTGTCCGTCTACATCGACGGTGCCGACGAGATCGACGGCCGGGGCTACATGATCAAGGGCGGAGGGGCCGCGCTGACGCGGGAGAAGATCGTCGCCGCCCAGTCCCGCCGCTTCGTCTGCATCGCCGACGAGTCCAAGCGGGTTCAGGTGCTGGGAAAGTTTCCGCTCCCGGTGGAGGTGATTCCCATGGCTGCGGCGCGCATCACGCGCCAGTTTGAGGCGCTGGGCGGAACCGCCCGGGTTCGCGTGAAGGACGGAGTTCCTGTGGTCACCGACAACGGCCAGCACATCCTGGATGTGACCGGACTGTCGCTGCAGGATCCCTTGGCTTTCGAGTCCACGGTGAACCAGTGGCCTGGTGTGGTGACCGTCGGCGTGTTCGCCCACCAGAAGGCCGCGGTCTGCCTGCTCGGAACCTCGGAGGGGGTCAGGACCCTGACCTACTGACGCCCCCGGCGGCCGTTACTTCAGCCGAAGATGTGTGCGCCGTCCATGGGGCGCGCCTCCAAGGTCGGCATGGCGGGCGTGCTCCCGGGCGTGCTCCTTGTGGGGGCCTGATGGACCGCATCGCTGGCGATGCCGCTGGAGGCCTCTTGCAGGCGCTGTTTCCATTGTTCGGCCCTGTTCACGAAGGCCTCCACCATCTTTTCAAAGCTGGCATCGTCCAGTTCGTTGATGCTGCGTGCCTGCATCAGGACCACCTGCTGTGTCTGGGGGACCAGGCCCAGGGTGATCCCGCCCTCCAGGTAGTCGGTGAAGTTGGCCGCCATCAGCATGCGAAGGACGGGCTCGGCCACAGCCCCAGGCAGGTCGGATGGAAAATTCGTGAGGACGATCTGGCTGCTCGCCTCGTGGAACTCGAAGTTCACGATGAGGGTGCCGTCGAACTCCAGCGCGCAACTGTGGCTCCCGCCCTCCAGGGCCAGACCGTCCAGACCGAGCAATTTGCCGAAACGGTCGATCAACCGGGCGGCCAGGTCATAGGGACTCATGAGGCCTCCCGCGAGAACGCCAGGGACAGGCAGTCGTTGGAGTGGCCATCAGCGGCGAGTCCCGCGAAGGATCCTGGGTACTCCGCGACACGCCGCAGCCGGTAAACCAGGCGCAGGCTGCGTCGCATGATCTTCGAGATGTCGGAGTTTCGGGTGGTTCGCTGGCGGGTCAGCGTAGGCGCGAGCCCATGCGGTGTCTGCCATACGGTGCGGGGGACATAGGGGCTGCGCGGTTCTTCGGCTGGCGGCCTGCGTGCAGGCGCAGCGGGTGGGGGCGTGATATCGAGCGTGTCCTGACCAGGCTGCATGGGCGTCTCCGTTCGTTGGCGGGGCGGACGCAACTGACCGACCCGGGCGGTCAGTAACGCTTTGACGCAGCTTGTTCCCGCGCGTGGCGGGGCGGGTCCGATCAGGTCATGCCCTGGTGACGCAATAGCGCATCGAGCGTCGGCTCGCGCCCCCGGAACGCCTTGAACGACTCCATGGCCGGACGGCTTCCGCCCGCCTCGAGGATGGCCTGGCGGTAGCGGCGCCCTGTCTCCGGGCTGGCCTGGCCGCTGGCGTCCACGGTTTCCTCGAAGGCCGCGTAGGCGTCGGCCGACAGCACCTCGGCCCACTTGTAGCTGTAGTAGCCCGCCGCGTAGCCACCCGCAAAGATGTGGCTGAAGGTATGGGCCGTGCGGCTGAACGCTGGCGGCTGCAGCACCGCCACCTCCTGGCGCACGCTTTCCAGCAGGGGCATGAAGTCCAGGGCGGGGTCGTGCTCGGTGTGCAGCAGCATGTCGAACAGCGCGAATTCGATCTGGCGCAGCGTCTGCAGCCCGCTCTGGAAATTGCGCGCCGCGAGCATCTTGTCAAAGAGTTCGAGCGGCAAAGGCTCGCCCGTGTCCACATGCGCCGTCATGTGCCGCAGCACGCTCCACTCCCAGCAGAAGTTCTCCATGAACTGGCTGGGAAGTTCCACTGCGTCCCACTCCACGCCGCTGATGCCGGAGACGTCGCGTTCATCGACTTGCGTGAGCAGGTGGTGCAGGCCGTGGCCGAATTCGTGGAACAGGGTGGTCACGTCGTCGTGCGTGAGCAGCGGCGGCTTGCCGTCCACGCCGTCGGCGAAGTTGCACACCAGGTGAGCCACCGGCGTTTGCAGGCGGCCGCTGTCGGGCCGGCGCCAGCGGGCGCGCACATCGTCCATCCAGGCGCCGCCGCGCTTGCCGTTGCGGGCGGCCGGGTCCAGGTAGAACTGGCCCACCAGCTGGCCATCGCGTTCGATGCGGTAAAAGCTCACGCCCGGATGCCAGACCGGGGCCTCGTCGCGGCGGATGGATACCTCGAACAGCGTCTCGACGATCTTGAACAGGCCGGCCAGCACCTTGGGTGCGGTGAAATAGGGCTTCACTTCCTGCTCGCTGAAGGCGTAGCGGGCCTCCTTGAGCTTCTCGCCGATGTAGGGCCAGTCCCAGGACTGCGGATCCTGCATGCCCAGTGCGCTGCGCGCGAACTCGCGCATGTCGGCCACGTCCTTCTCGGCGTAGGGACGGGCCTTGGCGGCGAGCTCACGCAGGAAGGCGATCACCTGCTCGGGCGAGTCGGCCATCTTGGGCACCAGGGACACTTCGCCGAAATTGCGAAATCCCAGGAGGCGGGCCTCTTCCTGGCGCAGCGACAGGAGCTGCGAGATCAGTGCGGAGTTGTCGAACTGGCGCGAGCCCTCGGGCGCCTGGTCGCTGGCGCGGGTGACGTAGGCGCGATACAGGCGTTCACGCAGGGCGCTGCTGTGGGCGAACTGCATCACGGGCAGGTAGCAGGGCATCTTCAGCGTGAGCTTGTGGCCCTCGCGTCCCTCGGCCTGGGCGGCGGCGCGGGTGGCCTGCACCACGTCGTCGGGCACGCCGGCCAGCTGCGAGACATCCACGTACTCGGCAAACGCATCGGTCGCATCCAGGGTGTTCTCGCTGAATTTCTGCCCGAGTTCCGCCTGCCGCTCCTGGATCTGGGCGTAGCGCTCCTTGGCCGCGCCGGTCAGTTCGGCGCCCCCGAGCACGAAATTGCGGATCGCGTTGCGATGCGCCTGGCGCTGGGCCGGATTGAGGCTTGTCGGGTCGATGCCCTTGTACTTGGCATACAGGCGCTCGTCGCTGCCCAGGCGGGTCCAGAACTCGGTGACGCGAGGCAGGGCCTCGTTGTAGGCGGCACGCAATTCGGGCGTGTCAGCCACCCCATTGAGGTGGCTGACCGCGCCCCAAGCGCGGCCCAGTTTCTCGGTGGCCGTGTCCAGCGTCGCGGCCAGGGCCTGCCAGTCGGCGGGGAAGGCGGGGGCGGCCACGGTTTCCAGGGCCTTTTCACACTCCGCCAGGAGGGTGTCGACGGCGGGCGCCACATGCTCGGCGCGGATCCGGTCAAACAGGGGCAGGTCGGTGAAATCGAGGAGGGGATTGCTCATGCCCCCGATTTTGCGCCGTCCGAGGCGGCCGCAAGGGGGACAGGGCATTGATTTGCCTGATCGCCGTGATCAGGCGGGCCCACGCGGGGACGCGTCCCGGGTCAGGCGCTGGCGCGCTCAGCGGCTTCCAGGGTGTTCACCAGGAGCATGGCGCGGGTCATGGGGCCCACCCCGCCGGGCACCGGGGTGATCCAGCTGGCGACCGCGCGCACGCCCTCGAAGTCCACGTCGCCGCACAGCTTGCCGGCGTCGTCGCGGTTCATGCCCACGTCGATCACCACCGCGCCGGGCTTGACCATGTCCGCCGTCAGGACGTTGCGCTTGCCCACGGCAGCGACCACCACGTCGGCCTGGCGGGTCAGGGCGGCCAGGTCCTTGGTCGCGCTGTGGCAGATGGAGACCGTGGCGTTCTTCTGCAGCAGCATCAGGGCCATGGGTTTGCCCACGATGTTGCTGCGGCCGATCACGACCGCGTGCTTGCCACGCAGGTCGTAGCCGATGGACTCGAGCATCTTCATGCAGCCATAGGGCGTGCAGGGCCAGAAGCCCGGCTGGCCCACCATGAGCGCTCCGGCGCTGGCCACGTGGAAGCCGTCGACGTCCTTGGCCGGCGCGATGGTCTCGATCACCTTCTGGGCGTCCATGTGCCGCGGCAGGGGCAGCTGCACCAGGATGCCGTGCACCTTGGGGTCGGCATTCAGGGCACGGATGCGATCGAGCAGGGCGTCCTGCGTCATCGTGGCCGGATGGCGTTCCAGCGTGGCGGCCAGGCCGGTCTCGGCGCTGTCGTTGACCTTGTGCCGGGTGTAGACCTGGCTGGCCGGGTCGTCGCCCACCAGGAGGATGGACAAGGCCGGCTGGATCCCCCTGGCCTTCAGGGCCGCGGTGCGATGGGCGACTTCGTCGCGGATCTTGCGGGCGAGGGCGTTGCCGTCAATCAACTGGGCGGTCATGGGCGATTCCAAAAAATTCGCCCGCAGCAGCATGGCGGTTGCGGGCGAGCGGGGAAGGGAGGATAGAAGCGCTGCGTCGGACTCAGGCCTTGGCCGGGGTTTGCGCCAGGGCGATCTTGAGCAGGTCGGCCACCGTGTTCGCGTTGAGCTTTTCCATGATGTTGGCGCGGTGCGCCTCCACCGTCTTGATGCTGATGCCCAGGTCGTCGGCGATCTGCTTGTTCAGGCGGCCGGCGACGATGCGCTCCAGCACCTG
>JACCDW010076499.1_pt1 | contig 22835 bp, 21 predicted proteins | sample 7449781 | NCBI WGS metagenome assembly JACCDW01 (sample SAMN15323449, study PRJNA562643) | freshwater metagenome | isolation source: river surface water | place: USA:Blue River Watershed | collected 2017-08-18
TAACCCTGTAGCAATTGCAATACCTGCTGTATACAAAGTATCTAGTAATCCAGCTAATCCCCCATTTAAGTTGATTGTAGTTCCATCCCCTGGAAGTAATCCTGGGAGCGGGGCGAGGAGTGTGTAGTTATTGATCACTCCTTTGTTGTTAGTTGCGTTTTGATTTGACTGTGGTAAAGGCGCAACGGAGTCAGCATATATACCTGAAGGGGTAAAGAGAAGACTGAAAAGAATTATTTTAAAAAGGTTTTTCATCATCATACGAGATTAGAAAACTAACACCTGCCACCTGAAGTGCTTTAGTGTCTTCACTTATTCCAACACTAATCTTTGCTTGACCTCTTAAGTTATCAGTTCTTCTAAAAATTGTTGAATTTTCAAAAATTGGTATATCTAAAGGAGAGTCATCAAGTGCCCAGTCGTATGCTACCTTGTCGTTTTTGTTGTCTGTACTAAAGAAATATGGGAAAACTGAAAACTTTACTTCTCTTTGCTTGAGTAGATAGCCGTTATTAACTGCTCTGTTAAATAAGGTTCCATATATTGGGTTATTTTCATACACAACAGCCTGTGGGTATACATTGCTTAGTGTGTATCTGTTTAGTCCGACAATGCTTTTGTTTGTAGCTGCATATGCTTCCACTTGAATACTTACTGGTTGTAATATTATCGGACCAGTAAACTTGTATGTGTTTTTTCCAAATCCAGACTTGTCACCTTGAACCTCGTAGTCCTGTGTCCATTTGTATACAGCCTCAGTTGGATCAATCTTCTCCTTACCTATTAAAATATTAGGAAGAGCAGTGAAAGAGACAACTGACTCAGGTGTATACAAAGCTTTTCCTTTGTAAAAAGGTGGGGTATATGTGTCTGCTTGCCACAATATATCTACATCAATTGGTGCAAATGTATAGAATCTCTTAATTTGAGGAGCATTCTTTGGGGATATTGTTAAATCAATATTGGTAACTGTACCTGAATTTCCCATAACAAAGACAAACTTTTTTTGGCCAATTCCTTTTAGCACCTCAACACCGTTGTTTTTCCAGGAAATCGGATGAACATTAAGATCAGTACCGTACGCTTCAACTGTAATTGTTACAGTCTCCCCTGGTCTTGGTATTTCAGGTTTAATGTTTACATCAATTTGTTCTTGGATTTGAGGATACTTTGCTGGAAAACTTAATGTCGAAGGGTCAACCGAGTCATCATTAAAGTTCGGAGTCTCTTGAGCATACAACATGTTTGCTGTAAGTACACCAAGAAAAACAATCAAACAAGAAAAAGTAACCTTAAAGTTCATATGTGATATTAGTATATCAAATATTCTATTTTTTTGGTAAAGATATGCCAGTTTTTCTTTCGATTCTTTCAATTGAAGTTACAAGGAGTACGTTGAGTGTATACTCTGGAACTATGTTTAATACTGGAATTAGTTTAAGTAAAATGGTTCCCCAAAACCGAACAAGAACTTTTGTGCTTTTGAAGTTGATACCTTTCTTTCTGTAAAAGTAATACAAGAATGCAATAGGGATTGGCGAAAATATACCAGTAAGTACTGTTCCTATTCCAGTAAGGTTAATAATTCCAGTTATGAGGTCAAACACTAGGGCCATAGAAATCATACCAGCCATATATGTGTTTGTAATAGGATCGCTTTTTGCCTGCTCAAACTTAGATCGCAATCTAGCTTGTTTAGCAAGATTACTCCCTGGTCTTGAAAGTTGAAGATCTTTTTTGTTTTCTTGATCTTGCAGTCTTTTAAGTAAAAAATCCTGCCTTCTCAGCCTATCGGCATATCTTAGGTCTTGTTCTTCAGGTGGCTGTTCTTCCCCCAATTTAGTATTCGAAGAGACACCTCTCGGTACATTGAGTACATTCATACTCTGTATTGTACATTAATATAAGTTATAGATGCAAAATTATAGATTTGCATCAGCCTTCTTTTCCATCTTCTCCATAAAGGCATTACTCATCTCAATCCCCCCATTAAGTGAGTCTTCAGACATCAATCCTTTTTGAGCTAAATCAGCTCGAGCTTTTTTCATACTAAGCACTTGTGAAGGCGAAGAACTAATAATTTGATCTTCTGTGTATGAAGAAATAACTTTAATAGCAACATGTTTAAGACCCGCAAAGAATATTCCCTCTCCTACATCTGACTCAAGTAGTAGATATTTTTCTTCGTCAGTGAGGTTAAATGTCTTTTGCACAATATCAATAGATGAAGGAGATTGTTTCAAAAGAAGTTGAATTGAGGAGTTTGTAATAATTGGAAGACCGTATGGAGACTTAAGGAAGTCCTCAACGTCTTGAGTGATTGTCGCGAGTCCTAAATAGTATTTTCGTCCTCGTTTTGCAAGTCCGTACAAAAACGAAGCTGTGTCGTCTGACTTCATCATCCACCATGCCTCATCAATAACCATAAGCCTTTTCTTAAGCTCCTTCTTAATTTGATTCCAGATGAAGTGCATAACAATATACATCGCCACAGGTTTAAGTTCATCTTCCATGTCTCGCAGTGAGAACACGACAAACTTCTTGTTAATATCAACGTTTGAGGGTCTGTTAATAAATCCAGACCAAGTACCTTTGGTGAACTTTGTAAGTCTTTGCACAAGTGATTCTCCACCTTCCATACCACCAAGTACAAGTTCAAAGTCAGACATTAAAGGAGGTTCTACTGTGGCAAAGTTTGATTCAGGCGTGATGTCTTTAAGTGCGTATGTTTCAGTGATTGCTCGGTCGATGATTGCATCTTCTTCAGGAGTCAGTCCACCAAGCATAATTCGGAAAAGCCCTACAAGGTTTACAATGTTTGATCTGAGGATGTCTGCCGCAGACTCATCTTCACGAGGTGTTGGTAGGTCAAAAGGGTTAATATGATGCTCTGAAGTTAGAGAGATGTTGAAGAATCTTCCTCCTGTGGCTTCAGCTAAGTATTCATATTCTTTTTCAGGATCAAGAACGATTACGTCTGTATCAAACATCATTGAACGAAGAATCTCTAGTTTTGTTGTATATGATTTTCCGGAACCTGACTTTGCAAATGTAATTGAATTGTAGTTTTCGAGAGAAAACCGATCAAAGAGAATTAAACTAGAATTGTGTCTGTTGATTCCGTACAGAATCCCTTTGTCTGATGTAAGGTCAAATGAGATGAAGGGGAAAATACTTGAAAGAGGTGAAGAGTTAAGCTTTGAATGTATGTTTAGTTGATCGTCAGCAATTGGAAGAACACTCTTGTATCCTTGTTCTTGTTGGAACAGTGCAGGTTTAAGGTATACAAGGCTGGCTTCAAGGATGGATTTAACCTCAGACTCAATCTTATCAAGCTCCTGTTCACTTTCTCCGTATATTGAGATGTATAGTCCTACATCAAATATTCTCTCCTGTGCTTGTTGTAGATTGTCTCGCAGCGCCTCAAGATCTTGGTATGCAGTGTCGAGCATTGGATCTCGAACCATCCCCTTCTCTTCACGCGTATGAATCTGACTTTGTACCTCCGCTACTTTTTTCTGAAATGTTCGAAGAACTGAGGCTGTGTCAATTGGGTGAATGAAAATTGAAATATCAAAAATCTTATCAAGGTTAATGATTGGAGCAAACCAACTTTCAGAAAGAAAACGAGGGTATGAGATTACAAAGAAGGTTCGCACCATTTTGTCTCCAAGGTTCAAGGCTCTCGGAGTAACTTTTAGGGCTGAAGGAGCAATGATGTCTTGAAGTTCAAGGACACCAGATTGATAAATTTCCTGAGGTAATATTGATGCAATCGGGTCAGTAGTTCTCGTTTTAGGTTTTAGGAAGTCAAAAAGTCCCATATTATTGTTGAGTTAGGTGAATAGGTTTTTCAACGTCTCCAGGGTTAAATGTTTTGTAGAATAGTTCTATGAGTTCTTCAGTTCCAAGTGTTGCAATTCTAATTCCACACCGAACAAGCCCTTGTTCTACAACCTCAACTCTCTGTTGAAGTTGGCTTCTGCTTTCTTCAAAGTTTGAGATTGCTTCTCCTGAACTGTTTTTACTTCCACCACCTAAGAATGTTTTTTTAATAAAATTTGAATTGTTGATTGCAGGCGCTGAATATGGAACAACAATGAAGAAGCTTTTTGTCATAATGTTAGTCGATTCAGTAAAGCTTTTAATGAACTCAATATATTCACGTGTCTGAAGTTTCATTAAATCTCCTACTGAGTCTTTAAGCTTTTCTTCTAAAAGCGCAATATATGGCCGAATATCTAGCTTTCTAGACTGCGTATATATTTGGAGTGTAAAGTTTAAAGAGTTTAGAAAGTTTTGAAATTGAAAAATAATTGACTGCTGTTCGTCAGAAGATTTGAGCGCAAAGTTTAAAGATGAGGCAAGTAAAATAGTTCGGAGGGATCCATCTTTAAGAACGAGAACACCGTCTCGTATTTCTTTTATGGGTACAAATGTTTGAGTTGGTCGAGCATCAATTGCCATATGGATATAGTATACTGCCACAGAACTATTAGAGCCAGTATTTTGTATGTGGGTAAGATTTTTTATTATCACTTTGGACTTAAGTATGGAATAAGGAAGACTTATATTAATTAGTATCAAACCTAAGTGACAATGCAAACAATTTATATTGCAGATTTATGAGAAAGGTTGCAACAAACTAGTCTTCAGTTAAGTCAGATATTTTTGACAAGTGTTCTTGAAAATAGAGGATTTGCAATATTAGAATTCAAACTGGTTAAGGTTTAAATAAAAACCATGCTTTTTGAGCATAAAGGTCTAATTCAACATATTATGTAAGTATACTTGCACTTTTAAGTATCTATATTGTATACTATACACATGAAATATATGCGGACAATTTTTGGCGATTTACTTGAGAATATAGGCAAAAAACCTGTATTGGTGCTTTATGGTGCCCGCCAAGTAGGAAAAACCACACTCATAAAGGAAATAATGAGTAAATTTAATAAAACACTGTATTTGCAAGGGGATGATGTAAAAGATGCAGAACTACTTGAGGGTAAGTCAGCCAAAGAACTCCAAACGATTGTTTCCGGGTATGACCTGGTTGTAATCGATGAGGCACAAAGAATAAGAAATATTGGTATAACTCTTAAGCTTATAGCTGACAATCTTGAGGGTGTAAAGTTAATTGCGACTGGATCGTCATCTTTTGAGTTGGCAAATAAATTAAGTGAACCTCTAACTGGCAGAAACCGAAAGTTCTACTTATATCCGCTATCAATTAAAGAAGTAGTCACCGTATACGGGGCGATAGATGTTAAAAAACAACTTGAAGATTATATGACATTTGGGATGTATCCACAGATAGTAAATGCAGTATCGAGAGAAGAAAAATCACTGCTCATAAAAGAGCTTGCTGGAGACTATCTTTTTAAGGACTTGTTTTTGTTTGGTGATATTCGTAATTCGTTCTCTTTTGAAAAACTTGTAAAGCTTTTAGCTCTCCGTATTGGTAGTGAGATATCATATACTGAACTAGCAAAGGAAGTTGGAATAAGTAGAGAAACTGTTCTTAATTATGTAAATCTACTCGAGCAAGCATTCATTGTCTTTAGGTTAACTCCTTTGTATACCAATAAGACCAAGGAAATAAACAAGAGTCATAAAATATATTTCTATGACACAGGAATTAGAAATGCTCTTATTGGAAACAGTGATCCCTTAGACATAAGACCAGACAAAGGAGCTATATTTGAAAACTTTTTTATTGCAGAAAAAATAAAAGAAAGGATGTACGAAGGAAGAAATACAGAGGTGCATTTTTGGAGAAATAGACAAGGGTCAGAAATTGATTTTATTGAGTTATCTCCAAGTGGAGACACTATAGTTGCTTATGAGTGCAAATGGAGAGAGAAGGTCGGTACACCTATCTCATTTAAAGAAACATACCCAAAATCAGTTTTTAAGTGTGTAACATCTGACGATATTATAGAAAGCTTTGTAAATAACAGTGTTATTTAAAATATGCCTTACTCTCTAGCTTCCTAGTATCTTTAGAAAACACAGTCTCGTTAATATCTAAACTCCACGCAAGGTCTTTTAGTTTACTTTCAGAAAGCCTTGGAACCATTACTGAGCTTTTAACAGCCTCAACAAGTTGTGCTGTTGTTTTTGGCTCAATTTTCTTCTCAACCCTTCTCCAGATGTATAGCTTACTTGTCATAATATAGTTAAAAGCAGCCTCAACCATATCAATCATTGGTCTATTGTTAGGTTTGTAGAAAGCGAGTGATACTGATATACCAATAGCAGGAAGCATTATAAAAATACCGTAGATAAAAGGTAGAAGTTTGTATGCCATAAAACAAATACCAGCTCCACCAGCAAGGTACACAAATTGCTTAAATGTAAAAGGACCAAATATCCTATCTTCAATTTCAATAAATTGTGGAACCTGATATTTCATGTATGTATAGTATACATTAAACCGAAATTAAAAAATCTTAATTCTCCTCAGTTTGAATCTTTTTCATGAGGTCTTGGAGAGGTCTCAAAATTGATGTGTTGACATCGAACGCAATGGTCTTTGAATATTCCATACCTACGTGCATATCTTGAGAAAGGTGAAGGATTAAATCGGAAGATCTTCTTTCTCCAAAAATTATATCAGCAATATTCTTCTCTAGTGCCGCTGCTTGATCTATATGTAGCTTATGCTTCACCTGAAGGTTTCTAAGTATTAAATCGTAATCAAACTGAACAATTGCTTTTTGAGTATCTTCAGGAAGAATTTCAAATCTTTTAGTGTCCTTTGTCAGTGAGTTTTCCATGCCTCTATAATACCATATTATTCGATAGGTTCGTGGTAAGGGTCTATTTTTTTAACCACATAGACCTCTTTTGGGAGTGAGCTTGTTGGAGTTGAAAGCTTTTCATCTAGTTTTTTAACAATACTTTCCGCAGGGTGTGAGTTTTCATTAAATGAAAAGCCTCCTTCTGTTGGAAGAACTCCATTGAGTGCTTGCTCTAGTGTTGGCTTCTTAATTTCCTCTACAAGGGCCTTAACTTCAATTTGTGGTGCTGGCTCTCTTGAGGCTATTGAAGGTGTTGGGTTTTCGATTTCACTAAGGATGTCTTGATGGTTGAGGGAGTCGGATTTTTTATTGCTGTCATTTTTTAGTTTACTAAATATCTCTTCCTGACTCATGTTAGTAATAAGTTGAGCTGTCTTTCCTCCTTTTCCTACAATTTCTTCAATCTTCAACTTAAACTGATCAAGGGGTGTTATTTCGAATAGTACATATACTATTTCAATAAGGACACCATCGGTTTCTATGTCGGTTAAGCTGAGCTCGTCTTGAATCTTAAGTGCAAGATTTTCTAGCACATCACTATTTACTAAGTCTTGTCTGCTTTTATCTAGCGAACCTAACTTGTTTTCCATAAGTTCTTGAATGGTTGGTCGATTCATTTTGTTTGATTATACTCTTATTGAACTAGAGCCTAGTCTGTTAGCACCACCACGAGCGGTTACAATTTTTGCTCTTTTTACTCCATTGTCGTTCTGAAGCTCTTTAATCTTTTTGTTAATTTTTCCTATCTCATCAGAAATTTCTTGCTTCTTGGCAAGGAGGGTTGGGTCGGTCGGTTGACCTACGTTTGTCTTGTTCCAAATAGATATTTGGTCATCAATAACCTTCCTTTGTTCATTAAGTTCATTTCGTTTCTTCTGTTCATCCTCAATGTCATCTTTATTCTTGTCAATTTGTGCCTGAGCGGCAACCTTTCTTGTTGCTCTACTACTAAATCGACTTTCACCTCTTCTGACGCTTGTTTTTAACATTATTTCTCTAGCCGAATCAAGTTTTTTCATCTTAATTCTTGTTCTAACTCCATTAATTTCACCAAATGTATCACTGCTTAAATCTTCTATGAAATTACCCTGAGCATCTCTCTCTGCTTTATCAGTTACAACCTTCTCTTTACTCAAGCTGTTATTAAACTCCAGTTTTCTTTTTTCTGCCGCATCAACTGCTTTTGTGAAGCCTGTGCTGGCAAACCTTGATGATTTTAAAATTCCAGTTCCTACCATTCCAAGAGCTCCACCTCGTGCAACCATTCTTTGAAGTCCTTGATTGGTCGAAATACCAGCAGCTACTCTACCAATTGTATTATTGGTTGCTTTTGCAGATATCCAATCTCTTCCCTTGTTCGCCCACCCCTTCGCCCACCCCACTGCTGTTTTTGTACTCGAGTCACCCATACTGATAGCAACACCAAGCGAAGCTGCCATCATGCCGTTTAAGATTATCATATTGAATAGTGTGGCAAGTACTTTTTCCCAATCCCCCTTATCAGAAAACACATCAATCAAGTTATACTTTCCGTTTAGATTGGTTGCCATAAGCACAACTAAATATATGAAAGCCATATACATTGGAGCAAACATAAGATTCGCTGTCAGACTCTTCCACCACTTACCTGCTACATCTTTTGCTTGAGGCAGAACACCACTTATGAAGGCAATAGGTGATGTCATCATAAGGAATATTAATGTAAGAGCTCTTGCGATAAGCATAAGTGCACCCGCACCAAGTACAAAGATGGTGATACATAAAAAGATAATTGAGCCAATCGAGTATTCTATAATTGAGAGAGCATCAAGATTAACTGAGTTTGCTCCTTTTTGAGACCATGTTAATAAACTATCAATTCCAATAGCATGCGAAATTGTAGCGGAGATACCGGAGACAGAAGTACTGCTAGAGACACCTACGTTGTTTGTAATTTTATTGTAAAACGTTAATGCAAAAACATTTGACACATCAATCATTACTTGTGTGAAGAAGAGACTGAAGTTAATCAAAACAGCAGCAATTATTATCTTTGAAAGCATCTTCTTGATTCCGTAGTCTGAGTTTCCAATTATTGTATTAATTGCAGCATAGAGTACGAGAAATATGAATGAAAGGTTAATGATGTCTCTAATGGCTGTCCACCCTATGTCGACAATTGTTATCTTGGATACAAGACTACTCATATTAAGTGTATACGTAATGACGTAGTTAAAGAGCATTGCGATGAGACCAAATATCCAAACAAACACACTGAGTAAGTTGTATGCACCTATAGCAACACAGCCGAGTAGGGTTGTTTGAAGGGGGTAATATAAAGAACAGACGACAACATCGGAATCTGCCATTGTTTTTTGTGCGTTTATCTCATTTCTTTTTGCCTGATTTTCTCTAGCTAAAGCCCCGGTTTCATCGCCCACAGACCTCTTGATACTTGCCAGTTTATTATTATAGGCAGCCGTCAACTTCTCTTGAGCAGCAACCCTCTCTTTCACGTTGGAATCACTAGAAAAATCTGGAAGCAAAAACGCAACATTTGGTAGGAGAAAATCTTTCAACTCATCAGCAAAAGCTAGAGCCCCTTCTGCCATACCAGGATACATAACATTCCCCTTTTCTTTTAAATACGAAAGACCAGCGACCTTAACCTTATATCTTAAGTCTTCTGCTTCTTGTGGGGTTCGCCCAGCGTCAATTGCCTTTTGGTAGACTCTATTAGAATCTTCAAGAATTCCACCTGCATCTGTTTTAAGTTGATCGTCGAGTCGCCCGTCAGCATAAAAGCTGATGTAATCGTCAATATTATTTGGATTAACTTGCACTGAAGCAGTTGGAGGAGTATACATACCCATACTCTGAGCATTAGCGGAATTGTATATGGTAAAAACAGAAAAAAATAACGTAACAGTAATTATGAATTTTGATGTACGTAAAAAATTAATCATCGGTAGTGCTCGTGACAAAATAATTATACACCAAGATGGTAAATATAAGTATGTATTTTACTCACAATATAGAACTATCTTGATGTAATTCCAGAACTTGTATCTACGCTCCCAGGGTCTCTTTTTTCAAGAACCTTGTTCAGTGCAACTTTAATGAGGTTGTTTACGATTACTGTGACCACTTGATCGAATCGAGTAGCGAGAACAAGTCTGTCTTTTGGAATACCTAATGTCTTTTCAAGTGAAGATTGGAGAATTGAACCTGGTGATACAATATTACATGTGTTTGGGTCATTCTCATCCACACACTTTTTAGTACTTAACCAACCTTTATTGAGACCAATCTCAAATGTCGCTGTGTTATTTGCTCTTGTGATTCCAGCATACATATGTTGATTCGCAAGGATATAACTTCCAACAACATTATTATTACTCCTTCTGGCGTTCAGGAGGTTTGGGAAGTAATTTGGTAACCCTGGATTACTTCTTCTTTGATTAATGGCACTTCCCCTAGAATCCCCAACCCCGATTTCTATAGGATTCTGAGCAAAATTATCAACATTAGATCTGATTTGATCTAGTGAACACCCTGCTTGTCTTTGATAGTTGTTTCCGTATGCATTTGCTAGTCCAATTGCAATTCTTGCTCTAAATGGCTCACACACATTAATTCCAGTGGTGTCATACGCTAATTGCTGAATAAAGTTCCCAGCTTCTCTGTCAGCCATGCTCTTAAAGAACCTATCAGGGTTTTGAATGAAGGCCGGATTACCGTTAAATCCATTGTTTGCCCACTCAATAGTTGAGTCAGCAATATATGAAATGATACTGTTAACAATACAGAACGCGATACCGTTCCAACTCACTCCTGTTGGCACACCAAAAATGTGAATACCTGTCTCTGCGGCTTGTTGTAATTGCTGCCCTTTTCCTGTCTGACTGTTATCAGGGCTTACTGGAACATTAAGTAAGGCTCCGACAGTGCTTCCTAGTAATCCATTAAGCAGTACTGTGATACCTCCAGCAATTACTCGAGCAAGCAATCCACCCGCGGTACAACCAAGAAGTTCTGTTGCAGCGTTGGTTCCTGCGGATGTAGTGGAAGTTCCACTTTTTGTACTTCCGTTTAAGGAATCGAGCTGAGGGTCAACTTTTTGATTACTCTGACTCTTTATATAGTCAGCATATTCCTGACTCATTTCGTCTGCGTTTGGATCGTTTGGATCAAAGGCAGCAAACACCTCTCCAAATGGTAAAAACACAAAAGAAAAAACAAGGATACTTGTGATTATGTTTTTGTATGTTTTTTTTATACTCATATCTAGTTTAAGGAATTCGTTGTGGTCGCAATATTGTTCCATAGTGCACCAGGCTCACCTTTTTCAAACAGTATATCATTTTGTTTAAAATATGCGCTCATGCTTGTGAACATTTGAATTTGATTTTCCATTGATTCTCTAACTACTTTTAGACCCATGAGGGCTTTTACTGGATCTTTTTGCTGCCCGTTTACTAAAGGAAACGCCTCAGACATCATAATGAAGGCATTCGCTATGTTGAGCTGTTTTTCAGCAAGTGAACTTGGAACTTTTAGTTTAATCAAGGCCTCTCCTGTTTTTTTGTATATAACCCCGATATTAATCAAATCATCATTAAACTGTTCAGGATGTGCTGCTATTGGAGCAAGTGATTCTGTGTATGTCTTTGCAAAGAGATTGCCGTATTCTTTAATTTCATCCTTAGTTTTAGGCGTAAAAATAGGCATGTCATATAGAATATATTTTGGTTTTGGAAGTATATCTGTGTTTATGTTACCGATCGGGTTTTTTGAAAGTTGTTCATCTGTAAGTTGCTGGCCACTTCTCTCATACTCAATATATGCAGAAAATATATCTTTAGAAAACCTATCAGTGAGTGTATCTTTTGGACTTGGTGCTAGTGGGTCACTTGAGCTAGCTAAAGTGCCTAAACTTGCAAGCTGTGCTTCATAGAGCGCACTGGCAATTCTTTTATCTGCAATGTTGTTTTCAATATCACTACCAGCTGTTGCATAAATATTCTTAGCCTTATTAATTTTCTGTGCCTCTGATATTTTATATGCGATTGAGATTGCTATGACTGATATACATACTGCGGCGAGTATAAGTATTTTTGTATGTGGAAGTTCAAAAGTACCGTGTTTCATTACTAATGATTATATCAACAAAAAGAAAAAGTAACTATGCTTATGAAATTTTTTTGTAGATTGTAATGAAGGTATCTATGTCCAAGTCTTCCGCTCTAATATCTTTGCTAATATTAAGTTCATCACAAATCCTATTCCAATCAACTGATTTGTAGTGTTCACTTAAGTTTTTAATGAGTCTTTTTCTCTTGTGAGCAAAACCAGCTTTTAGTAATTCAAAAAACGTAAAATCATCTGATTGTGGAATTTTTCTTTGTATGTCTTCTATGCAAATAATTGCAGAGTCGACATTGGGAGCGGGAGCAAATGCGCCGCGTGGAACAACAGCAACTCTTCTCGGTTTACCGTAGAGTTTTACAGAAAGAGACAGCAAGCTTTCCTTCTCATCTTTGTTTGCTGTTATTCTGTCTGCCACTTCTTTTTGAACGAGTAATACAACTTTTTCAGGTAAATGCTCCTGTTCAAATATTTTTCTAATTATCTGGCCTGTTATGTAGTACGGGATGTTTGCAATAACTTTATATGTAGAAAATGTACCCCCTACCTCTTTGTTTAACTGATCAATAACTGGAATAGTCTCATTGTATATATCAATTATATCCTTGTGGATGATGTGAAATCTATCTTTAGATGATAGCTCTTCTAAAACAGGAATGAGGCGGTCGTCTTTTTCTACAACAACCAAAGTAGCCTTATTTTCAAGGATTCTTTTGGTTAACGCTCCTTCACCAGGACCAATCTCAAGAATGAGGTCAGTTGTTTTGATGTCTCCTGCTTCTATAATCTGATCGAGTGCTTTTTCAGACCTGAGAAAGTTTTGCCCGAGGGATTTCTTCGCAAATATCATATGTGTACGATATCACCAAAGAATGAAAACTAAAAGTCTATAAATATTGATTTAATTCCACTTACTGGTTTTTCTTGCTCAATTAATTCATCATCAATGTCTGCAATGAATTCCGATGGAAGATTGATTTGCTTGCTTCCAAAGATAGTTCGTACGTTGGAGTGTGACAAGAAGAGTCTTTTTCTTGCTCGAGTAAGAGCAACATAGAACAGTCTTCTCTCTTCTTCTGACTGTTCAGGTGAAAGATTTGATTCGTTAGATCTTGAGTGCGGAAAAAGATTTTGTTCCAGTCCTGTTATGAATACGTAATCAAACTCTAATCCTTTTGACGCATGAACGGTCATGAGTTTAACCGCGGGTCCTTGTTTTTGTTCCTGTGCTGTGTCGAGTGTATCTTGATCACTTGCGAGAGCGGCTTCCTCAAGAAGCTTTTCGATTCCTTCAGGAATAGGCATCTCATCATACTTTAGTGCAAGAGTTACAAGTTCCTTAACGTTCTCTAATCTCTCTATATCATCCTTCTCTCCTTTTAATGACTGTTCAATCCCAGAGATGAATAACGTGTGTTTAACAACGTCTGAAACTTTTTCTGTCTCAGCTTTGCTTTTAATTGAAGCGAGTATGTTTCTAAAGTTTTGAACTTTTAATTTTGTTGCTTGTGGAAGTTCATCTTCTTTCCCTTCAAGTATTTTAAGTACTGTAGTTTTTCCAATCCCTCTCACTGGTGTGTTAATAATTCTCTTTGTATCTGAAAGTGAATCTGGATTTAGTGCCGCTCTAATGTATGAGAGCACGTCTTTAACCTCTCTTCTTTCAAAGAATTTAGTTCCAAGTAATGTATACGGAATATCTCTTCGTAGAAAGGCATCTTCAAGCGCACGAGATTGGAAGTTTGCACGGAAGAGAATTGCAATTTCATCAGCATGTACGCCGTTTTTTAGCAAATCACGAACTGTATTTGATACAAAACTAGCTTCATCTGTTTCGTCGTATGCTGTATATATTTTAATCTTTTCTCCTTCTTCGTTTTTAGTAAAAAGGTTTTTCTTTTTTCTGTAAATATTCTTCTCAATTACTTTGTTTGCTGCTGTTAGGATGGTCTGTGTTGATCTGTAGTTTTGTTCAAGAAGAACAACTTTAGCTTGAGGATAGTCTTCTTCAAATTTTAATATGTTTCTAATGTCTGCACCTCTCCACCCGTATACACTTTGATCCATGTCTCCTACTACAGCTAAGTTGTGATGCTTTTCACACAGAAGACTTATGAGCTTGTATTGAACCTGGTTCGTATCTTGATATTCATCAATGTGAACATACTTCCATGTGTCTTGATACATTTGTCTTACACCTGGTTTAACAACGAGAAGCTGAGTTGCTTTAAAAAGAAGATCATCAAAATCTAATGCTTTCTCTTTCTCAAGCGCCCTGTCATATTTTTTCCAAACTTCTGAAATGATATTTCCTAAAAAGTCATCTCCGTACTTAACCTCATATTCTTCTTGTGATGTGAAGTTTCCTTTTTCTTTTGAAATTGCTGACAATATTTTTGCTGGTTCGATTTGCTTTGGATCATGTCCAAGTTCAACAAGTGCGTCTTTAACTGCCTGCTTAGAGTCACCACGGTCATATATGACGAAGTTTCTTTGAATGCCTATGTAGTTACCTGATTCCTTAAGAATGTGTACAGCGAGTGAGTGAAAGGTTGAAATGAATGGTCTTCCTGATTGAGCGGCGTAGTTTGAAATTGGAAGATTTAGGTTTGAATCTTTTTGAATGAGAGAGAAAACTCGCTCTCTCATCTCTTTAGCTGCTTTGTTGGTGAATGTGATTGCGAGAATGTCTTCTGGTCTCACGCCTTGCTTTATGAGGTGTAAAATACGGAATGTTACAGTCTTTGTCTTCCCTGCCCCTGCCCCAGCCAAGATGAGTAATGGGCCTTCTGTTGTAATTGCAGCTTCTCTTTGCTCTGCGTTTAACTCTTTTAAATATTCAGGAACAGTTTGATTCATAGGTAAGACTATATCATATTCTTCTTATCTACCGGATTTGCCAAAATCGCTATAATTTAGCCTAATTATAGATTCATTGACACCTGAGGGTAGTACACATATCATATATGGTAATAGATATACCGAGTACCTTATTGGCTTATTTTAAGCCGTTTTTCAGGAATATAGATACCATTTAACTTACAAAACCATTTTAAATACCCCTCAAGACCCGCGAGTTAATGTGCGTTTTCCACAACTCAAGGTGACATATGTGACTGCACTTATTGCAGTAGTTATGGGTTCAACATTGCTGTACCCTCAGTCTTCTTCTGCTGATGTTATTTCTATTCTTGCTTCGGTGTTTGAAAACAAAGATGTTAAAAAAGCTAAGGAAATTGAGCCTATTTTAAACAAAAATGCTCAGACAATGTCGCTTCTAGAGTCTCCGCTCAGCCCAAATCAGCCAACTACAGTTGCCGAATCAAGGAAGAAATACAAGGCATTAGTTGCATTAGTAGATGACAAGGCACTAACAAATGAACATAGTTCTGTTCTTGACGGGGCTTCTTCTGTTGAAGCAGAGTCTCTAACTTCAGACAGAATCAGTCTGTATACTGTTAGATCAGGAGATACATATGAGCAAATTGCAAAGATGTATAAGGTTAATGTTAATACGATTCTCTGGGCAAACGACCTTAAGAAAGGAACTGCTCTTAAGCAAGATCAAGTTCTCGTCATTCTCCCTATTTCTGGCCTTAAATATATAGTTAAAAAAGGTGACACCCTAAGAAGCATCGCTAAGACATACAAGGGTGATGTCGATGAAATTTCTAATTTTAATAACCTAAATACAGAGGCAGTTCTTGCGGTTGGTGATGAGATAATCATCCCAGATATTGAAGGTAAATTAACCCTTCCTGAGGAACGTAAGGATACAGAAATAAAGAAAAACAAGAAAGATGTGAAGGTACTCGTAAAAGAAGGTTCAGCTGTTGTGCGTAATGATAATACAGGCTTCTTTACTAAGCCTGTTATTGGAGGTGTTAGAACCCAAGGTCTTCATGGACATAATGGAATTGACTTTGCTGCACCATACGGAACTCCCATAATAGCGGCTGCGTCAGGGAAAGTTGTGGTAAGTAAAACTGGAGGGTGGGGAGGTGGATATGGAAACTACGTTGTGGTACAACATCAAAACGGTACACAAACACTTTATGCACACATGAGTGAAGTACTTGTTAAGGTTGGAGATCAAGTGCAGCAGTCACAAGAAATTGGAAAAATGGGAAGTACAGGCCAGTCAACAGGTGTTCATCTACACTTTGAAGTTCGAGGAGGAAAAAATCCTTTTTAATAGAAGTTACTTGTTCATGCAGGCAATACACGTTTTTGCACTTGGATTTGCCTCAAGTCTTTCATTTTCGATTTCTTTTCCGTCAATTTCACATACACCGTATGTTCCATGTTCTATTTTATCAAGAGCAATAACAACGTTGTTTTTCTGAACTTCTAGTATTGAAATAATGTTTTCTTTATTTTCAAACACCTCCATATTCCCCGCTACTTCTTCTCTGTCTGCAGTATCTTGGTCATCATTTTGAACAGCACTCCATGCTGTTCCTGTTGATTCATCTTTAGACCCACTTGCTTCAAGCTCGCTATTAAGTTTTGAAAGCTCGTCTGATAGTAGGTCTTTAAAATGTTGTATGTCTATTTTCATACAACAATTGTATCAAAGTGAAATTGAATTAACAAAGTTATCTAGCAATTCTGCCTGTCGTTAATCTAAAAGATATTTCCTTCAGAGCTTTGTCTGAAGATGCGATAATGAGTGTGTTTTTATCGAAGAATGTGTACAGCAGGGCTATTGTATTGTCTTCGTTAAGTATCGCTCTTACATCTCTGTTGTCTATTGTTTTGTCGACAAACCCTCTTCTTCCTAGTGTTGTCTTTTTTGGAGTTGAAGTAGAAATCGGACTTTCGGTTGGAAGTACTGCTGCTTTTCTGCTTATAAACATAGGGCCAATATCACTTTCAATCGAAAGTTCCCATTGAAGCATTTCAGCAAATGCAGTGTCGTATGTGTTAACTTTAAATATCGCAAACAAATCATATGGAGTAAATGAGTAGGAACCAAGCATAAAGTTAGGTTCGAGTGCTCTGATTAAAGATTCAGAAGCTCGTGAGTTAGAAATTCTAAAGAAGTCTTCCGTGGTAATTTTTCTAGTTCCAGTGCTTGTACTTACAGTAAGTACAATCTCTTTCATTTCGCCTAATTTTAATTTAACATCCCTCTCTCTTTTGATGAGTCTCTCTATGTCGTCTGAATCTCTTTTATCTACGCTGAGTGATATTGATGATTCTGTGTAGATTAACTGTTGATTTTGATTTGATATTTGAGCAGTGTCTACCGTGCTTTTACTTAAAGACATATATAGCAAGAAGAGAATTACAAGTACGGTAACGGCAATCATTCCTCCAATGAGGGTATATTTCTTAACATCATTCGTGTCACCTGAATTGATGTTGTATGAATTATTGCTGTCTTGTCTCTTTTTTTCAGCGAGCGCAACTTTTATCATCGAGACATTGTCGTTTTTGATTGCATCAGTTATGTCCTCCTGATATGTCCTTATATTTCTTATGTCATCCTCTTTTCTGATGTTTGTGAGAGCATCAAGAATATGAACAACTGGTTTAGGTTGTATAGTTTGATTCTTTTCATCATCAACGCCAAGTATACGTTGATCAGAGTTAGGGTATGAATATTTTTTTTCAGATTCATCCATATATAAAATCTATTATACACGATTACTCGATATCGTTGTCTTGGTTTTGCTCATCTCCTCTCTCTAATCTCATCCTTGATTTAGGATGAGGTCTAATTGTATTTTGAATTACATACTTTCTGGGGTTTTGGCACATGTCGATGAAGTCATCTGAAACTTCTCGAAGTCTACTTGAAGAAGATTTACCAAAGGCAATGACTTCAACCTGACATCCTTCGTTTGTTTGTAGGTACTCAACAAGTGGAATGAAGTCTCCGTCACCTGATGCGATGATCACTGTATCCAGCTTTGGAGCAAGTTTAATTGCATCAACTGCAAGTCCAACATCCCAGTCAGCCTTCTTTGCTCCACTGTTAAATATTTGAATATTTTTTGTTTTAGCTTCAATTCCAAGTTTACTTAGTGCGTCAAAAAAGTTCTTCTCTTCCCCACTCTCTGTTGTGATTACATATGCAATTGCCCGAATGAGTGAACGACCCGCAACAACTTCCTTCATGATTGCACCGAAGTTTACCCTTGAACCGTTGTATAGGTTCTTTGCGCTGTGATACAGGTTCTGTGTGTCAATAAAAATACCAACTCTTTGTTCTTTGTGTTTAATAACTGTCATATATATGTAAAAGCCTATCGAATAATAATTTTATAAAATAACCGACAATCGATAGGTGTACATATTATAGCAGATAAAAACAAAACCGCTCGTATGTGAGCGGTTTTGCTGAAGCTTAAGCTGCTTTCTTCTTCATCTCAAGTTTCTTGAGAACTGAATCGAAAGTCTTAGGGTCTTGTTTCTGTAGGTACTTCATGTGCTTCTGTCTGTCGGCTACCAATTGAAGAAGTCCTCTTCGTGAATGCACGTCCTTATTGTGCTTCTTGAGGTGTTTTGCTAATTCTTCAATTCTTTTAGTTAAAAGCCCAATTTGAACAGATGCTGAACCAGTGTCAGTACCGTGAATTGCTACTTCCTTTATTACTTTTTGCTTCTTAGTCTTTGTAAGCATGATGGCGATATACTAGCACACAAGATTAAATAAGGCAACCGTTTTGTCACCCGCCCTATGTCATCCAGTATATGATATACTGTGTCGCACAACATGAATCTTGAAGAACTAAAGAGACAGTTCCTAGAATATGTCGAAATTGAAAAAGGTAGGTCAATTAAGACCGTTGAAAACTACGATCGCTACTTGAGTACTTTTATTTCCTTTATGAGTACTACTCATAAAGGTGTCGACCCATACTCAATCACCCCGGAAGCCATGAGAGAATACAGATTGTGGCTTAATAGAAAGCCTTTGGGGACAATTCCTGGAATTTCAAGTTCAAAAAGTAATGAAACCCTCAAGAAAAGAACTCAAAACTACTATCTGATCGCTCTCAGGTCATTTTTAAAGTATATGGCTAGAAGAAACGTTAAAACTTTGTCTGGAGACACTATTGAACTCGCAAAGGTACCTGAGAGGTCGCTTGACCTTATTTCAGGTGATGAACTGGAGAGACTTATGAATGGACCAAATACCGAGAAGAGTGATGACAAGAGGCTTCGAGACAGAGCCATTCTAGAACTGTTCTTTTCAACGGGTCTTCGAGTTTCAGAGCTCTGTTCACTCCCTAGAGATCTAGATATCTCTAAAGATGAGTTCTCAGTGAGAGGTAAGGGAGAAAAAGTTAGAGTTGTATTTCTTACACTAACTGCAAAGGACTGTATTAAAGCGTATTTAGACAAAAGAAAGGACTTAACAGGGGCTAAGCTGTTTGAAATTACACCTCGGTCAGTTGAGAGATTGGTTAAGTATTATGCTGTTAAAGCTGGAATCTCACGTAAAGTGACCCCTCATGTCATCCGTCACAGTTTTGCGACCGACCTTCTTCAGAATGGTGCAGACCTTCGATCGGTCCAAGCTCTCCTTGGGCATGCGAATATTTCGACAACACAAATATATACCCATGTTACTGACAAACACCTTAAAGAAGTTCACAAGAACTTCCACAGTCGACAGCAACCAAAGAACTAATGGTATATAATGTGGGAATGAAAGAAAATCTCAACTTAATCTGTTGGAATGTAAATGGTATTCGTGCTTGGTCTAAAAAAGGAGCTTTTGAGTGGGTATTAAGTCAAAATCCTGATTTTTTTTGTATTCAAGAGACTAAGGCGCATCCAGATCAGTTGGACGAAGAACTTCTGTCCCCTTCTGGTTACACAAGTTACTTTGATCACTCAAAGTTAAAGAAGGGATACAGCGGAGTTGCTGTTTACACAAAAAGAGAACCTCTTAAGGTAGATACAGACTTGTATGTATTAGATAAAGGGGTTCCAGATCAAGAAGGGCGTTTTATTGCCCTATATTTTAAAGAATATGTACTCATTAACTGCTACTTTCCAAACGGAGGAGGTTTACCAGTAAGACTTGAATACAAGCTAAGCTTTTATAAAGCATTTTTAAATTATGTTAACACTCTCAAGAAGAAGGGCTTGAATGTCATTATATGCGGTGATTTTAATGTTGCACATAATGAAATCGATATTGCTAGACCAAAAGAAAATCAAAACCATGTCGGTTTTTTGCCTATAGAGAGAAAGTGGTTTGATGATTTAGAAAAAGATGGATTTGTAGATACATATAGGTGCTTACATCCAGATAAGGTTGAGTACTCGTGGTGGGATGTTAAAACAAGATCTAGAGACAGGAACATTGGATGGAGAATTGATTACTTTGTTGTGTGTGATGACCTAGAAAAAAATATTAAAGACGCTCTTATCCACACCGATATTTTTGGATCGGATCACTGCCCTATATCACTAAAAATCAGTCTTTAATCATGGGGTGTGGATAACTATATCTAAAGGACACTTATCCACATTGTTGTTAAACATTGTCCTTTACACTACTTTTAAAAGACATATAATAATAATCAGAACAACGCCATGCTGCATGGGTACTCGATCCTTACATCGCTAAGGGACAGATGGATGGTAGTAATGGGATAAAATCTCAAACAACTATAATTTATACGATTTATATCCTAAATCGCCTTCTGTTTGTTTTCTCAAGCACTAATAGTTTCGGTATAAAACCGAACTAAGTTAAAGCTGACGCTTTTTTCTCACTTAATAATTTGTTCTTTGGTTAGTTCCCTTCTTTCCCAGCGTCAACTTTCTTGGTCCGGTTTTTTGTTAGTTACATATGTAACACGTTACACAAGAAACATTTTTATACTACATTAACGAATATTGTACTTCTCCCTTATTTTCATAATCTCCTCTCTCTCCTTCTCTTCCCTAGCTTTCCTACCTTTATCTGCCTTTTCTTTTAATACATTGATATCAAGTTTGCTGAGCTCTAGTGCATGTTTCTCAAGAAACATAAGTTCGTTCTTTGAAGGATCTTCGATAACTTCCTCAAGAAGAGCATTTAATATTAGCCCGATTTTAGGTCCAGGTTCCATGTGTAACATCGACATAAGGTGTTTACCATCGATTTTAAGCATTCCAACAGACACTGGGTCTCTCAGTACTTCTTCAATCATAGCTGTATATTTTCTGAGTCTATATGGGTTTTCCTTCGGTCTTCCTGTTCCTACTCGGTCACAGACACGAAGATTCATAAGATTCCAGATGTTTTCTTGTCCTACATTAGCAATCATACGCCTAACTGCAGATAGAGTTACTTGCTCAGTATCTGAGAAGAACATGTGCCACCGTACGTATGTAACAACAATATCAATTGTTTTCCTTGGATAGTTAAGTCTCTCCATGATTACCTTGGTCATTTCTGCGCCAATAACCTCATGACCATAGAATGTATAGTCATTCTTCTCTTCAGAGAATCTTCTTGATTTTGGCTTTCCAATGTCATGAAACAAGGCTGCGATACGCACTTCAAATGGATACTTCTTATCTGCCGCACATTGGAGACTTCTGAGTAGGTGTTCGAACACTCCAAATGAGTGAGCTTGGTTTTGTTTCGTGTGTAACCCTTCTTCAAGCTCCGGAACAATGTACTTCAAAAGTCCTAGCTTTTGGCACATAACTACCCCAATCATTGGATTGTCCGATATGAGTATCTTGTTGAATTCATCGCGAATCCTTTCTTTTGCTATCTTTTCGAGCATTTCACGTGAATCACTTAGGGCCTTCTCGGTCTCATTGTTAATCATGAAACCTAATTCAGCACTAAATCGGACAGCTCTAAGGAGTCTCAGACCGTCTTCCTGGAATCTCTTCTCTGCGTCCCCTACCGCTTGGATGACCTTTAGTTTAATGTCTTTTATACCATCAAACAAATCAACAATTTTGTCCTTTATTGGGTCATACGCGATGGCGTTGACTGTGAAGTCACGTCTCTTAAGGTCATCTTCAATGTTTTTACTAAAAGTCACAGTGTCTGGTCTTCTTCCGTCTGTGTAATCCCCTTCAGTTCGATACGGGGTGATTTCAACAACTTTCATAGTTGGATCAAAACCCTCTTCTTCACTCACAACTACCCCTACAGTTCCAAAACTGTTCTCGTAGAAAGTTTTGGGAAACAGAGCAATAATTTCCTCAGGGGTAGCATTTGTAGTTAGGTCCCAGTCTTTAGGTTTCTTGTTCAGATAGAGGTCTCTAACGCACCCACCGACGAGGTATGAGTCAAAACCAGCTTTGTTTAATACTAAAGCAATATTGTATATTGCCTCAGGTACAGGTTGTTTCGTAAGAGTTTGTTCCATATTTTTTAAATAGTAATACAGCCTTTGATTTTTTGCTATTATAATGTAATATTGCGATACGACGGTAGTAATTGCACCTATGGTGAAATGGATATCACAACGGTCTTCGGAACCGTTATTCTAGGTTCGAATCCTGGTGGGTGCACAGAATATTCTATACTTAAATTGAAAACCGATTTACTGTTTTCTCAATTTATGAACTACTGATATGATAAGTAATACACTATGAGAAACGATAAGAATAAAGCTTTTGAGATGAGAAAAGAGGGCAAAAGTTATAACGAGATTAAAAGGAATCTCGGGGTGCCTATGAGTACCCTATCAAATTGGTTTAGTGAGCAATCATGGTCTAAAGACACTAAACGTGTTTTGTCTGATAAGGTATATCAAGTTAGTAAAATCAGAATCGAGAAATTAAACAAAATACGGGGCCAAAACTTAAAAAGACTATATGCTGAGGCTAGAAAGGAGGCCGTCATTGATTTTGAGACACTGAAGGATAATCGAATTTTTATAGCAGGAGTGAGCATCTATTGGGGAGAAGGTGATCGCACTTCTA
>JACCDW011916180.1_pt1 | contig 22833 bp, 35 predicted proteins | sample 7449781 | NCBI WGS metagenome assembly JACCDW01 (sample SAMN15323449, study PRJNA562643) | freshwater metagenome | isolation source: river surface water | place: USA:Blue River Watershed | collected 2017-08-18
ATCTGTGGCAACACGCCAAGATCTTTGGTCGATCTGTTTTGTCTTTTTGTTGCTGGCTTTTTCGCGCTCACAAAAAAAACTCCTGACCCTCCGTAGGCTCCACACCGTACAGGAGATTGACGAACTCGTCGCTGGGTACGGTAGCACGCTCACCGTTTAGGATTTTGACTGCCCCCCTATGCGATCCCTCTTCGCCCACCCTTTGCCCTTGTATACGACGGCGCTTGGGCTGAACACAAGAATCATTCTCTCGCCGCAGTCGCAGGTGATCGGTGCTGGTTCGTAAGCCGACTGAAGATGTTCCTGCGTCTTCAAGCACTTCACACATTTGTATTCATAGATCGGCATCTGGTTCTCTCCTTCGCCTTGCTGCGGTGCGCCGACAGTAACTGCACTCGCCGCAGGTCGGTGCGTCTGGCACGATGGGTCGCTCGCATCTCCCGCACCAGAGCACACGGCTGCACGGACGGCGCTTGCCTAGCCCTCGGATGTCACCCGCTTGGCACAGGTGCTCGACTTGCGTCATCGCTTGGCGCGGCGTGCGGCTCGGTTGATGGGCTGTGGCTGTGCTGTTGGCACACCAAGTTTGATGTTGCCGGACGCGATGGACTTGAGCAGCGGCTCCCACTTATCTGCGTAGACACGGTCAGCGTCGTACTCATCCATAGTCGCAGCCAGTTTGGCTCGATCAATCTCGCCAGCCTTGGTCGCCTTGTAGTTCGCGTCTAGCGCGTCAACAATCTGATGCACATTAGGAATCTTGCTGAACGACTCGTGGAAATCTTCCCAATGCGGTTGACCTTCAACGATGTGTCCATAGTCCCTAACGAGCTCAGGAGGCGCGCAATGACGAGTGACCGCCACAGGTGTTCCGACCGATTGACTCTCAATGACTGGCACGCAGAAGCCCTCTGACCGCGTCGTCAGCAAGGAGATATCTGCGGAGCGCGTGAGTCGAGCCAGCGTCTCTGCTGGTACGCCAGCGCGCATCTGGACTGAGTTGACCCAGCGGATGCGGTCTTCTGGAGCGCCAAGGGTACGGAGCAGCGGGATCAGGTTCACGCCGTCAATGTGTCCCCACTTATCCGTATGCAGGTAGAGATATGTGTCGTCGTGCATCTGCGCGAACATCGTCCAAGCCCACAGCATCTCAGGGAATGACTTGCGCTTGCCCTTGTTCATCGCCGTGATTATGGTCAGGTGCGCGTCGACCGGAACTCGTAGCACCTCGCGCATCGGCTCAACATCTGGATGCCAGATCGAGCGATCAACAGCGTGCGGAATGTAGGTCAGTCGGTCACGCGGTACACCCGCTTGCAGCAATGCGCGCTCGCCGTGCTTGCTCATAGCGACGATGTACTTGTTGCCACCCTTGATGCACCATTCAGCCACCTTTGGCGGAACTGGACTGTGATCCACAGGAACCCAGCAAACCAGCGGCAGCGTGTGCCAAGCGTCAGCAACCAGCGTCCATACATCGCAGAGCGTAAGCCCGATCCCTCCATCACGAGCAGCGAGCGCAATGTTCTCTGGTCCTGAATCGTTGGCGTACTTAAGCAGACCCTCTGCATAGATCTTGATGCCGTTCCATTCCATATTGACGGCAGCGCCGTAGTTGGCAGCCACGCTGAAGTCGTGACCGGACTTGAGCGCACGCAATCCTAGTTGCGCCAGTTGTGTGCCATATCCCGTAGGAACCATTACCGAGTTGCCGACAGCAACGATCTTCATCCTTGACCCTCCTTCTTATGCTTAGTTATTTTGCCGTGGCACACTCGACAAAGTGTGCGGAGCAGGAATGTTGGGACGAGCAATGCGCCGCCCTCGGAGAGTGGGATCAGATGGTCGGCGGTGAGTGGGTTGTTCGGATAGCCATCGCGCTGACCACAAAGCTCGCAATACGGAACTTCTTTCCGCTTCTGGATGCTGAGTCGTCGCCACTCTGGCGTGTGATACGGAGATGGTCCACGGTTCTTCGCCCACTCGGTTGCCTTGCGTGGTCCGCACACATTGCAGCGGTTGCCGTAAGTCGTGAGTACGCCGCAAGTTAAGCACGGTCGCTGTGTCCTCTTCACGCGCTTGGGAAGTTTGGAACCGACAGATACGGAGCAACGACGCGAGCCATATGCTCAACAGCGCGCTCCTCTGCGTCTTCAAGTTGTGGCTCGATGACAGCCCACGCAAGTGTTCCAAGCGCGTCCTCAAGATTCTCCGTAATGCGCGCATACCTGGACACAACCAAGTGCATCAACTCGTGCGTCAAGATCAGTCGCTGCTTTTCCGGCGACTGTTTCCAGAAGTCAAACGAGACGCGGAGATCTGCTGTCGGTGCTTGACCGTGCGCTTCAATATCTGCCCACGCATCTACGTCAGATGCTGCCTCAATCACGGTGATCTCCCAATGATCGAGTCCGAGCACTTGCTGTGATTCGCTGACCCACTCACGGAGTGCAACGAACTTGTCCTTCGTCTTAGCCATTTGTCCTCCTGTAATGGTGGAGCAGGAATGGAGTCGCACCATTCGTTCCCCGCTGACCGCCGATAGGCATATTGGTCGTGCGAGCGTCTACGCTGCCCCAAGGTAGACCCTGCCGACGGGAGGACTCCATCGGCAGGGCGAGAGACCGCAGCGCCACAAGGCACGCGGTCGCATGAGAATGGTAGCGCATTATCGCTTGACCTTTAATGGGAGCGGTGACACAGATCGCAACGGACAACCAGCATCCCAACAGGTTGGATTCTTCGTCTCGTCTGAGTTAGCGCACCAGTTGCACATTCGCTCGACTGCGGTCACATAGAGCCGCATCCTGTCGACCGGAACTACGCCGAGTTGTTCCTTGGCTCCTTGCGTCACCCAGAAGATGTCCTCATCGCTGACGAATGTCCCACCGTAATACCGCTCGCGCATCCAATGCACACTCTTGCCATAGTTCGGCATTAGGTTGAACAGAGCGTTGAGCTTGACTCCTAGCGTCCCTGCCCAAGCAGCACAAGCAAGTTGGAATTCTCGTTGTTGCTTGGGTAGTTCACTTCGCTGATGGTGACCGACAGTACGCCTCTGCCGAGCGGCGCGAGTCGAGAGAACGCGGCTGGGCTTAGATCGATTGCTAGGCTGCGAGATGTCCACGGCTTTTTTATATCCTCCCTACATCGTCCACAAGAGTCGCGTGCAACAACGATCACGCATCTAGTCGGATCATCTTGGCGACAGACGCGCAGTCTAAACGGTTTGTCGCCCCAGCGCCAGCGTGGTACTGCTGCGTACATAATCAACTCCCCGCCCCTGCCACCCTGCGCCTTGGACTTATAAGGCGAGCAGGTGTTCTTGTAGCCTCCGACGCAATATTTCGCACCCTTGGGGTTAGTGCTCCCGTACCAAGTTGCCACGCCGCTTACTGGAACTCCGCGTGGCGTAAGTTCTGGTCCTGCGCTGCCCGTGAGCAACAACAGAGACAACAGCGCCGCAATCATTTTTTCTTCCCCATTAGCGCGATGAAGTCTTCAAAGTCAAAGACGATCATCGTCCGCCTCTTCGTTCCAGCGCCCGGACTGTCGCCAACGATGAGTGCAGAGATCTGGTTTGCGTTTCCCTTGACTGATCGAAGCCAGCCGTCGTAACGCTCTGAGTAACTGCCGTTGCCGCATTTGCATTGGGCGACAATCCAATCCGACTGGATATCTACCTTGCCGCCGTACTGACCCACTCGGACTCCACCAAGTTTTGCAGCGCACTCGCGTTCAAACGCATTCCCCTTGTTGCGCGCCCTAGCCCCGCGCTTGGACTTTTCCTTGTTCTGCTGATCAATATCTGCGTCAGACATATGACTCACTTTCTCACCAGCCGTGCGACTAGTGCTTGACCGCCATCAGAGAGCGTGAAGCGCGTTGACTGGATCTCAATGTGACCGGACTTGAGCAAGTCACGAATCGTCACTCGATTGAAGATGTGCTCATTGAGAAAGAACCATCCATCTGGCGCGATGGCATCAACATAACGAATACTGAGCTTCGCAAACTGACGACCGACCTTAGGGTCGTAGCACCAAGCATCTGCGCCGTCCTGTACGCAGTAGATTCCGTCATCGAGTTCTGGCGTGGCAATCTCTATCTGGCTCATTTCACGCATCCCTTGTGTCGCCATTGCAAACGACGATTGCCCTTTGCGCCATTGAAGGTGATGACCTGGACTCGCGTTGCCGGAAACACCTGACGCTTAGGATCTGTGTAGTCAATCACCTTGCCACATTCGGTGCAGTCGGTAACCGTCCACACAGGTGGCTTGGCTGCGCCGCCGCGCTTTGTCTTTACACCTGCCATTGCAAAGCCCTCCAAATCCAAACTACGGTTGCTGCTGTCGTCATCAGATAGATGAGCGACGGAGCCACGCCTTGACCGCGCTTAATCGCAATCGGCAGCGAAGCGAAGACCACAAGAGCGAGTGCGGTGTTGATGACGACAAGCGTCACGCCAACCCAGTTGAATCCGCTCATAGATCGACCAGCCCTGACAGCAGCGCGAGTCGGTCAGTAGCGATTTCAATCGCGCCCTCAATCGTCTCGCCTTGAAATGTGAGTTCCTCTCCAGAGCCGTCGATCAAAACGATTGTCCAAAGTGCTGGCTCTCCGACGCGGATCAAGCCGTCATAGTGGTAACCAAGTTGCGCGGCTCGCGTCTCAAGGTCGCTCAGATCAGCGTTGCTCATTCATCGTCCTCCTCATCAAGCCCTTCTTCCTTCAGCACTAACTTGCGTTGCTTGTTTCGTTCAATGAGTCGTCGAGTATGTTCTTCAAGGCTGATCCCGTATGACTCAAAGATACTCTTGGCGAATGCCTCTCGATCAACCCTACGGCGTTCTGCCTTTTCCTCTGGTGTCATCGTTCGTCCTCCAATCCTGACTGCCACAAGCCGTTATCCGTCATGTGCCTATGAAGGATTGCGTAGGACTGATCCGCTGTCAAGAGGGTCGTGTCAATCTCAAGGTCATACGGCGCGTGCTGGTATGCCGTCTCCGTAATGTCCGATGTCCCGACCAACTTCCCACGGCGCTGCGAACGAGCTTCAGGAGATGCAAAGACTCGTACGACGACGATGTCCTTGACGACCTCCTTGAGATACTTCACCTCGATTGGCAGCCGCACATCGTCAATGACGACAAGCCCCTTGCCGTTGCGGCGCAACTTTTCGTACTCGCCATACCACGCCTTGACCCAGAACCGAGCATCAACATCCCGCAATGCTGCGCCGATGTCTTGCAGTAGTTCTCTGCCGCTCTTGTCCAGATCAAGTCCGAGTTTCCGGACGTGGTACACCTTGTCCTTGCCGAACTCCTCCCAATGCTCGCAGTAGGCAAGGCTCGCGATCGAGCGAATCGCCTCTGCGATTGGCAACAGCGTGTACGGCTGCCGTCGGCGCTCCGTGAGCATCTCCGCCAGCGTTGACTTTCCCGAACCCTGTGGTCCTACGAATGCGATGCTGCTCATCTGTTCATCCTCCTCACATAGTCAATCCACATATGCACGCGGTGTGGATACCGCTCTACGAACCCGATGGCTCGATTGCACGGGCTGCATAGCAGCGCACGAACACACTTGCCGCACGAAACTGGTTTCCCTTTCGTTCGTCCGGTACTAAGCGTCTCGTACGAGCAGCAGCGCGGATCGTGATCAACGGTAACGGCTCGCACCTCACCAAAGTGGAGCGCCTCCTTGCATGACGCGCAGCGATCTGCTTGCGCGATCCTCAACTGCTGATACTGCTCCAAGGTCATCCGATGGTTGTACAGCGTGTACTTGAGAACCCTCCACGCTCTCTCCTCTGGTGTTTCGTTTGCTCTTCGTACTCGCTGCATTACCGCCCTCCTGGACGGATGCTCTTGTCGAGCAGCCATTAGCGTTTCACTCCAAGGATTTCTCCTACTGGCAAGAGTCGTGATTTTCCATCTCGCTTAAGAGAGGATATAGGAGAGATTCTGCTCTGCTCTGCTCTGCTCTGCTCTGGGTGCGTTATCTCCCCCCCTTTTCGTGCTCGCCAATTTGCTTGACGCGTGGTCGAGGTTGGGTCGACTTGATAGCGAGAATAGTTTGAGATGACGATGAGACCGTCTTCACTTTCGGTCAGCAAGCCACTTTTCAACAGCGCCGGAATTGCACGCGCCAAGCGTGAACCGATCACGGCTTTCAAATGAGCTTGATTCTTGAACTTGCCGCCGCTTCGCAATTGCTTTGCCTCTGCGATGCAGACGACGAATGCTCGGAACGCAAGGTCAGACAGCGCGCTGACGGCTGCGTCCTTGTTGATGTTGACATCGAGTTTGACCCAAAGGTTCATCTTGTCCTCCTGTAGTTTGGTGGCTGGGAGAGGTGGAGGTCACCAGTCTCTCCCAGCCGTAGATAACGCCGCTCGATTAGAACGGCAGGGATTCTAGATCATTCTCGTTGCGCTCTGGTTCGCCGGTCGGAGCGGCTTGAGCGTTGACCCAAGCGAGCGACGGCTTGCGCTTGCAGAACTGCCCATCCGACTTACCGCCACACGCGTAAAACGCGTTGTAGGGCTTGCCAGCCTTGCTGACCCCCGCTGGTTTGAACTGCCACGCCGTGCGGTGGTCGGGGCATTCGCCCTCTGCGAAGAGCATTGCCGCCGCAACGGCGACATCCGTGCTCAAGACAGACGGCTGCGAGTGCTTCACAGAATCAACGGAGAGGGGTGCTGGAGCCACGGAGACGGGCGTTTGTACCCCACCCGCATATAGCGACCTGCCAACCCCTAGTTGTGCAGCGCAGCGACGAAGAGCGTCCGATGCTGCGGACTTATACGGCTCGTCATCTTGGGCGCTGTTGGGATACCCAAAATCTTGCCGCACAGTTGTCACGCCGTCGATTACGGCGATCAGCGTTCCGTGGACGACGAAGCGCGCCGCGTCGGCGACCTTCACTTCAAACTGCCACCCAGCCAGACCTAGCGTGTCGTCCAAGCGTTGGGCGACTGCTCGCGCGTCTGCGTAGGTGAAGGTCAATCCACCTCGTCCCGGACGCGTCTTCAAATCCGCCCCCGTGAATGGCGCTGCGAGCGCCGCTGCGATTTCCTTACTCATTGCTTCCCTCCTTGGGAATCCTCTGCAAGACTTTTGGAGGGGCTTGCAATTGCCCTCTTCTGGCTGACGCTTCGTCAGCCGTAGTATTGGATGAACGAGTCCACCGACATCAACTTGTCGTTAGACACCTTCACTCGATTGCGGTCAGCGTAGATGTGATCAACGCAGTCCCGCAGGAATTTCTCCTGCGAGCACAAGCCCCACACGCGCCAGACCGATGACGGGTCGTCCGGTCGGAGCCGATCTCCGAGCAGTTGCACCAGCAAAGCGATCTCTGCTTTGAAGTGCGCCGTGCTATTGAAAATAAGCTCGTTGAGAGTCGAGGTCTTCACATCCCACTTGTAGCCAAACGCTACGAAGTCAACTCCGCTGTCGCCGTCTGGACGGATCTCCCAGTCCAGGACAGTTGACCAATCAAGTCCAAGCGCACGGCAAGCCGCGATCTCTCCGAGACGACCCATCAAGTCGACGGCAGAAGAACTGCTCTTGCGGTCGTACCATTGGTCAACGACGCGGTGCTGCTTCTTGAACGCTTGCTTCGCATTCGTCCAATCCACAGAGAGCCGGACTTCAACATCCGTCAACTTGATGTCCTTAAATGTCATGCGCGCCGTCCTTGCCAAACACTCGAAACACACGCGCACCTTGTTTCTCACTCGTGTACTTCTTGACGGCTTGCTCGTAGGTTTCAGGCGCTACGCCGCGAAGGACATCGGCAATGGACTCCCAGTCAACCTTGATGCTTGGCTTGTTCTGTTTCCAAGTGGCGAGCCAGCCATTGCCCTTGACACCTTCGCCATCTGCGATGGCTTCTTTGATCGCAATCGCCATCTCCTTGAGCGCAGCATCAGCAGCCTCTGCCTCTGCCTTAGCCTCAATGTAGAGACGGGCGATGTGATCGAGTTGCGTGTCGGCAACGGCGTAAGTGTTCTTGCTCTGTGGGTTGACTTCAGCGAGCGTGTCGCTGTCGTTGCCCGTGAGTGGCGGTGGCGTTCCGGTCGCAACTAGCTCACGGAATGCAACCGCTTTGTCAAACAGCATCGTCTGATATTTCGGATCTGCCTCTACTCGCTCGATGCGAAAGACCAAACCAGAGAGCAGGACAGCAACATCGCAATACGCCGCCCCCGTGCAGAGCATCTGCCATTGCACTTGGTCCACATACATTTGGGGAACAGGTGCAAGCGCCCAAAGGCTACTGGTGCTGGTTTTAATTTCTACCAGCCCCGTAGGGTCACCGACGATGGTGCGATCGAGTGATGCCATTGCCCACGGATGCTCCTTCAGTCGGACGATGCCGTTGCTCTTTCGCAACTTCTTGCCCGTCTCAGCCGTGTAGTAATCCGCAACCGCTTGCTCCAGAATCTGACCGCGCTGCGCGGCTGCCCCTGCTGGCTGTTCGCCAACATGACCAGTCAACTCAGCCCATAGTCGGTACGCCGTCTTGTACGGCGAGGTTCCGTTGATGGCGGTAATTCCGGTTGCGGTGATTCCGCCCTTGCGAATCTCAAACCAGAGAGGCGATCTCTGTGGGGCGCTGATGAATTCAAACCTCTTGCTCATATTCCCTCCTACAAATCCGATTCAAATCGTTCACAAGTCAAGCAGATCTCTCGCTTGTCCCAGCAGCGCGAGCATTCCACCGACTCACCAGTCCAGTCCTCATACGGCTCGACTTCATCAATGCCGTCCACGCATGATGGACACGGCTGTGACTTGTGCCACTCGTCTCCGTGTCGCCGCATTCCCTTCGCGCTCACTTCCCCTCCTCTCGCCATTGGCGATCTACCTCAATGATCCTCCGACCGATCCACTCAGCAACTGGAGCCACAACGCCATTACCGCAGCAGCGGTAGCGGTGCGAATCCAGCCCGACCGGCAATAGATCATCGTCGCTCGTTGTGCCACCTACGATGGCGTGAGTGGTCCTGATATCCGTCATATCGAATGTGTTCAGCGTGTTGGCAACGTCGCCATCAACCCAAGTCTCCGAGTCTTCGCTGTGTTGAGCTCGTGATGACTTGCGGAAAATGGCTGGCGCTCCCGCGCTGTGCGCCATTGACTGCGCTTGGTTCTCCGTCACATTGGCGTTGCTGCCGAAACGAGATGGGAACGAGAGGATGGATTCCGTCACAACTGCTGGTCGATCTACGCCAGTCAGCGTGTACGAGATGTCCTCCGTGCTCGCGCCAATTCCGTTCTGTGACTTGCTCGCCATCTCTCGCGAATCTTGGATCACGCCCTGGACTGCAACGCTGCCCACTAGGAATCCTTGATTAGCAGCCATATCGTTTAGATCCTGATTGCTCACTCCGACTTTCCAGTCTCTTGCTTGGAGTGTCCGGTGTGTCGTTGCCCCGAACGTGTCCACGACTGGCTGATTGTCCAGCCGTCGGGATAGCCCATCAGTCGCTCGCATTCCGTCGGTGTTAGTCGACGAACCTGCGACGCGGTCTCCGTAGCCGACATAGAGTTCGTCTTGGGTTGTTCCTGTTCGGTTGGCAAGCCCAGCGACGAGTGCTCCGATGACGAGTGGCTCGTCGAGTGTGGTGTTAACTCCTTTGTGGAATCTTGCTGTGAGCGGGGCTGAGACGACAAGTGTGTCTTGTCCGTCTCCGCGCTCTCCGCGCTTGGCGAGGCTTGCTCGGACTGCGCTAGCAACTTCAGCGCGCTCTCCAATGCTGGCGGTAACACCTTTCCCCTGCGACCCGCTCGCCGCAGGATGCCGCTCGCAGCCCTTGCACTCAAAGAGAACCTCTGCGGCGCGGTCGGATTCAAGACTTGCGACAATGAACACTCGACGGCGGCGTTGGGCGACTCCAAAGAAGCGCGCATCCAAAGTGCGCCACGATACGCCATACCCGAGTTGTTCCATTTCATAGAGAAGCCGTCCGAAATCAGCGCCCTTGTTGGAACTGAATAGTCCGGGAACATTTTCAAGGAGCAGCCACCTAGGTCGTCGTTGCTCCACAAGGTCAAGGAATGTGAATGCAAGGCTTGATCGAGCACCTGCGAATCCTGATCGCTTTCCTGCGGTGCTGAGATCTTGGCAGGGGAATCCTCCTGACCAGATGTCGGCTTCTGGAATGTCATGCGCGTTCACCTCCGTAATGCTTCCCAAATTTGGAGCGTGTGGGAATCGCTCTGCCAACACGGAGTTGGCGTAAGGATCAATCTCGCTGACGCTGACGGTCTCAATTCCGGCTCGTTCAAAACCCAGGTCAAGACCACCAATGCCAGAGAAAAAACTGGCGTGGCGCATTATCCGCGCACCGCATCAACGAACAGTACGGCAAGCACTAAGAACGCCATCAAGGCGACCGTGTAGCCGAACCGCTCGCGATTGTGGGCTTCGCGTTCGAGTCGCTCAAACTCAGTTGCGAAGTGAGGGCGGACGACCATTTTCGGACTGCTCTTACGATCAAGCTTCACGATGCACCTCCTACAACAAGCACGATGTAAATGCACGCCACAAAGATGGCGTAAGCAAGGAACTCCTTAATGGCTACGATCATCGGTCGACCACCCTTCCTGACTTTGTCACCGTGAAGTAGAACTTTGGCGACGCGTCCGGCATCGCCGCCAAGCACGGCTTGCAAATGCGCGTATAGATGTTGTTGTTGTCGGCTGGAACCGACACCTTCTTGCTGCACCTCCAGCACTCAGCCTTGACCATCTTTCTCATCGTCCTCTCCTCCCAACTTGTCGCATCAGATCCGCCAATCGGCGCTCCGATTCCTGTACGGCGACTAGATTACCCTGCGCTGCGTAGAGCCGTAGCCACGCACGCTCTGTCTCAATCTTGCGCTCCAACTGTTTGATCGACATCAGCGTCCCAACTTTCGGATGACCCAGTCGCCAGTTCCCTCATCCAGATCTGCCACCGCGCCGCATTGGGCGCAACGACGGATCATCTTGGCTGGCAGCGCGCCATCAAAGATCTGCTCTGGATGTGGCGTGCCACAGACGCAGTAGAGATCCTCGTTGTCCGTTCCCGACCAGTAGAAAGTTTCAATTCCGGCAATCACCTTGTCCTCCTTAACGACGGTGGCATCGCACACATCGCACGCTGTCTCACCGAACTCATCATCCAGCCAGTCGGCTGGGTTCATCGTGCCAAGGTTGGCATCGAGTGTGTCCTTGACGCAATCCTCACAAGCGGCTCGTCCGTCGCCGTTGTAGCGGAACAACTTTGCGGCGGTCATTAGGCAACCACTTCTTCTGTCAGAAGAACCGTGCCAGCATTGCGGAGTGCGCGGACTTCCTCCTGAAGTCGCAGCACCTTGTCGCTGGCTGCGGCGAGCGCAATGGCTGCGCCTTTCTCCCAGTAGGAATCCATCTGCTGCTCGCACTCGCGGATGGCTGCGTTCAGTTCAGCCAACTTGGTGAGTCGAGCAGACTCCTCGCGAGCCATCTGCGAGATGCCGTGAGCGTAAGCGGAGCCAGAACCCGTGATCGCCTCTGCGACCAGAATCGCCTCGCGCTTCGTCTCGCATGAGTGCATCCCCTCACCATCGGTGAGTGTGTACGCCACAACGAATGGATAGTGCTTGGCTGAATAAGCGCCCTCCTGACGAATCAGGATTGTTGCCTCTCCGAACGCGCCAGCGAAGCGGCTGGTTGCGACCTCTTTGCCCTTGGCGTAATCGACCTTCTTGGTTGCAGTCGTCGTCTCAGTCATCGTGTCCTCCTCTACATTCAATGCCACATAGACGTGTGTTCCTTCATCGCACATCTCAACATTGAAGCCCTGTGCGATCAAAGCCGATGCGTAAAGATTCGCCATCTCCTGTGCGCGCTCGACCTTCGTGTTGTACGAGCCACGGAACTGAACGGTTCCCCACTCGCTGCCATCAGCATCGACTACATAGCCGCTGCTGAAGTTGTACCAGCCGCGAACGGCGGTGGTCGTCTGTCGGCTAGCTTCAAATCCGGCTGCGCGCAGTCGGGCTGAGATCTTCGCCTTCGTGATCTTGTTGTCTGCCATTTTGACCTCCTTGTCAGGAGAGCCGTTTTGGCTCGTCCTCCCTGACCAGTCAATCCTAGGGGATAACGGTGGCAGCCGTCAACCCCTGTTGCGGATCTATTTTTGAGCCTGTAACAAACCCCCTTGGGTGGAGGAGGGACCACCCAAGGGGAGCCGCCTAGGACGGCTGAGACAAGTCCTCTAGGGCTAGGGCGACCAGCAGACGGAGGCACACCCCACAGAGCAGGGCATCAGCGGACTCGACCTCCCAGACCCGTGCCAGCATCTCGCAGACCGAGCAGTTGCCAAAGGGCTTGGCGACTCGGACTGGCACGGCTACTTGCGGGTTCTGCCGTATGCGCTGTTGTCCTCATCTAGCCAGCGTTGCAGGACGAGCAGTCCGGCGCTGATGGCTGATGCGGCTACCGCCTTAGCACCGTCGCCAGTAAGGTCAAAGATGCTGACCCCAAGTCCCAAGAAAACGGCGATGGCTGTTGAGAGGGCTGCCTGTAGCGCGTCGAGTGCGGCGGCGACAATCTGTTCACGCATTGTCTGATCTCCTTTGCTGATCCCTATCTTTTGAACAATCCTGATTGCTGTGGCGACATCGGCATTGATGTTTCGCTTGAGCTTTTTTGGCGGCTCCTGAACGATTTCCGGTCGAACAATCTTAGGCGACGCAGCCGCAGGTTTTGGATTGGCTACCACAGGGGTCGGCGCTGGTGACAAAACCGTTGTCACCTTTTTCCCTGGATGCGTGACGATGAGTACGGTCTTGTAGTCAACCTTGTATCCCTTGCCAGCCTTGACCTTGCTATTTGCAATCTGGCGTAGTTGAGATTCCGTCACCGGAACTGCGTATTTCTCAGCAGCGGTGCGCTCGTCTCTAGTGGGGCAAGCAAATTGGAAACCGTGATCTTCGCACCAAGCACTAGAAACCATATGACCGTAGCCAGCAACGATCTTTTCTGGCTTGTGCTTGCTCCACCATTTGAACCAACGGTCGTGCCACGCGCTGATTTTGATTCCCGCTGGATACCCTACTGGTTGCTGAACGTGAATGAGCAGGGCTGCGCCAGACTTTGCTGCCGTTACAACATCGTTCCACGACTTTGCATATCGAGCCTTGCCGCCCAACTTTGCGATGACCTTGATTGCTTCTGGCTGACTGCCGCCGTTATCGGACTTTCCTTGCACATCTTTCCGTCCGGTTACCTGCTTCATTACAGCAACAGCATCAGCGGCGCTCGGATTCAGTTCGCCCTTGGATGCCCAAGTGATGGCTGCCGCGCATGATGCCCAAGTGCAGTCATCAAGGATCTGCTTGCTGCCCTTGAGTTGAGACTCTGCGTCGGAATATAACTGTGACTTAATCAGGTAACGCATTGCTGTCTCCTATCTCCCTTGTCCATTGAGCCACGCCAAGATGCCGCCCAAGCCGCTTACCCCAAGCAGCGCGATCACGAACTTAGCCAAGCGATACGCACCGCGAGTCTCAGCCATCTCGACTTTGATCTCAGCAAGATCACGCTCGATGCGCTCTAGGCGTTCAAGGATCTGCGTCGTTTCATTGCGAGTCATCGTGACTCCAGTTTCGCAAGTCGCTCTTCAAGGTCATTGACGCGAGCAAACAGGGCGGCGATAAGACCTACTGAATCAATCGTGTCGACTCGTCCTTCAGCATCGTATCCAACCGCGTGTGTGAGACCAGCCGCTTCAACCTCTTCTGCAATGAACCCGAGGCGAGTAGCTCCAGCCTCATCTTCAATCGTTGAAGTGAAATGTCGGGGCTTGATTTTGCGTGCAGCCTCAAGAACCGCATCATCGGCATCAACGATGTTTGTCTTGTATCTTGCGGATGATGTGTTCCGCCGAAGGTTATAAGTAGTTCCGGCAGTCAGCACCCAGATCGCAGCGTTTGTCGTAGCAGTTGTTCCTGTAATGGTATCTCCAGTAAAGTTATCTGCAAACACAACTCCAGTAACGTCAAGCGTGTCGTTCATTGTGAAGTTGGTTCCGCTCCAGCCTAAGAAAGAAGATCCTTGACTTGGATAAAACCCGCTTGCAACCAGCGCCGTGTATGCGCTACCGCTGGAGTTGTAGACACCCATGCTTGTATTACCAGATGTCGCGCTAAATGGTCTAATTGATCCGCCTGTTCCATTCTTAAAAACGATGGCTCCAGTTGTACTTGTTGCGGATGTACCTAGAACCAAGTCACCAGCAGATGTAGCAGCATCTCCGATGTATACATCGCCACCTTGGTCTTGAAGAAACAAGTCAGCGGCAACGCCGTTATTCGCAGCCATAATCTCGTTGCCGTCCATACGGAGGTTTGCTCCAGCATTTGGTCCAACTTGGAATCCGTGAGTTGTACTAGAAAGGGTTACTTCTGCTGTAGTAGCAGCACGAAGTCTTTGGGCAGCGACTAGACCAACAGTAACGGTTCCAGCAGTTGTGCCATCTGTCGTGATGTTTACGCCGCTTGGCGCAGTAATGTTGACTGGTCCAATTCCAGAATTGATCGAAGTTGCAACATAACCATCAATAATTACTTCTTCTAGGCTTGCGACCGTTGCGCTTATAGCACCAGCCACAAGCGTCTCGTCTCCAACAATGACAAATCCGCTTTGGCTGCCGTTGTACATTGAGAGCTCGTTGTTGTCGTTAATGATGTAAGCGGGCAAGTTTGTTGGTGTGCTCTTGTCGGTCAAGATCAACTCCGGCAATCCGTTGCCAACGCGAACTTCTGTCAAGTCCACAACGCGATTCGCGGACTGCGTTGCAACCGTGGCAATGGTGATAGTGATCTTCAGATATGCAGCATCGGCAGGTGCGGTGCTATCTGTAAGGTCAGGGCTGGTCTCCCACAAATCTGGAGCAGTAATTCCTGTCGGTGTTTGCAGCAGATCAAATCCGTATAGAAGAGACTCGAATGCAATGCCTGTTGTCGTCACTCCGTCTGACTTGTAGAACTGGCAAGTTAGTTTGGCATTGGCTTGGGTGCTGTTGGTGGCGTTGTCAAAGGTCGCCTCTGCATAGAACGAGAACGATCGAGATGCAGATGACGCAACTGGGACAAATCGAGTGAGCGTTGCGCTCTTGCCAGCAAGCGTTCCGCTTGCCACCGTGAAGCGGAGAACATTGCCAGAGGCGGCTCCAGCGTCTGCAACGATGGCAGCAGTAATCGCCCCCGCACTTGAAACATCCGTGAATGTCCAATACGGCAACGGGTTCTCTTCTGTGATGGTATCTCCGGCTGCATCTGGTGGAACTGAAAAGTCGCCGTTCACAACACCAGCCTGGATTTCTCTGGTTGATAGCAAAGAGAACAACAATGATTTCTCGCCGACGCTATCGGTGCTAATAATGTTTGCGCCCTTGTCCGTGTTGATGCCGCCCTCAAATGCACCAAGCCCCGTTAGGTCTGTTCCGTACCTACCCATTACTACTCACCTCCAATGATTACGCCAAAGCGGTTGAGATACTTTCTACGGAAATCTGCTTGGATATCGTACTCGACTTGATAACTCTGACCACCCTGCGCGAAGCGCATCTGTACTGTGGCGATGCGAAGAATCACCGACGAAAGATCTAAAGCCGGAGCATTGATTTTGACATACTGATCTGGCAGCCACGCTTTAACCAATGTGTATGTTGCAAGCGCGGTAAGTGCATAGCCTTGGCTATATCCGTACTCCCAATCTGGCGATGATGTCTGCGATGGGTTGCCGCCACCGATAGTAAACGAAACAGTTCGGACTGGTTGACCGCGTGAGACCATCGTTGCTCGCGCTAGATCGCCGATGTTCGTCCCTCGATCGCGGCGACCCTTGACCTTTGGCGCGCTGAATACCTCATGCGGGAGTGGTCCGTTGCGGCTAGAAAGTCCAGCACCGTTGCGGCTGTATGTTCCTGTGTAGGTGCGGAAATACGGATCGTTGGTTGGAGCAGTTGGATAAGTTTGGTTGCTATCCCAACGAGCTAAAGCGTCCTCTGCTTGAACAAAGATTCCCTTCACGATATCTGAGTGATCTAGGTTGACGCTAAGGTCACGAGCCAGCAATCGAGTGACGGTAGATCCACTTCCCGTTTGAGCACTTGCTGGGTCGGTGACGATTTCTGCTGGCGCTGTCGCAAAGGTCGGTGCTGCCGTCTTTGGTCCATAGTTAAGACGACCGTCTCCGTCAATCCAGAATCGGTACTGCACGGCAGCAGTTCCTCCAGCAGCCTCTGCGATTTGCTCTAGCGCGCTGGCAAGCGTTCCAGCCTTGAATGTCTGCTGACCGATGACCTGACCAGAGCCAGAGAATCTGGCGCGGGTAGATCCGCTGATGATGGATGTGTCAAGGATCTGGCGAGTCGTTGCATCGTTCACTTGTGAATGCACCTTCGCAAGTAGCGCATTGATGTGCGACTGGTCGGTTGATGTTGAGCCGCCCTGAGTGAACGAGTCCATATTTGAAGACGCGCGAATTCCGGTCAGCGGGTTTCTGACGATGGTCTTCTGGAGCCAGCCGTCGGCATCCTCAACGCTGACAGTCGCCCTTGTTCCAATCCCGTTCTCAAGCAATCTTCCCTCGACTCCAGTAATGAACCCTAGGAACAGAGGCGTTGTGGCGCTGTAACGGCTGTCAAAGAACTGAACGCGAGCGTTGTCGTAAACGCCACCAGAACGCCACCAAGGAGTTGTTCCGCTCGGAGTCTTTACCTCGATCACATCAAACGACATTGATCCTCCACCGCCATCGCCGGACAGCGTCAGACTGACGCTCCCAAGATCAACATACGGAGTGGTTGTCGCTGTTGGCGCTGGCAGCGTAAGCAAATTAGCACCGCCGTTTACGCCAGCAATGATGAGGCTAAATGGGTTCGCCACTTATCGACCTCGCGTGTAGTTGCCTGTTCTCTTGAGTGAGTCAGTAATGACGGTATCAACCTTGCCCGTACCGATGTAGATGTTGCTCGTGTATTTAGCCGTCATAGGGTCTGATGTCGTGCTGAATGCTGGTCTGTCTGCACGAGTCTTACCGCCGTCAAACGGATTGATAAATGCGAGGAAGTCGTCAAAGATCTGCTTCGTCTCCTTGGCTGCGGATGGTGAAGAGTACAGCGCAATGTTTCCAGCACCCTGAGATCCTGTCTCTACCAATGCTTGCTCTTGGGTGATGTCCCCTCTCGCCACTCGAGTGTTCTGCATAGATCCAGTCGCCGCACCGATGGCGGCAGCGGCAGCGGCGGTAAGCGCGATGATGGTAACTGGCAGAGAGGCAGCGCCAAGAAGGGCAGTCAATCCACCACTTGCAGCAGTTCCGCCAACTCCGGCAGCCGCGCTTGCTGCTGCTCCACCAGCGCTTGCCGCTGCTACTGATGCTCCAAATCCAGCGACTGCTTTGGTTACGACTGTGCTAATCAGGGCATTGGCAAGAGCAACAGGAATCTGCGAGGCGATGTTTCCAACAATCAACGCAGTAAACGGATCCATTCCGCCTTTGACTAGGTTGGCTGTGATCGCGCCTTTCAGCCCACCAAATGCAGCGCCGATGCCAGTAACGAGCAGCGTGATTGATCCGCCCGGACCGAGCAATCCGTCAGCCTCTTTACCGATTCCCGCGATCTTGTCAACGAAACCCTCGATACCTTTCAGCGCCCTCGGAACGAGTCGTTGAAATTCACGGAAAAGCTTTGGGAGATTCTCAAGAATCTTGTTGACGATTGTGTCTGCCCACTTCTGCAACTGCGGAGTGTTTGCCTTGATCGTGTTTGCGAACTTATCAAGATACGGAGCCAGCCCCTTGAACAGTTTGGTAACCGCTGGGAGGAACGCATCACCGAACTGCTCCTTGAGTTCTGCCGCCCCGATAGCGAGAACTTGGAACGATCCCTCGACTGTATCTGCGTAGGCGGCGGCGCTGCCCTTTGTCTTGCCAAGGATGGCGTTAAGAGCGGCTTGCCCCTTGATGTTCTTGTTTGTAATGCCAAGCATCCCAAGCAACTTGCTGCCAGTTCCCGTATACGCCTTTCCGACCGCAATGGTTGCATCGGCTAAAGACATTCCGGTCTGGCGTGAAAGATCCATTGCAACATTCTGAATCTTGGTTGCCACAGAGTAGTTCTTGGTAAATCGAGTGCTGGCTTCTACCGATGCGCGAACCTCGTCATCGGTGAATGCTAGTTTCTGACCAGCGATGATCTGACGCTCGACCGCAGCCAGCACAGATTCGGTTGCAAGTTTGCGTGCCTTGAGTGCAGCATTGAGCTTCGCGGTTGCTGCTTGATCGGCGGCTGCATCCTTGATCGCAGAGATCGTGAACGCGCCAACTCCGGCAGCAACGCCAGCAATGCCAAGAGCAACTTTCTTGAAGTCGTTGCCGATGTTGCTTGCTGTCTTACCAAGAGTACCGAGCGCCTTGTTGACGGTCTTGATGTTTTTAGACGCGGCATCTCTGGCGCTGATCGTTGCGTTTACTGCGACATTAGCCATTGCTTACCCCGTTCTTAGGTTGGACATATTTGGAGTGATACCAAAGACCTGCGCGTCTGCTCGGAGTCGAGCGTTACGATTGCTGCTAGCAATTGCCCTGATCTTGTTGTCTGCATCCGAGCGACGCTTGCCCTCGGCTTGCAGCGGCGTGAGTGGTCCGACGAAATCAGGCTTGTTCCATTGTCGCAGGGCTGGATCGCCTTGCCACTTTGCAGCCGTCCCATTCGCGTACTCAATCTCAAGACCAAGAACCTTAGCGCGCTTCGCTTCGTCATTGAGTAGCAGAACAATCGTCGCCGACATTGCATCCTTGGCTCGTTGAATATTAGCCTCAACTGCGTCGATTACAAAGTTGTTCCCACTCGTTCCGGGATGCTCAATGAATTTGCGGTCAGAGAACATATTCCCAACTGTCACCTTTGGGATCGTATGCGGTCGAGTTCCCTTGACGACGAACCACGAATACCACGCGTATCTCTTTCCAGCGACTGGTCCGACGATTGCACCTGGACGAGTGATTCGCGAGCGTCGCCCTCGGACGCTTTTACCAAGATCACCAGTTCCGGTCGGAGCATTCTTTCGCACCTCTGGTGCGAGCGCACGGGCTGCGTTAACCGTTGCAAACTGCTCTAGTTTGCGTACGCCTTTCCAGCCAAGAGTGTTGAGGAATGCTTTCTGAAGTGCCTCTGCTTCAGCGCGAACATTGCCTTGCAGTTGAATCTCGACCGCGCTCTTCGCCACTTACTTGCTCCTTGGTTGAATCTCGCAATACAAACTCCAGAAGGTCATCAGATCTTCAGCAGTTGCTGTCTTAAGTATCTCCCACGGTGGCACTCCGTATGCTGTGCCAAGTGTGTGCGCGATTATCTCTGGGCTGGTTACAACAATAGACTGACCGATTGCCAGTCGCCTTGCCTCCAGCCTTACGCGTTTGGGAGTGTTGAGATTGCTGCTGCCCACTTAGTCATAGCATCGGTGATCGCCGCAACTGGAGCATCAAGAATGTCGGCGGCAGGATTGCCCTCGATGTCCTTGAAGTTATGACTGACAACCAACTTGCTAAAGGCTGCGAACTGGACGGCGGTCTCACCTTGGAGTTCAATTAGGATTCGTGCGCTTACATTGCGACGAAGCTCAATCGTCCATCCGGCATACGAGCCGTCCAGTTCAATCTTTACGGTTTCCATATTGACCCTCCTACTAGCGCCTTAGGCGCTCTGCTTTATGGTGCTGTTGCGAGTGGTGAGTCGACGATGACTTCAAGCGACTTGCCAGAAGTCGTGTCGTACGCCAGTCGGCACGTCACCTCATTAACCACAACGCCTTCGTTGTCGGCTGAGAGCGGGACGATATTTTCAATCGTCCATGCGCCCAAGATCCACACACCGAACGAGTCGGTCGTGGTTCCGTATAGACGGAGATACTTGGTCGCTGCGATATCGGTGATTGGGAACGATGTGCCAGCCGCTGCATTGCTCGCCACCGTGAAGGTGAGCGTTGCATCAAGCACGCCAGTCAGCGCAGCCGTCGCAGCCGTGAGGCTGCCGTCCAACGCGGTCACCATTCCAACACCCGTCGTGATCGACAGGTTGAAGTTGTAGATGGACGCGAAGTCGGTTGCACCAGTTCCGGTCTTATCAGGGAAGTTGGTGTCGGTGCTCAACTTCATCAGTCGACCAGCGATCATCGGATTCGCAGGAATCGCGGTTGGGAATGCAAGAGCAGATGTCGCAGCAGTCGTTGCAGCGAAGGTTGCGCCAGCAGACAACAGACCGTTGGCATCAGCGGACAGAGTAATCTCCGTCGGCGCTGCATCTCGTACGAGATACTTCTGCACGCCATCTGTCACAAGGAACGAGTAGAACACGAGCGTGTCGACATCGCCCTGTGTTGGTGACCAAGTCCACGAGTACGGCGAAGCCGTGCCAGCAGTTGTTGCACCGATTGCGTCAAAGATGAGTGGGAGCGTACGCAACGAAGCAGGACCCTCTGCGATGGTCAGGACTGGAGCCTTGCCCGTGATCGTTGGTCGACCAGCCTGAATGGCGGTGCGCTTACCAACTGATGTTTCCTCTCCCAGATCAACGGTCACGCCGAGATCAAGTGAGCCAATCGTGTCGTTGAAAAGAATCTCGCCGGTCGCCGTGCCAATCGAGGCTGCGGTTCCGAACGCGGCTTGCGACGCAGTAGCGATTCGCGTCAGAGCCTTTGCGCCGTAGGTTGCCATCTAAGTTCTCCTTGCTCTACGCGGTGAAGTTCACGGTGTCATACACCGTGCATTCCGCAACTGCTTGAACCGTCAGGTAATCCTGATCGGCATATGTATCTGTGCCGAGTGTAGTACCAGTCACAGCGACCTGAACGGCATTTCCACTAATCGTCACAGCGCCATCAAACGCGGTTCGCAGCCAAGCGCGCCACGCATAAAGGTCTCGATATTTCTCGTCCATCCGTGGGACTGGCAGAAGATAGATAACGCAGTTGACGGTAAGCACCGTCGTGCGGTTGCCGTTGCCAACGGTGATCTGGTCGCTGCCCGGAAACAGCACCGCCGCTGGGACAACTGGTAGCGACTCTGGTGGAGTGGCGTACGCCTTGCGTAGCGTGTAGCCAGTTGGTGGCGTAATAGCGGCTAGTCGAGCAGCAATCGCATCAAGGATTGCAAGGTCGCTCATCGAGCTAAACCTTCGCGTCGGCGATATGGCTCAAGCAGCAGCGCCGCTTCTGCATGAAGCGAGCGACTCATTCGCAAGAGACCTCCGAGGTCTGCACTCCCGATGACCGAGAATGGCGCTGTCCGGGATGACCAGACTGCATTTGCTTGGATGATTTCTGCTTGAATGACCGCCGCTGGCACACTCGGAAATCCGAACACGCCTTGCACACGCGCCCCAAGAAATACACCTTTGGGGAAGTTCTTTGTCCACGCGTTTGATCGGCTGATGCCCGTATATGGGAAGCCGTCGAGCGCGGCGTTCTTTGGTGTCAACTGAAAGTCTGTTCCCGCAGTCCACGCGGTTGAGTAGGTTCCATTCGCAAGGTCATCCGTATGCAGCGCGGTGACGCTGACCAGATCATCGGTAATGCAGAAGTCATAGGCATCTGGCGTGTAGTAGCGAGTCTCGCTCGCCGTGCCAAAGCCGGTCTTGCGGTCGCAATACAAATCAATGAGGGTATCGGTCGCATCAAGCACGGCTTGAATCGCGGTGTCATCCGTGGAGTCAGTCACCCCTACAGCCGCTTTCCATTGTGCCAAAGTTGCGTAACTCATTTATCGACCTCCCGTATGTAGTACATAAAGCGTTTCACTCCCTGATGCAACGACAGCGTACAGTTTATCTGTTTCCGGCAGCCAGACCTCGTGCATCTCATCCTTTGGCAGAGCAAATCCATTTGAGCTCGTTACATCGCTATTGCCGATATATACCGTATTGCCACCAGTTGGAGAATGAAGATAGATGTAAGAGGCTCCGACCAAGCCAGTCGCAATGAGCGTTGGCGTTGAGGTGATGGTTTGCTGCGAAGCGATGATCGTTGCCATTACTTGTCCTCAAGATCTGCGCTGGCATCCTGCACTTCTAGAGTCGCTGTCTTGATGTCCTTCTTGGCGGTCGCTCGCTCGATCACCGTCTTGACTGGCTGCGCGTCTACATCCACGATTGCTTCAGCAAGACCAAAGCCAATGAGGCTCTCCGCTTCTGCCTTAGGCAGATCAACGAAAGCCCCTGACGGATATTCACCGCGTCGCTTAGAAAGTCGAACGAGCATTTGTATCTCCTTACTTGCGGTTTAGGGGAGCCGCACTTGGCGACTCCCCTTCCCCACTAACTAGCCGTTGCTAGTTGATTACGCGTTCTTGAGGAACTTGACAGCCGATGGCTGTGCAAGTCCGGTTGCGCCGCGAACCTGAACTTTGTACGACACCAAGCCCAAGTTCCAAGCGTACTCACGGGATGACTCGACCGTCACGCCGCCAACAAGGACGGTCTTGATCTGGTTGAGATCACCGAACAGAACGCCCTTAACGCCCGTGGCTGGAGCAGCGATTCCAGGAGCCGTGTAAACAGGCTTCCCAAGAAGTCGATCAACTCCACCGTCGCCACCTGGCTGGAACAGCGGGAGGCTGCTCGATGTCGTCCCAAGGATCTGACCAAGAGCCGTGTCGCTCATCAGCCAACCAGCCTTAGGAGCGGTTCGGTACTGCTGCTTTACAGAGTACTGAAGCGCAACAAGTTCTGCGTATGTGAACGCAACCGTACCAGCGGCAGTGCCACCAGTACCAGCAGCGCCAAC
>JACCDW010248362.1_pt1 | contig 22832 bp, 17 predicted proteins | sample 7449781 | NCBI WGS metagenome assembly JACCDW01 (sample SAMN15323449, study PRJNA562643) | freshwater metagenome | isolation source: river surface water | place: USA:Blue River Watershed | collected 2017-08-18
CGAGGCACCGGCTGCGCCGGTTTTCATCGACGGCCAAAAGGCCATGACCCTGCGCGGCGAGGGCATCGTGCAGGAGTTCCAGAACATCGTCGAGAGTTACATCGAGCGCCGATATGGTTGACCGAATTGCCGGCGTCAAGGGGATGAACGATCTCCTGCCGCCCGACAGTGCCAAGTGGGAATGGTTGGACGAGCGGGTTCGCTCGGTGATGCAGCGCTGGGGCTACCAAGGCGTGCGCACGCCCATCGTCGAGCCCACGGCCCTGTTCGTGCGTGGCCTGGGCGAGGTGACCGACATTGTCGAGAAGGAGATGTACTCCTTTGCCGATCGACTCAATGGTGACCAGCTGACGCTGCGACCCGAGGGAACGGCCGGCGTGGTGCGCGCCACCATCGAGCACAACCTCCTTTACGAAGGCGGCAAGCGCCTGTACTACGTGGGCCCGATGTTCCGCCACGAACGGCCGCAGAAAGGCCGCTACCGCCAGTTCCACCAGGTGGGCGTGGAGGTGCTGGGGTGGCCCGGGCCTGATGTGGATGCCGAGGTCATCCTGCTGGTGCGCGCCCTTTGGCGCGAGCTGGGCTTGGTGGAAGGGCAGGATGTGCACCTTGAGATCAACAGTCTCGGGCAGAGTGCCGAGCGGGCGGCACATCGCCAGGCGCTGATCGCCCACTTCGAGGCGCATGCCTCTGTGCTTGACGAGGAAGCCCTCAAGCGCTTGCACACCAACCCCCTGCGGGTGTTGGACAGCAAGCATCCGGCGGTGCAGTCCGTGGCCGAAACTGCGCCGCGCCTACTCGACTTTCTCGGTGCCGAATCGCGGGCCCACTTTGATGGGGTGCGGGCGGTGCTGGAAGCCTGTGGGGTGCCCTACCGAATCAATCCGCGCCTGGTACGCGGCATGGATTACTACAACCTCACCGTCTTCGAATGGGTGACCGACAAGCTCGGGGCCCAGGGCACGGTCTGCGGCGGCGGGCGATACGACGGCCTGATCGAGCAACTCGGCGGCAAACCCGCGCCGGCCGTGGGCTGGGGCCTGGGCATCGAGCGCCTGTTGCTGCTGTTGGAAGCGCTGGAGCGCATCCCGGCGGCCTCGGTGCCCGACGCCTATGCGATCGTGCCCGATGCGGCGGCGGTGGCGCCGGCCATGGTGGCCTTGGAGGCGCTGCGCCAAGCCGGGGTGCGCGCCGTCATGCATGCAGCCACCGACCAAGGACCCGGCAGCATGAAGTCGCAGTTCCGCAAGGCAGATGCCAGTGGGGCACGCTACGCGCTCATCTTCGGCGCCGAAGAACTCGCCGCCGGTGAAGTGACGGTGAAGTCCCTGCGTTCGCCGTCAGCACCTCAGGAACGCCGTGCCTTGGCCCAGGTGGCCCTGTGGGCGGGCACCTTGCTGGCCGGCAGCGATAATCAAGGGTTGGCTTGATCCGGAGCCCGGCCATCGCCGGGAAGTGAGTCAGGCCCATTCGATCCACCACAAAGCACCCATGGCCTCATCTCTCGACCTGCAAGAGCAGGAGCAACTGGACCAACTCAAGGCGTTCTGGAACCGTTGGGGCAACCTGCTCACCTGGGGCCTGACCTTGGTTTTGCTGGCCTTCGCCGCCTACAACGGCTGGAACTGGTGGCAGCGCGACCAGGGCCAAAAGGCCAGCGCCTTGCACGCCGAGCTCGAGCGGGCTGCGCAAGCCGGTGAGACCGACCGTGTCAAGGCTGCCTGGGGCGACCTGAAGGCCCGTTACGCGGGGACCGCCTACGCCGCCCAGGGCGCACTGATGGCCGCCAAGGCCTTCGTGGACAAGGGGGCTGCCGCCGATGCGGTCGAGCCGCTGCAATGGGTGGCCGAATCGGCATCCGACGACAGCCTCAAGGCGCTGGCCCGCCTGCGTTGGGGCGGCGTGCTGCTGGACCTGGGCAAGGCGCAAGAGGCCTTGGCCGTACTCGACAAGGCCCGCGGCGCCGGTTTCGATGGCCTGGTCGAAGACCGCCGGGCCGATGCGCTGGTGGCGCTGAACAGGCAAGACGAGGCGCGTGACGCCCTGAAGGCAGCCTACAAGGCCTTGCCGCTGGAACTCGACTACCGACGACTGGTGGAGGCCAAGCTGATGGCCCTGGGCGTCGACCCGGCCAGCGTGGTGCCGCCGCCCGCATCGGGCAAGGAGTCTGGCAAGACCGCCGGTGACAAGGCCGCTGCGGCCTGGATTCTGAACCGGGAGTTCGCATGACCCAGACGCCCCAACGCCCGCGGACCAATGGCCAAGTTCTGCTTGGTGACTCCCTGGTGGCCAGGCCGCGACCCTTGGGCGCGCGCGCTTGGTTGACCACGTCGGCGCTGGTGTGCCTGGCTGCGCTTTCCGGCTGCTCGCTGTGGTCCGACAAGCCCAAGCCGACCGCCCTTGAGTCTTTCACACCCTCGGCTTCGGCGTCGTTGCTGTGGTCGGCCTCCGACGGTCGAGTCGACTTTCCGATGCAGCCCGGGCTGGCGGCCGGCCGGGTGGCCACGGCCGCCTCTGATGGAACTGTGACGGTGCGCGCTTTGGAGCGTGCCGCGCCGCTGTGGACCGCCAAGGCCGGAACGAAGCTGGGTGCCGGTGTGGGCTTCGACGGTGAACGCGCCGCGGTGGTCACGGTCGACAACGAACTCGTGGTCATGGCCAGGGGCCAGGTGGCGTGGCGCAAGCGGCTGGCCTCGCGCGTGAGCACCGCGCCGCTGGTGGCCGGCGAGCGGGTCTTCGTGCTGGGCCTGGACCGTGCCGTTGAGGCCTATGACGCGTTGGATGGCCGCTATCTGTGGCGCCTGCAGCGCAGCAGTGATCCGCTGTCCGTCAACCTGCACGGCGTGCTGATGCCCATGGGTGACACCTTGGTCGTGGGGCAGGGGGCGCGGCTCGTGGGCGTTGACCCCACCCGCGGCTCGGTGCGTTGGGACCTGCCCCTGGCCACCCCACGTGGCTCCAACGAAGTGGAGCGTCTGGCGGATCTGGTGGGACCGGCCTTGCGTCTGGGCGACACGGTCTGCGCGCGCGCCTTCCAATCGGCCGTGGCCTGCGTCGACGTCACGCGGGGCGCCCTGCGCTGGACCCGCAACGCCGGCGGCACAGACGCCGTGGGCGGCACGCCGCTGGCCATCGTGGGGGCTGACGGCAGCGACCGCATGAGCGGCTGGCGCACCGAATCCGGGGAATTGCTGTGGAGCCACGAGCGCTTCCTCAACCGTGGATTGGGCGGGGTGGCAACCTGGGGCAACTGGGTGGCTGTGGGTGATGCGCAGGGTCAACTGCATGTGCTGGAGCCCGCCACCGGCAAGACCGTGATGAGATTGGCCACGGACGGCAGCGCCATTTCCGCGGCACCGCGCACGGCTGGCAAGGTAATCGTGGCGGTCACGAGCAAGGGCGGTGTTTACGCCTGGCAGGCCCCGTGAAACCGGTCATCGCGCTGGTGGGGCGCCCGAATGTGGGCAAGTCCACGCTGTTCAATCGCATCACCAAGAGCCGTGATGCGATCGTGGCCGACTGCGCGGGCCTGACCCGTGTCCGCCACTACGGTGATGCCCGTCACGGCGGACAAGAGTACATCGTCATCGACACCGGCGGCTTCGAGCCGCAGAAGCCCACGGGCGTGGTGGCCGAGATGGCCAAGCAGACCAAGCAGGCGGTGGCCGAGGCTGATGCGGTGGTGTTCGTGGTGGACGTGCGTTCGGGGTTGTCCGCCCAGGATGCTGACATTGCACGTTACTTGCGCTCGGTCAACAAGCGCACGCACCTGGCGGTCAACAAGGCCGAAGGCATGAGCGAGTCTCCGTTGTTGGCGGAGTTCCACGAACTGGGCATGGGAGAGCCACATCCCGTGTCCGCCGCGCACGGCCAGGGCATCCGCAGCCTGCTGGACGCGGTGCTGGAGCCTTTCGTACCCGAAGATGATGCTCAAGCCGGTGAGGAGGGCGTTGAGGCCGAAGACGACGGCGTGCTTCGCCTGGCGGTGGCCGGCCGGCCCAATGTGGGCAAGTCCACGCTGATCAACACCTGGCTGGGCGAGGAGCGCCTGGTGGCCTTCGACATGCCGGGCACGACGCGCGACGCCATCAAGGTTCCGCTTGAGCGCGCAGGCCGCCGCTACGAAATCATCGACACGGCCGGTTTGCGTCGCAAGGGCCGGGTGTTCGAGGCGATCGAGAAGTTCTCGGTGGTCAAGACGCTGCAGGCCATCGCTGACGCGAACGTGGCCGTGTTGCTCTTGGATGCCACCCAAGGTGTGGGGGACCAGGACGCGCACATCGCCGGCTACATCCTGGAGTCGGGCCGGGCGGTGGTGATTGCGGTCAACAAGTGGGATGCGATCGACAGCTACCAGCGGCAGATGCTGGAGCGTTCGATCGAGCAACGGTTGGCCTTCCTGAAGTTTGCGCCCATCGTGCGCATCTCGGCCCTCAAGCGCCAGGGCCTAGGCCCGCTTTGGAAGGCCATCGACGAGGTGCACGCCAGCGCCACTGCCAAGCTGTCGACCCCGGTGCTGACCCGACTGTTGCAGGACGCGGTGGACCACCAGCAGCCCAAGCGCGCCGGTGCCTTCCGTCCCAAGCTGCGCTACGCCCACCAGGGCGGTCGCAACCCGCCGGTGGTGGTGATCCATGGCACCAACCTCGAGCACATCACCGATTCCTACAGGCGCTACCTCGAAGGCCGCTTCAGGGAACATTTCAAGCTGGTCGGGACTCCAATGCGCATCGAATTCAAGAGCGGACGCAATCCCTTCACCGACACACAGCCCTGATATTGGGCTTGTGTTAATGTGCCGAAACAGAACACTTCAACACGGAAGATATCGTGAGCAACAAAGGCCAGCTTCTCCAGGATCCGTTCCTCAATCTTTTGCGCAAGGAACATGTGCCGGTGTCGATCTACCTCGTCAACGGCATCAAGCTCCAGGGCCATATCGAATCCTTCGACCAGTACGTGGTGCTGCTGCGCAACACCGTCACGCAGATGGTCTACAAGCACGCCATCTCCACCGTGGTACCCGGCCGCGCCGTGAATTTCCACGCACAGGACTCCCAGGACACCCAGGACGGCCAGTAAGGCCATGGGAGGTCACCGCGTCGACCATACGGCCGAACCTGCCAACCGCGTGGTGTTGGTGGGGGTTGATCTCGGCCCGGACTCGCCCTTCGAGGCGAGCCTGGACGAATTGGCCCAATTGGCGGAATCCGCCGGTGACCGCCCGGTGGCGCGCCTGACGGCGCGGCGCCGATCGCCCGACCCCGCGCTGTTCGTGGGCAGCGGCAAGGCCGAGGAGATCAAGGGCATGGTCGCCGAGCAGGGAGCCCATGGGGTGCTGTTTGACCAGGCCCTGTCTCCTGCGCAGCAGCGCAACCTGGAACGGTTCCTGGGTGTGCCGGTGGCCGACCGCACCGCACTGATTCTCGAAATCTTCGCCCAGCGCGCGCAAAGCCACGAGGGCAAGCTTCAGGTCGAACTGGCGCGTTTGCAGTACGTGTCGACCCGCCTGGTTCGCCGCTGGAGCCACTTGGAACGCCAACAGGGCGGTATCGGCACGCGCGGTGGCCCGGGTGAGACCCAGATCGAGCTGGACCGCCGCATGATCGGCGAGCGCATCAAGACCGTGACCGCGCGCCTGGAGAAGGTCAAGCGGCAGCGGGGCACGCAGCGCCGCTCGCGCGAGCGTTCCGGTGCCTTTCGCGTGTCTCTGGTTGGTTACACCAACGCGGGCAAGAGCACGCTGTTCAATGCACTGGTGAAGGCCCGTACCTATGCGGCCGATCAGCTGTTCGCGACCTTGGACACCACCACCCGCTCCCTTTGGCTGGAAAGGGCGGGCCGATCGGTGTCGCTGTCCGACACCGTGGGCTTCATCCGCGACCTGCCGCACAAGCTGGTGGAAGCCTTCGAGGCCACGCTGCTCGAAGCGGCTGATGCCGACCTGCTGCTGCATGTGGTGGACGCGGCCAACCCGCAGGCCACCGAACAGATTCACGAGGTGCAGCGCGTGCTGCAGGAGATTGGCGCTGAACAGGTGCCGCAACTCCTCGTCTTCAACAAGATTGACGCCCTGGAGCCTTCGCGACAGCCTCGACTGATGGTCGACGAGGTGGAGCGCGACGGCGGACTTCGGTGCCCTCGCGTGTTCCTGAGCGCGGTGTCAGGTCAGGGGCTTGAGGCCCTTCGCGACCTGATCGCCGACGCCGCGGCTGCCGGTGCGCGAGTGGCGCCTCCTGGTCAGCCCGACCCAAGATTCGAACCTGCACGATCGGCCGATTGGTCGACTTTCCCATGATGAACCTCTTAGCTCGATTGCGAGACCGGCTGCGCCGCAGCCAGCTCATCTTCAACGAGGGGGGGCGCCCGCAGGGGCCGCCCGACCTGGATGAGCTTTGGCGCGATTTCAATCGCAAGCTCTCCGGCTTGCTGTCGGGCAAAGGCGGTCGCGGTGGCGGCAGTAACGACGGCCGCGGCAGCTCGGGCGGGGGCACACCGCCGGAATTCAAGGGGGCGGGTCTGGGGGCCGGCCTCATTGCGGCCGTGGCCGGCCTGATCTGGTTGGGCAGCGGCTTCTTCATCGTGCAGGAAGGCCAGCAGGCGGTGGTGACCTCCTTCGGCAAGTACAGCCACACCGCAGACGCCGGTTTCCAGTGGCGCTTCCCCTATCCATTCCAGGCGCATGAGACCGTGCCGGTGACGCAATTGCGGTCGCTTGAAGTGGGCCGCAGCGGCGTGGTGCAGGCCACCGGGCTGCGTGACTCGTCCATGCTCACACAGGATGAAAACATCGTGGACATCCGCTTCACGGTGCAGTACCGATTGAAGGACGCGCGCGCCTACCTCTTTGAGAACCGTGGCCCTGACGAGGCCGTGATCCAGGCCTCGGAGTCCGCCGTGCGGGAGATCGTGGGACGAAGCAAGGTGGACCAGGTGCTCTACGAGCAGCGCGACGCGATTGCGGCCGACCTGGTGAAGTCTGTGCAGGCGCAGTTGGACCGTCTGAGTTCGGGCATCGTGGTGGCCAATATCAACGTGCAGAACGTCCAGGTGCCCGAGCAGGTGCAGGCAGCGTTCAATGACGCGGTGAAGGCTGGTGCCGACCGCGACCGCCTGAAGAACGAAGGCCAGGCCTATGCCAGCGATGTGATCCCCAAGGCGCGCGGAACGGCCGCTCGCCTACTCGAAGAAGCCGAGGGATACCGGTCACGCGTGGTCGCTCAGGCCGAAGGTGATTCCCAGCGCTTCAAGTCGGTGCTCACCGAGTACAAGAAGGCGCCGGCCGTGACGCGCGACCGTCTGTACATCGAAACCATGCAGCAGATCTATCAGAACGTCAGCAAGGTGATGATCGACAGCCGTGCCAATTCGAGCCTGCTGTACCTGCCGCTGGACCGCATCCTGCAACAGACGGTGCAGGGCAATCCTGGATCTATCGTGCCGAATGTGAACCCCAATTCCGGTGCGCCCGAGGTGGGCAGCAGCACCGCCCCCGCGCCGGCGGATACGCGCTCGCGTGACGGTCAGCGCAGCCGCGACCGCGATTCGCGCTGAAGCCCGGAGGAATCAAGCAATGAACCGAATCGGATTGTGGTTGGCCTCTGCGCTGGCCGTGCTCATGCTGGCGTCCTCGATGCTGTTTGTGGTGGACCAGCGGCAGGTCGGCGTGGTGTATGCGCTGGGTGAGATCAAGGAAGTGATCACCGAGCCTGGCCTGAAGTGGAAGATGCCGCCCCCTCTGCAGAACGTGGTGTTCCTGGACAAGCGCATCCAAACGCTGGACAGCCCAGAGACCCGGCCCATCTTCACCGCCGAGAAGAAAAGCCTGATCATCGACTGGCTCGTCAAGTGGCGCATCGCCGAACCGCGGCAGTTCATCCGCAACAACGGGGTGGACATGCGCAACCTGGAAAATCGGCTCTCACCGGTGGTCCAGGCGGCCTTCAACGAAGAGATCACCAAGCGCACGGTCAGTGGTGTGTTGGCCGCCGACCGCGACAAGGTGATGAATGGGGTGCGCGAACGGCTGGCCGATGAGGCCAAATCCTTCGGTATCGAGATCATCGACGTTCGCATCAAGCGTGTGGACTTTGTGGCCGACATCACCGATGCCGTGTACCGGCGGATGGAGTCCGAGCGTAAGCAGGTGGCCAACGAGCTTCGCTCGCAGGGCTCGGCCGAGGGCGAAAAGATCCGCGCTGACGCCGATCGCCAACGCGAGGTGATCATCGCCGAGGCCTACCGCGACGCCCAGAAGATCAAGGGCGAGGGAGATGCCAAGGCGTCGGCGCTGTATGCCGATTCCTTTGGCCGTGACCCGCAGTTCGCGCAGTTCTATCGCAGCCTGGAGGCCTATCGCGCCACGTTCCGCAGCCGCAGCGATGTGATGGTGATGGACCCCTCCAGCGACTTCTTCAAGGCCATGCGCAGCAGCGGCGCCGGGACCGCGCCGGCCCCATCCAAGTAAGACGGGCGGCCCACGTGGGTGATCATGGTTGAGGCCCTGCTGGCCGCTTTGGGCCTGGTCTTGGTCATCGAGGGCCTGCTGCCTACCCTCAACCCCTCCCTATGGCGGCGTCTGTTTGAACAGGCGCTGCAACTCTCCGATGGGCAGATCCGGTTCATGGGGATCGCCAGCGTCCTGCTGGGACTGGCGCTGTGGCACCTGATGAACTAGCAGCAGGCGCTCGTCAGGCCGGCGTGATGGTCGGGCCGGTACAATCGGCTCTTTAAGCGCTTGTCCGATCCCCATGTCTTCCGCCTGGCTCCTGCCTGAGCACCTTGCAGATGTCCTGCCCTCGGAGGCCAAGCGCATCGAGGGTCTGCGCCGCGCGCTGACCGATGAGGCTCAGGCCTATGGCTATGAGTTGGTGATGCCGCCCTTGGTGGAGCACCTCGATTCCCTGTTGTCGGGCACCGGCCGAACCTTGGGCCTGCAAACCTTCAAGTTGGTCGATCAACTGTCTGGCCGAACCTTGGGTTTACGCGCGGACACCACGCCGCAGGTGGCCCGAATCGACGCGCATCTGCTGAACCGTCAGGGGGTGACCCGGCTTTGCTATTGCGGTCCGGTGGTGCATACGCGCCCCAGCGGACCCTGGGCCTCGCGAGAGCCCCTTCAGTTTGGCGCCGAACTTTACGGACATGCCGGACTGGAAGCCGATCTCGAGGTACTCGAACTGGCATTGGATGGCCTGCGACAGGCGGGTGTGCGCGATGCGGTGATCGACCTGGGCGATGCCCGTATCGCCAATGCCCTGCTGCAGGACCTGGGCGCTGATGCGACGCAGCGAGCGGAGATCCAAACGGCCCTGGCATCCAAGGATGCCACCGCGCTGGAGGAGGTGCTTCGACCCTGGGCGTCATCACCATCGGCGGCCCAGGCGGTTCGGGGGCTGCGGCGATTGCCCGGTCTGTACGGGACCGCCTCGGTGTTGGACAAGGCGGCGTCGGAATTGCCCGCCCATGCGACGACGGCTCAGGCGTTGAGCGACCTGGCTTGGATCGTCCGCCATGTGCAGGCCACCCACCCCGACGTTCGCATCGGACTGGACCTGGCCGATCTCGGGGGGCAGGACTACTACAGCGGCATTCGCTTCAGCGTGATGGGGGCGGCAGCCTCTCAGGTGCTGGCCAGCGGTGGCCGCTATGACCATGTGGGCCGTGTCTTCGGGCGCGAACGTCCGGCCGTCGGTTTCAGCCTCGACCTCAAGGCCCTGTCGCAGGCATTGCAGTCATCCGGCCCGGCGCCTGTGCCTCGGCCGGCCATTCGTGCGCCTTGGTCGGAAGACGCGGGATTGCGCGCGGCAGTGCGCGAATTGCGCTCTTGTGGCGAGACCGTGGTGTGCATCCTGCCCGGCCATGAGCACGAGGCCCAAGAATTTGCCTGCGACCGCGAGTTGGCCCTGGTGGCCGGCCGGTGGGTGCTGCAGGCCTTGAACTGAGCCCCGTACGCCGACGGCTTCTTCCTTCCAACGGCATTGCCCCTTCCATCCGATCGTCAAGACATGAACCCATCCAACTCATCGGGCGCGGCCCGCCGTTCTGAAGGCCCTGCCGGTGGCCACAACGTCGTCGTCGTGGGTACCCAGTGGGGCGACGAAGGCAAGGGTAAGGTGGTGGACTGGCTGACCGACCACGCCCAGGGCGTGGTGCGGTTCCAAGGCGGCCACAACGCGGGCCACACGCTGGTGATCAAGGGAGTGAAGACTGCGCTGCAGCTCATTCCCAGCGGCATCATGCGTGATGGCGTGAAGTGCTATATCGGCAACGGTGTGGTGGTGGACCCTTCGCACCTGCTGTCGGAAATCGAGCGCCTGGAAAAGATCGGACTGGACGTTCGCTCGCGGCTTTTCGTCAGCGAATCCTGCCCGCTCATCCTGCCCTTCCACGTGGAAGTGGACAAGGCACGTGAGGCCTTGCGCGAGACCAGTGGCGCCGGCAAGATCGGCACCACGGGCAAAGGAATCGGCCCTGCCTACGAAGACAAGGTGGCGCGCCGTGCCCTGCGTGTGCAGGACCTCAAGCACCCCGAGCGTTTCGCCGCCAAGCTGCGGGACCTGCTGGCCCTGCACAACGCGGCGCTGGAAGGCATATTGGGCGGCAAGGCTCTGACCTTCGAGCCCATCTTCGAGCAGGCCATGGCGATGGGCCAGCAGCTCCGTCCGATGATGGCCGATGTGGGCTACCTGGTCCATCAGGCCGGGCTGCGCGGCGAGAACATCCTGTTCGAGGGCGCTCAGGGCACGCTGCTGGACATCGATCACGGCACCTACCCCTATGTGACCTCGAGCAACTGCGTGGCCGGCAATGCGGCCGCCGGCTCGGGCGTGGGTCCTGACCGCCTGCACTACATCCTGGGCATCACCAAGGCCTACGCGACACGGGTAGGCTCCGGGCCCTTCCCCACGGAACTCGATATCGAGAATCCGGCCTCGGTGGGCCACCACCTGAGCACCGTGGGCCAGGAACGCGGCACGGTCACCGGGCGCGCACGGCGTTGCGGCTGGTTGGATGCGGCGGCGCTCAAGCGATCCATCATCATCAACGGCGTGTCCGGTCTGTGCATCACCAAGCTCGACGTGCTTGATGGCCTGTCGGAGATCAAGGTGTGCACCGGCTACACGCTGGGCGGGCGCCACCTGGACATCCTGCCCCTGGATGCCGATGAGATTGCGGCTTGCCAGCCCGTGTACGAGACCCTGCCGGGTTGGAAGGGGTCCACCGCCGGTCTCACCCAGTGGAGCGCACTGCCTGCCGAGGCCCGCGCCTACCTGGAGCGGGTGCAGCAGGTGATCGGCGCGCCGATCGACATGGTGTCCACCGGGCCCGATCGCGACCACACCATCCTGCTTGCCCACCCTTTTCAGCGCTGATTTCGCCAGCTTGAGCCCAAAGGTGGTGCCGCGCATGCGTACACTCTGACCCTCTCCGGCACCACACGCCAATCCCTCCTGAACCGCAGCAAGGAAACCGCGCGATGCTCACCGACGACGGCAAGCACCTCTATGTGTCCTGGGACACCTATCACCGCCTGATCGAGAAGTTGGCGATCCAGGTGTGGGAGTCGGGCTGGGCCTTCGACCAGATCCTCTGTCTGGCGCGTGGCGGCATGCGTCCAGGCGATGTGCTCTCGCGGGTGTTCGACAAGCCCTTGGCCATCATGTCCACCAGTTCATACCGCGCCGAAGCCGGCACCATCCAGGGCCGGCTGGACCTTGCCCGCTACATCACCATGCCCCAGGGCGAACTGGCCGGTCGAGTGCTTTTGGTGGACGACCTGGCCGATTCCGGCATCACGCTGAAGGCGGTCGTGGAGCGCTTGCGCGCCATGCCAGCGATTTCGGAGCTGCGCTCGGCCGTGATCTGGACCAAGGCGGTTTCTGGCTACCAACCCGACTACACCGTGGAACACCTGCCCACGAGCCCATGGATCCACCAACCCTTCGAAGAGTACGACGGGCTGCGTCCGGATGTGCTGCAGCAGCGAATGGGGTGAACGTCGGCTGAGCGCCGACTGAGTTCAGGTGGCGCTTGTAGCGCCCATGTCGCTCTTGGCGCCTAGGGCCGCGCTGCGGCCGGGCGAAGTGTCAGCACCTGCAACTGCCCTTGGTCTTGCGGCCGAGGCCACACCGGCACCCCCTTGCCCTGCGCCCAGTCTTCCAACCATGATCGGTAGCCCGCCTGCCAGGGCAGGCCGCTTTGGCCCGAGCTGTGGATGAAGCGCGATTGGCTGCGGTCGCCCAAGTCGTACACCGCCTTCAGACTGGGGCCGTGCGTGGCCCGGTAGCGCTGCGCCGCAGGGCCGCCCAGGCCCACTCGAAGGGCGTGAACCGTGTAGGTATCGCCGCCGATGGGCAGGCTCAGCGTGAACCAGGCATCCAGTGGCTTCACCCGTGAAAAGGGTCGGTGCTCGGCCACCATGCGGTGCACGGTATCCCAGCGCCATAGGCCGATCTCGGGGCCCAGTCGCTCGCTGAGCTCCTGCAGGGCGGCGTCCAGTGCACGGCCGTTCTGCTGCGCGCAGGTCTCAGTGTCGGGGGTGCTGGGGTCGTCGCACCACCAAGTGTCCTGTTGTTCGAGGATGCCCAGCACGGTGTCATGGAAGCTGCGCTGCGCGAACGACCGCTCGAATCGCTCGGCCCCGATGCGTGGGGCCAGCAGCTGCTTGGCCAGTGCGCGCTGCCATGCCCAAAGAATCAGCGGCGCGGCATCTGCACCGTGCATGTGACCGTCGAAGGTGGCCAGTCGTTGCTGCGCGCTTGCGCTCAGTGCATGCGAGCCTCGCGCTTGGCGCAGCCAGGGCAGCATCGCCCGTGCGGCCAGCGACAACTCGTCTTGCTGAAGCGCGCTGAGGTCCTGCGCGCTGTGCTGGGGCCGCGAGTCCAACACCTGTTCGATGCGAAGTTGCCGGTAGGGTAGGGCCCAGTCGCTGCCCAGGTAATGCGGATAGTCGTCGTCGTGAAGTCGGTGGTTGGCCGTGGCGATCCAGCCTTGCTCGGGGTCGATCACGCGGGGTGTCTGATGAGCCGGCACCCAGCCCACCCAGTCGTACCGGGATTCCCATCCGGGCGCAGGGGCCAAGCCCATCAGGTCGTTGTCGGCGCGACGCACCGGTACACGCCCGGCGGCCACCATGCCGATGCGGCCTTGCGTATCGGCCACCACCATGCTTTGCATCGGGGCCGTCCAACGCTGTGAGCCCTGGACGAACTCGGCCACGGTGCGCGCCTTCATCAGGGCCAGTCCGGCGGCCACGAGGTCCACGTCCTCATCCAGTGCGGTCCAGCGCAGGGCCAGGGCATAGGGCCCCAGGTTCAGGCCCTTGAGCGTGCCTGCGTCCGAGATGACCGGTCCGTGCCGCGTGCGCCGCGCGGTGAAGCGTTGATCGGCTGCGCCCTTGACGCGGATGATTTCCTCGCTGGTCTCGAAGGCGGCCGTACCGCTGGGGGTGCGGTAGCGCTGGGGGTCCTGGGGGTCGATGGCCTCGATGTAGAGGTCCTGCACGTCCGGGCCGGTGTTGGTGAAGCCCCAGGCCACTGCATCGGTCTGGCCCAGAACCACCAGCGGAAGCCCCGGCATCGTGGCGCCCGATACCTCCAGTCCGGGTGTCTTGAGGCGCGCAAAGTACCAAAGTGCCGGTGCACTCAGGCCCAGGTGTGGGTCATTGGCCAAGAGCGGCGCGCCGGTGGTGGTGCGTGAGCCAGCCAACACCCAGTTGTTCGAGCCGCTGCCTTCGATGCCCGAGGGCGGGGCGGCGTCGATGAGCGCTTGCCAGGCCGAATCCAATGGGGTCGGCGCCGCCGAGGCGGTGCGAGCGGCATCGGCCGGTGCCAGACCGAGTTCGCGGTAAAGCGCGGCATAGTCGCGCGTGGGCGGATGTTCATCGCCTGGGTAGGCCGGCAGCACCTGATTGATGCGCGAGACCTCCAGCGCCGCACTCAGCCGCAGGCGCAGCATCTCGGTGGTCCAGTTGCCCCCAAGATCCCAGGCCATCATCAGGCTCCAGGACAGACTGTCCACCGGGGTCCAGGGTTCGGGACTTGCGCCGAGCAACAAGAACTCGGGCGGCCACACGCGAGTGCGCGCGATGGACTCGTTCACACCGGCGGCGTAGGCCTGGAGCAGCTCGCGACTGGCTGGCGCCAGCCTTTCCCACTGGACCTGCGCGGCCCGCCGGATGCCCAGCGCGCGCAGGAAGCGGTCGTTGTCCAACGCGGCCTCACCGAACACCTCGGCCAGCCGTCCGGCACCGATGCGCCGGTGGGTCTCCATCTGCCACAGCCGATCCTGCGCATGGACGAAGCCCAGCGCAAAGGTGGCGTCGTTCAGGCTGTCGGCGATGATGGTCGGGATGCCGTGCGGGTCGCGTTCAATCCGCACAGGTGCTTTCAGGTGGCCAGGGCTCGGGGATGGACCGGCCTGCAGGACCAGGTCTCCCGTGAGTTGGGGTTCTGCCCCTTTCATCAAGGCCAAGGTTGCCAGGGCTGCGGCAACCAGGACCAGCACGGGCGTGAGCAGCACGATCTTCAGCCAGCGACGCCGGCGTGCGGGTTCGGGCGTCTTCGAAGGACTCGCTTCCATGGGGCTGCATTGTGCGCCGTGATCGGTCGTGCGCGGGTCTGCCACGCCGCAGCGCTCAGCACAGAGCGTGCACGACAGATGGGGCAGAATGGGGCTATGCGATTCAGCCAACAAAAAAGCCTTCGATGCATCGCATTCGAAGGCTTGTTGCTTGAACCGGGTGAGGGCTGGTGTGCGGCTACACCCAAGGCTGTACCCACCGCTATACCGATACTCCCCCGTTCATTCTTCGCCGCTGCGTCACCGATGGTGCCCAGGAGAGGACTCGAACCTCCACGGAGTTACCCGCTAGTACCTGAAACTAGTGCGTCTACCAATTCCGCCACCTGGGCCCAATTGAGCTGACGCGTTCAGCGAAAACCGAGAGTCTATCATCAAAAAATCCAAGACTTCAAGTCAGACCACCACCCTGTTGCAGGAGCTGGAGGGCACCGTCCAGGGCCACCGAGACGGCCATGGGTTCTTCATTCCCGATGAAGGCGGGTCGGACATTTTCTTGGCGCCGCAGGAAATGCGCGCGGTCCTCCACGGCGACCGCCTGCGCGTGCGCGTGGTGGGCACCGACCGGCGTGGAAGGCCCGAGGGGCGCATCGTCGACATCCTAGAGCGCCCGCGTCGGCCCATCATCGGACGCCTCCTGCAGGAAAGCGGTGTGTGGGTGGTGGCGCCGGAAGATCGGCGCTACGGACAGGACATCCTGATTCCCAAGAATGGCGTGGCCAATGCGCAGGCGGGTCAGGTGGTTTGCGTGGAGTTGACCGAGGCGCCTTCGATGTACACGCAGCCCAGTGGCCGCGTCACCGAGGTATTGGGCGAGATCGACGACCCGGGCATGGAGATCGAGATCGCGGTGCGCAAGTACGAGGTGCCCCACCGCTTCACGCCGGAGACCCTGGCGCAGGCCGCAGCCCTTCCGGAAAAGCTCCGCCCCATCGACCGGCGTGCCCGCGTGGACCTCACCGATGTGCCGCTGGTGACGATCGATGGCGAGGACGCGCGCGACTTCGACGATGCGGTGTATTGCGAGCCCATCACGTTCGGCAAGGGCAAGAATGCATTCAAAGGCTGGCGCCTGGTGGTGGCCATCGCCGACGTGAGCCACTATGTGAAGCCGGGAGAGGCCCTGGACGCCGACGCCTACGAGCGTGCGACCTCGGTGTATTTCCCACGCCGCGTCATTCCCATGCTGCCGGAGAAGATCTCCAACGGGCTGTGTTCGCTCAACCCGCTGGAAGACCGGTTGTCGATGGTGTGCGACATGCTGGTCAGCGAAGAAGGCGAGGTCACCGGTTACCAGTTTTTCCCGGCCGTGATCTGTTCGCACGCGCGCCTGACCTACACCGAAGTGGGGGCCGCACTCACCAATACGCGTGGGCCGGAAGCGGCACGACTGGCTCCGGTACTGCCGCACCTGCTTCACCTGCACGAGGTGTACCGCGCGCTGCTGCGTCAGCGTACGCGCCGAGGCGCGATCGATTTCGAGTCGACCGAGACCCAGATCGTCTGTGACGAAAACGGTCGCATCGAGAAGATCGTTCCGCGCACCCGCAACGAGGCCCACCGACTGATCGAAGAGGCGATGTTGGCGGCCAATGTGTGTGCGGCCGACTTCATCGAGTCGCACAGTCACCCGGCCCTGTTCCGCGTGCATGAGGGGCCGACCCCGGAAAAGCGCGTCACCCTGCAGAACTACCTGCGTGCCTTGGGCCTGGGCCTGGCAGTCAGCGATGAACCCAAGCCGGCCGAGTTCCAGGCCATCTCGCAGGCGGTGCGCGAACGGCCCGACGCTCAGCAGATCCAGACCATGCTGCTGCGCTCGATGCAGCAGGCCATCTACACCGCGGTCAACAGCGGCCACTTCGGGCTGGCCTACGAGGCCTATGCCCACTTCACCAGCCCGATCCGGCGCTACCCGGACTTGCTGGTGCACCGGGTGATCAAGGCCATCCTGTTGGGTAAGCGCTACCACCTGGGCCCGCTGCCGGCCGTGTCGTCGGCGGCCACCTCGGGGCAATACCGGCGACCGATGCGACAGGCGCCTGCGGACGGCAAGGGGCAGGCTGCGGCCCGTACGACGGGGCCGGCGCGCACGGCCTTGCCGACCAAGTCGGGCAAGGCTGCGGCCGAAACCGCGCTGTGGCAGACCGCTGGGGAGCACTGTTCGGCCAATGAGCGGCGCGCCGATGAGGCCTCGCGCGATGTCGAAGCCTGGCTCAAGTGCCGATACATGCGCGACCGCTTGGGCGAAGAGTTCGCCGGTACCGTGAGTGCGGTGACCTCGTTCGGGCTTTTCGTGCAGCTCGATGAGCTGTATGTGGAAGGTCTCATCCACATCACGGAGCTCGGTGGCGAGTACTACCGGTTCGATGAAGTGCGACAGGAGCTGCGCGGAGAGCGCACCGGTGTGCGCTATGCCGTCGGTTCAAGGGTACGGGTACAGGTCAGCCGCGTTGACCTGGATGGCCGAAGGATCGATTTCCGTTTGGTGCGTGAAGGCCAGGCGGATACGCCTCGCGCCGGATCTGCCCACCGCGCCAAGGCAGACAAGGGCAAAGCTGGCAGGGGGCCTGGCGTGGCGCGCGGTGAGGCGGCCCAGCAAGGCGGAATCGCCGGCGATGACCTGTCGCCGACCGCACCGTCGGCCGTGGACGAGTGGTCAGGGCTTGAGCGCGCCGATCGCGAGTTGAGGCAGGCGGCTCGAAAGGCGAAAGTGGCGAAAGTGGCCAGAGAGGTCGCCACCGGCCGAGCCGCCGCAGCTGGCCGCAAGGCGGGCAAGTCCGGCAGTCGGGACAAGACCAGCAAGGCCCCGCGAGCTGCGGTTGGCGCCAAGGCCTCGGCCAAGGTGGGCCGCAAGAGCACCAAGCGGCGCGGCTGACGCCGCTGTCTCAGGCGTAGTCGCTCACGGGCGGACAACTGCAGCTGAGGTTTCGGTCGCCCCAGACGTTGTCCACCCGTCCCACGGGGCTCCAGTACTTGCTGCGGCGCAGACTGTTCAGCGGGTAGGCGGCCGCTTCACGGCTGTAGCCATGCGCCCACTCGGTGGCACACACCGCCTGGGCCGTGTGCGGGGCATGCTTCAGCGGGTTGTCGTCTTGCGACCATTCGCTCTGTTCGATGCGCGCGAGTTCCTGGCGGATTGCAACCATCGCGTCGCAAAACCGATCCAGTTCCTCAAGCGATTCGCTCTCGGTGGGCTCCACCATCAGGGTGCCGGCCACGGGAAAGCTCAGCGTGGGAGCATGGAAGCCATAGTCGATCAGGCGCTTGGCCACGTCCTCGGCGGTGACGCCGCTGCTGTCCTTCAGGGGCCTCAGGTCGAGGATGCATTCGTGGGCCACGCCGCCACCCTTGAGCGTGGACAGTCCACTGCTGAAGTGGATGGCGTAGTGATCGGCCAGGCGCGCGGCCACGTAGTTGGCGCTGAGGATGGCCACTTCGGTGGCGGCCTGCAGGCCCTCGGCGCCCATCATGCGCACGTACATCCAGCTGATGGGCAGCACGGCGGCATTGCCCAGCGGCGCGGCGGAAACAGCGCCCACCGGTGTTTGCACACCGGTGGCCGTGTGGTGACCGGGCAGGAAGGGCTTGAGATCTTCCACCACGCACACCGGGCCGACGCCCGGGCCGCCTCCCCCGTGCGGGATGCAGAAGGTCTTGTGCAGGTTCAGGTGGCTCACATCACCACCGAACTCGCCCGGGGCGGCCACGCCCACCAAAGCGTTCATGTTGGCGCCGTCGACATACACGCGGCCGCCATGTTGGTGCACGAGTGCACACAACTCCTTGACCCGCACATCGAAGACGCCGTAGGTGCTGGGGTAGGTGATCATGATGGCGGCCAGGTTCTCGCTGTGCTGTTCACACTTGGCGCGCAGGTCCTCGAGGTCCACATTGCCCATGGCGTCGCACTTGACCACCACCACGCTCATGCCCACCATCTGGGCACTGGCCGGGTTGGTGCCGTGTGCAGACTCGGGTATCAGGCACACATGGCGATGGCCCTGGCCCCGTGCGCGCTGCCAGCCGCGGATGGCCAGCAGCCCGGCATATTCACCCTGTGAGCCGGCGTTGGGCTGCAGGCTGATGCCTGCATAGCCGGTGGCCTGGCTCAGCCACTTCTGAAGGTCTGCATCCATCTGCGCGTAGCCGGCCAACTGCTCGGCCGGCGCGAAGGGGTGCAGGCGAGCGAACTCGGGCCAGGTGATGGGGATCATCTCGCTGGTGGCATTGAGCTTCATCGTGCACGATCCCAGCGGGATCATCGTGCGGTCCAGGGCCAGGTCCTTGTCAGACAGGCGCCGGATGTAGCGCAGCATCTCGGTTTCCGAGTGGTAGCGGTTGAAGACCGGATGCGTGAGGTAGGTGCTGGTGCGGCGCAGGGTTTCGGGGATGAGGCTGTCGATGCCTTTTTCGAAGGCGTCGAAGGACGGAAGGGGCTGGCCTTGCGTGGCGAACCAGGACCAAAGGTTCATCACGTCCTGGCGCGTGGTGGTCTCATCCAGGCTCACGCCCAGGGCGGTGGCAGAGAGTCTGCGCAGATTGGCGCCGCCGTGCAGCGCGCGCTGCAAGATCGCGTCGGTATGTGGCCCTGTGTCGATGGCCAGGGTGTCGAAGGCGTGCGGCGTGATCTTCGAGAAGCCCAGGTGGCTCAAGCCCTGGCGCAGGATGGCGGTGTAGCTGGCCACGCGCTGTGCGATCCGCTTCAAGCCCTGCGGGCCGTGATACACCGCATACATGCTGGCGATCACGGCCAGCAGCACCTGCGCGGTACAGATGTTGGAGGTGGCCTTCTCGCGGCGGATGTGCTGCTCGCGTGTCTGCAGGGCCAGGCGGTAGGCCGGTGCGCCGTGCGCATCCACGCTCACGCCCACCAGTCGGCCGGGCATGGAGCGCTTGAACTCGTCACGGCAGGCCAAGAAGGCTGCGTGCGGGCCACCGGCGCCCATGGGCACGCCAAAGCGCTGTGAATTGCCGACCACGATGTCGGCGCCCAGTTCGCCCGGGGGCACCAGGAGCGTGAGTGCCAACAGGTCGGTGGCCACGATGAAGGCCGCTTGCTGTGCGTGCGCCTGTGCGATCACGTCGCGCAGATCGTGGATGAGACCCGAGGTGGAAGGGTATTGCGCCACCACCGCGAAGTAGTCGCCTTCCTGCATGAGGCCAGGCGCGAAGCCCACCTTGACCGAAAGACCCAGGGGCTCGCAGCGGGTGCGGATGACCTCGATGGTCTGGGGATGGCAGTCACCCGCGACGATCAGGTTGTTGCTCTTGCTCTTGACGCTGCGCTTGGCCAGCGTGACGGCCTCAGCCGCAGCGGTGGCTTCATCGAGCATCGAGGCATTGGCAATGGCCATGCCGGTAAGGTCGCACACCATGGTCTGGAAATTCACCAGGGCTTCCATGCGGCCCTGAGAAATTTCCGCCTGGTAGGGGGTATAGGCGGTGTACCAGGCCGGGTTCTCCAGGATGTTGCGCAGAATGACGCCCGGGGTGTGGGTGTCGTGGTAACCCTGGCCGATGAAGCTGCGCAGCACCTGGTTCTTCGAGGCCACGGCGCGAAGCTCGGCCAGCGCCTGGGCTTCGGTGACCGGGGCCGGCAGGTCCATCACCTGGCCACGCGCGATGCTGCGCGGCACCACCGCCTCGATCAGCGCGCGGCGCGAAGCCGCGCCAATCACCGACAGCATCTTGGCCTCGTCCTGGGCATCGGGTCCGAGGTGACGGGCGCGGAACTCGATGGCGTTCTCGAGGTCGCTCAAGGGGGTCAGGGCAGACATCAGCATGGTGGGCTCTTGGCGTCGGTGGTCGTCAGCGGGCGTTGGGTGCGAGGCTTTAGGCGTCAGGCGCTTACAGCGTCTTGAGCAGGTCGTCGTAGGCGGTGCCGTCCATCAGCCCATCGAGTTCCGAAGGGTTGGACAGCTTCACCTTGAAGAACCAGCCGGCATCCAGTGGGGCAGAGTTGGCCAGCGACGGGTCGTCGCGCAGGGCCTCATTGACCTCCACCACTTCGCCGCTGACCGGCATGTACACATCGGCGGCGGCCTTCACGCTTTCGACCACGCCAGCGACTTCGCCTTGCGCGTAGGTCTTGCCCACTTCAGGCAGGTCAACGAAGACGACATCACCCAGCGCATCCTGGGCATGCACGGTGATGCCGACCACGGCAGCGGCGGCATCGGCGGCGTTGACCCATTCATGGTCGGTGGTGAACTTGGTGCTCATGGTGCTCTTTCGTTTGGCAGTTGAAGGGTAGGGGGGTGTTGAAAGTTGGACGGATGGGCGTGCACTTGTGGGGATGCCTCAACGCACGTAGCGGTGCGGCGCAAAGGGCATGGCCGTCACCGTCATGGGCAGTCGCTTGCCGCGGACGTCGGCGTGCACCACGGCACCGGCGGTGGCATGCGCAGCATCCAGCCAGGCCATGGCCACGGGTTGGTTGACGGTGGGGCCCAGCGTGCCGCTGGTGACGCAGCCCACGATGGCGCCTGTGGCGTCGTGCAGCGAGGCGCCCTCACGCACGGGAGCGCGCTCCTGGCCCACCAGACCCACGCGCTTGCGATTGACGCCCTCGCTGAATTCGCGGCCGATCCGCTCGGCCCCGGGGTAGCCGCCCGCGCGCTCACCACCGGGGCGGCGCACCTTTTGGATGGCCCACTGAAGACCCGCTTCGATGGGGCTGGTGCCGGCATCGATGTCGTGACCATAGAGGCACAGACCGGCTTCCAGGCGCAGCGTGTCGCGGGCACCCAGCCCGACGGGTTTGACGCGTGGGTCGGCCAATAGGGTGCGGGCGAGGTGTTCGGCCTGCCCCTCGGGTACGGAGATCTCGTAGCCATCTTCACCGGTGTAGCCGCTGCGGGTGGCGAAACAGGCGGCACCGGCCAGGGACATCGCGCGGCCCTGCATGAAGCGCAGTTCGGCGGCGGCCGGATTCAGGGCCGCCAGCACGTCTACCGCCAAAGGGCCTTGCAGGGCGAGCAGGGCGCGTTCAGGCAAGGGGGTGATGGTGCAGCGCGTGCCGATGTGGTGCCGCAGATGGGCGAGGTCGGCTTCCTTGCAAGCGGCGTTGACCACCAAGAGGAGGTCGCCGAAGCCGTCCTCGGGCGCCGGCCGCACGATCATCAGGTCGTCCAGGATGCCGCCGGTTTCGTTGGTGAAGAAGGCGTAGCGCTGTTGTCCGGGTTTCAGGCCGATGACGTCCACCGGCACGAGCGTTTCCAGGGCAGCGGCGGCATCTGGACCATCCAGGCGGATCTGGCCCATGTGCGACACGTCGAACAGGCCCGCGGCGCTGCGGGTGTGCTTGTGCTCGGCCATGACGCCTGCCGGGTACTGCACCGGCATGTCGTAGCCGGCGAAGGGCACCATCCGGGCGCCGATTTCGCGGTGCAGCGCGTTCAACGGCGTGGTCAACAGCGGGTGGCCGACACACTCGGCGGCAGATTCGGAGGACATGGCGACCTTCAGTGGGCCGCAGCGCACCGACGATGGCGCGTCCGCGGGGGCTCGTTCAATCGCACGGCAGCAGCCCATCGGCTGCCGGCCATGCACCGGGCCCCCACTGTCCGCTTTACCTGAGAGATTCGGGGCACCGCATCCTGCGATCGGTGACCCTTGCCCCTTCGGTGGGCACGCTCCGGGTGGCGGGGCCACCGTGGCATGCCTCTCTCCAGCGAGGAGGAAAGTCAGTCCTGGGTACCTGAGCGTTCGAGCCGCAGCTCTGCGCCTTCGGCGGCCGGCACATCGCCGACACTCTCCTGACGAGAGAAAGTGTATCAGCCGGCGCTAAGATCGAACGATCATGACCGACCCGGTTCCTCCGTCTGACGCCGACCTCCGGGCGCTGCTGCGTGAAAGCCGTACGCTGGCGGTGGTGGGCCTGTCAGCCGACTGGAACCGCCCCAGCCATTTCGCGGCGAAGTACATGCAGCAGCATGGCTACCGCATCATCCCGGTGAACCCGCGATACGCGGGGCAAACGATCTTGGGCGAAACCTGTGTCTCGTCCTTGGATGAGGTCCGGGAACCGGTGGACATCGTCGACGTGTTCCGCCGCACCGAAGACGTGTTGCCCCTGGCCCGCAGCGCAGTGGCCATCGGCGCCAAGTGCCTGTGGCAACAATTGGGTGTCAAGAACCTGCAGGCCGACGCGCTGGTGCGCGAGGCGGCTATGGCCAGCGTCATGGACCGCTGCGTGAAGATCGAGCACGCCCGTCTGTTCGGGGGCCTGAACTGGGCCGGGGTGAACA
>JACCDW010084191.1_pt1 | contig 22830 bp, 17 predicted proteins | sample 7449781 | NCBI WGS metagenome assembly JACCDW01 (sample SAMN15323449, study PRJNA562643) | freshwater metagenome | isolation source: river surface water | place: USA:Blue River Watershed | collected 2017-08-18
TATTTGGACTTTCCGTCGTAACCTTCACCAGTTCTTACTTCTTCAAGTTGCTTTTCTCTGTCATCTAATCTTTCTTTGACATCAAGCAAAGCAGTTCTTACAAACTTGCCATACTCATTTAAAAGTTCAGCAGCAACTCTTGTACCTTGTCCGTTTTCCATCATATTGATTTGGTTTTCGGTCAAAATAGGTTCCCATGCTGTACGTTTACCATTAGTGAATCCAGTTATAGATCCATCAGTGGATAAAACAACTCTATTGCCAGTAGCATCTTCAACTTTAAAGTCGATAGTGACAGCAGCAGCAAGTTTTTTTCTTTGCTCTGATGCGATTTTTGCAAAATGATCCATTTGATTTCTGCCCTCCGCCAAAATAGGCGCATTAGTTTTTATGTTTTTATTTCTTTCATTAGAAACTCTAATGACTGTTTCTACTCTCTTTTGGATTTCACTATCATTAAGTGAATTCTTTAAAGATAATAAATTCTCTGTAAGTCTTAAAACTTTGCTCGATGGCTCTCTAACATTATTATTTGTACTGGCAAATACTTCTCTTTTACCATCTTTTGATGCCCAAACTAAGTTTAAGTTTGAACTTGCTAAAGCTACACCACCACCGACAGGATTAGTTGCAATAGGATTTGAAAAATCCATAATTTTGCCAACATTACCTGCTTGAGTATAGTTAGCCAACCCAACATTTGCATTTGCTGGATTAGGAGCAGGAGATACAGCTTGTTGAGTCTGTTGTCCTGCATTTATAGGTTGTGGTCTTTGACCAGACCCTACATCAACACCGTCATCAATCATATCTTGCATGGTGCCTTGCAAATCAGCCATTGCTTTTGTGATCTTGCCTACATGTGTAAGATCAACGTTGTCTTTTCTTGCAAACAAATTCATAACAGCTACTTCAAGGAAGTTTAATGATAGATTGATTAAATCTAAAACATTCAATCCAGATCTTGGATCAATTCCTAAACCTTGCAATACAGCTGCTACTGTTGAATTTTGATTCACTCCAGGTCCTGCTAATAGTGGACCACCAACTAAAGTACCTGCATTTTGAGCTAATTTTATTGCTGTTTGTGATGCATTTTGAGCTGTTCTTAGACAGTTTTCATATGCAACTCTTTCTAATGGATTTGAAGGTGCACCATCAAAAGCTAAAACAATATTTGAACAAATTTCATTAGCTTTTTTTTCCAAATCTTCAGCAGCACTCAAGACATCATCTACATCATAAATTTCTTGAATTTCACAAGTTTCAAAAGCACCATCTCCTACACAAGAAAGTTCGATGAATTTCAACTTATAGTTTTCTTCATATACTTTTTTGCCAGTTTGAGGATCATTTTTACCCTTGTACTTTTTCAAACATTCACAATAATCTTTTTCAGTGTAAGCTTTGTTTTTACACTTAGAACAAATACCATAATCAACTGAACATCCCATAGAAACATCATGAATGACTCCAGTTCTGATATTTCTTGCAATATCTGGATATGCTTCTTCATCTACAAAGAATGTACAATAGACACAATTTTCTTTGTCATCCCATTCTGCATAGACAACCATTCCTTTGGCTTGTTCAATGTCATCATTTTTGTGGTTAGTGTAAATTGGAACGCCTTCAAAAGTTTTATATGAAGGGATTTTTTCACCCTTGATTTCATGTTCCTTGAGAAGTTCTTCTTTTGAAAAATAGTCACCATTTGCATTTACAGTATCTGCATCTATAGCTCTGGCTCTAACCCAAAGTAATTTAGCTCCTTTTCGAGCTTGCATTTCTTTGACAATATCAAAGTCTTTATATTTTTCTAAAACTTCTTTTGGATCAGCATATAATGATTGCAAACCAATTTTTGCAGCTTCTCTCATATTAGAAGAGGCTGTCTTTAGCATGTGATTTCTGGCTACATTTCTATCACCTTCATTTAAGAAACTATTGATAGTAATTGCTCCACCTTTTGCAACCTTTTTCATTACACTTTTCCTTACTTTTCAATCAACATCCACCTATTTAATGGATGGAGGCTAATAAAAATAGTTCTGCGTTAAAGCCTTAAAAACCTACAAAACAAAACCCGTCGGATTCGACGGGTTTTTCGAATGTACTAAATTTATAAAGTATTTCTACTTATAATGTTTGTTCTTCTGGGTTATTAGATTGACCTGTTCTCTTTCTAATTCCTTGCATGATGACATTTAGGACATCATTTGGATGGTCGTTTAATTCCTTGTCAGTGAATCTTAGTATGACCCATCCATTATTTGCTAACTCAGAATCTCTCTTTTTATCTTTGGCAATTTTATCAAAATTATTATGCCAAATTTCTCCATCAGCTTCTATACCAATACCTAACTGAGGAATAGCAGCATCTAAAGTATAATCACCTGTAGGACCAGCTGAATACTGCGCAAATAAAGAGTATGGCATGTTTAATGATAACAATAATCCATAAAGTTTCTTCTCAATAGATGTATATAAGCTTGGTTGATTCATTTCTTGTTTTTGCTTGAATGCAGTTCTTATATTTTCATCGTTTGAATGCATGGCGATTCTATATTCAAATTTTGCCTCAATATTTAACGGCGAACATATAGAACCGCCAAGAATTTCAGGAGTCAAAGTTTTGTTGAAACCATCATATTTCTCAGGCAATGGTCCATGAATACCTCTACCTGTCACAGGCATGATAGATTGAATAAATCCTTCATGAGCTGCAGACTTGATCATTTTTGATGCATATCTTTTGCCATAAAGTTCTTTTTTTGTTTCTAAGGCATCATCATAAAGTTGATTAATTACAGTAGACGCTAAACGATAGTTTTCTTCTTTTGATGATGCAAGAGGAGGTGTCATACCACCAGCTTCCATGCCTGGCATTCCTCCCATCATTCCACCACCAGGAGGAGCAGCTCCTGGAGTTGCTTGTTGCCCAGCGAAACCTTGACCTGTAACCGGACCTGATTGCAAGTTCATAGAAAAACTTGGCACTCCAAAGTTTCCTTCTTTCATGAAACTTGCGCCTTGTTCAAATCTTAATCTTTCAATTTCTTGATCAACATCAAGGCCAAAAGCCTCTATCAAAGAGGTGTTTGAAATCACACCTTGTTGATTAGCGGTAGCCATAATTTGAAGTTTTTGAGAGTCGTCTCTGAGTTGTAAGTCGTTGAATTTTATTGTTGGGTAAATGATTTCTTCTTGGCCTCTTTCACCCTCAACAACAAATCCATTCCATTCAGCAACAGGTCTAAATATCTTAAGTTCAATCCAGTGAGCTACTTCTCTTCTGAATGTTTCCAGTCTTTGAGCCATAGCCATAAGACCTACCTGTGCATTTCCGTAAGTAGGGCCTTCACCATTTAATAAAGCTTTTGAAAGCATTAGGCCATCTAAAAGCTCTGAATTAATTTCTTCAAATTCAGGTGTGACAACATAAAACTTACTATTGGCGCCATACCATTCAAGGTCAAAATTGTGATGAGTTACAAGAGTTAGGTTGGGATCAGAAGCAAGTGCAGCAAGTTCATCTTGTACGCCGTCAATATCTTCTTGGGATGCTGGACGTGTATCAGATCCAATCTTGACTACTTTGATTGGAAGAATTAATCTATCAGCAATCATAAACTGCGCTTGCCTTAGTTTATCTTTGTATGTGAGAATAGGAAACAATGGTCTAATTAATGATGTTCCATAGTCTTCCCAAGGATTTGATCCGTGTTTGAAATGGTGAATAGATAAAGGGTTGAGCTTGATTGGATCACCCTTCAAAATCATTCTTTTGACACTGTCAGGAATTGAATCATAAATTTCTTTAGGTTGTCTTTCATTAACAACTCTAATTTCTTCTGCACTTGGTCTGTAAACATAAGTGCCTTCTTGATCAAGCATTCCTGGGGTTTTTAATACACTGTCAGGATTTAAGATAGAAATAGATTTCCATGATGCACCGTCATGAGTACAATCTTCATTTTTCTTTTCATTCCAACCACTACCATTACAATGTTCACAATCGATTGACAATAGAACAAAAGAATCACCTAAAAGGTAATAAGTGTGAGCAATTTGAGGAAGCCACTTTTGAAAGTTTAATTTCTCAACAAGTTTCTCAAAATAATCTTTTACATAAGTGGAGGAACATTCTAATTCCCAACCTGAAAAAGGAAAGTTTGTGTAAAAGTTAATGGCTGCAGCAACTTTAGGCTCATTATTTACCCACCAGTTTGCCCAAAGATAAACTTCTCTTCGAGCGTTTGGGATTTGAAAAGATGAGGGTGTAAGAAATGGAGAATAAAAGTTTGGTGAGGTTGTGACAGTGTTTATCGACTGAGCTTGCCTAACACTTGGTCCTAAACCAGGATTTATTCTACTGTTTGCATAGTTTCGATCTTGATTGAATTCAGATCCTTTTACAGATTCACCAGTAACAGAATATGCTGATGTTCTGATTGCAGATGCCAATGAGTTTCTTGTTGCCATAACATATATTATACCAATGTCTGATTAGAGGGTAAGTTGTCATAGAACATTCTTGCCCCTTTACCTGAAGCATACTGAGGTGCACCATTTCCGTTGAGAAGGGTCATGCCTCCCTTGCCCTTTTCAGCTTGTAAACTATTATTTGGTTCACGATCTACAGTTTCATGCCTTGTAGCTTCTAACTGCTCTTCTAATGTTGTTTCAGAAGGATTGCTATGATATGGTGAGTGTCTTCTTGCTTCAGTAGCATCAAATCCTGGAGTATCAGAATCCTCAAAGGTATTGTATAGATTAGTATCATATTTATGAACTAAAATATCCCAAATGTTTCTTCTTGCATGATCAGGAAGTTTTTCATATTCATTAGGAGAAAAGTTCATTTCCTTAAGCATTTTTTCAAGCTCAGGATACAAATCTTCAGCAGTTACATTTAAGCCTTGGACTTCTTGATCTAAAATAGATTCTTTTTGAGCATTAGAGTTAGAAATTCCAGGCAATCCAGCTATAACTTTTCTGTACCACATATTAGGACTCTAAATCGTTGTCAGTTCTTGAATCTTCAAGATAGCTGTCCAACCCTAATTCGTGTGCAAAATGCTTTAAGTCATCGTCAGAAAATTGATGGTAATCATCTTCTTCGTCTAAAAGAGCTTCAATATTCTTATCGATGTCTGCATCTTTCTTTATAGTTCTTTTTTCTTTCAACTGCATTTCTTTTGTATCATCAGTCTTGATATTTCTTCTTGACTCTTCAAGTTCACCGTCAAGAGTGGTATCTTTTTTATTTGCAGTTTTATTTAACATATGAGCAATAGAATCTGTAGGCTCATCATTGTCTTTATTTAATTCAGCTTTATAGTCAACATTTTCTTGTTTTCTATTCTCTAATTGAACTGGGTAAGATTCTTCCATTTCACCTTTGTGATTGTAAAGACCCTTTTCATCCAATTGATTTTCCAAAACTTCATCAGTGACAGATTCTTTTTTATTGAGTTTGTTCAATAAAGCTTCTAAAAATAAGTCACCTTTTTGTTGTTTTCTTGGCAATTGATCTTCAATAACCTTTGAAGAATTAGTTTGAGCTTGCTTAGGTCTTTTTCTTGGTTCATCTTCACGAGTATGACCATATGAAGTGGATTTTAAATTATCAAATTGTTTTTCGATAGAATCTGTAAGATTTTGTTTGCCTCTTAATTTATTAGCACCACGGTCGGAGTGGTCAAATCTTGCTTCGTATCCAAAATCTGTGTCCTTGAGTTTATGTCCTCTTTCACCCTCAGCAATTTCCATAGGATTTTCATCATTGTCAGGATGTCTATGAACATAAAGACGTGCCATAACTTTATCATGTGGTTCAAAAGCAGCATTTAGCCAATCTTGATATGCACAAGTAACAACTCCATCTTTAGAAACTCTTGAGTCGATACAATTTTCTCTACACTTGCTAACTTCCATTGGAACAGTATGCTTGCCTTGATATAAACCCTTAGGGCACATCAAAAATGGCTCATTGTCTTGAGTGCGTAAAGTAGTATATGCAACTCTTGTATTAGATTTTGGGTAGATTTCTGAAAAAATACTTTTGATAATAGTAGCAGCAGTATTATAAAAATCTTTATCACCAGATAATACTAAATCTCTTGCATACTTTAATGACTTTGATTCATTAACATTAGCTATTCTCAAACTGATATCAATGTTATTCAATGATTCAATTTGCCAAAAACCTGAAGATTTCTGCTCTACTTTATTTGCAAGTCTTTCAATTCGAACAGCATCATTTGAAGAATCAATAGCATTTTGTAAAGCATTATATGCTTTTCTTAAGTTGTTAGCGACTAAAGCAGTTCTATGCATATACAAATTGTTGTAACACTCAACCATTTTTGAATGAGATTCTTCTGGTTTAAGTCTAATTATATGCATTGCATTATCTAAACCACCATTGTCAAAAAACTTTGAAACTATTGGGTCATTTACATCAAAATCTGATTTAGTAAGTGCAAAAAATGGGGAATCTGCTGGCATAAATCTATTTTCATGCATTTGTTTTCCAAGACCGTGAATTGTGTCATGGAGCATGTGAAATAAGCCTGTTCCATTTATTAATTTTTCTGCAACTTCTGGATTATGAGAATGTATTTTTATTTTATATTTATCGCTCATCTTATTTTCCTATACCCAAAAGTAAAAGTTCTTCTTGATCCAAACCTCTATCTACAAGTGCTTTTTTAACAAGAGCTAACTCTGCTTTAGCTTCTTTTTTTCCGACAGTAGGTTTATCTAATGGTTGAACAGTATCTTTTTCAGTTTCTAAAACATCTAATAAAAAACAAGCTCTGTAGATAAGTTCACCAGTAGATTTTTTATGAAAATCAGGCTCTCTGTCATAGTCCAGGGCTGCTACGACAACTTTTGAGTTTGATGATGCTTCTTTTTCAGTTGGCTCTTTGTATTTATCAGTGTCTTTTTTCTTCTTTTTATTGTAATCTCTTACAATATCAACTGCTCTTTCAATAGTTTCATTGTTCCAATATTTTAATTTAGCAAGATAACGAACTATGTCATTTTTTTCAACACCATGGTCAAGTAATTTTCCAACTTTGCCCATTAAAACTCTGAAAGGATTTCCTCTTGTCTTTTTCTTCTTTTTGACAGTTTGTGCAATTCTGTTGTTGTACACGTTTGTTCCCTCTGTAGATCTTTGATGTTGATTGGTTTTACTTAAACCTGGCAATTTTTCTAATAATCTTTGAGCTAATGCATGCCCAGTTGGATCTTTTTTTCCACTCAATGGATCTTTGGTTTCAACACCACCATGAGTATAAGCATTGCCAATTTTTCTTAGCTCGTCTTTGATTTTGTCGCTTTTAATTTTATCTGAAGTTGACAAATTGCCTAATTCTTCTAAAAGTTCTTTTGGTGGCCTATTGCCATATCTTATAAGCTTATTCAAAAAATCTTTTAGTTCTTTTGGGGTTAAACCAGCAGCAGGTGCATTTAATTGATTATTAATTGCTTCCTCAGGTGCTGTAGCTGGATTAGATCCAATTGGCATATTTGATAACTTTTCCATATTAGTCTAAATCTTCAAAATCCAAATTGATGCTGCTATAAATTTCTGATAAAGTCTTTGGTCTTTGTTGAGAGTTTCTTAAAATCTCCTCATCAAAGTTTTTCTTGATAGCTAATCTTTGCTCTCTAATCTTTTCTTGATTAGCAACTCTCATGGATTCTCTTTCATCTAATTGATTTGTGTCAATCATTCCAAATTGAGAATTGAATTCAGATTCAGATGAAGTTCTTAAGATTGAATTAGCTCTTGAAGTGACAACCTTTGATTGTCTAAGACTTCCTAAATTCTTCTCTTCCCAAGCTTGATGTTTAGAGGTTTTTGCTTCTCTTCTTGTAGATTGCTCTAAGACAGCTTGGCTTGAAGATGTTTCTTGACTGCTAAGAAATTCTTCTGAAATTGCAATCATGTCTGGATTGAAAATAGAAGCTGATCTCGAAAGCATTGCATTCATGTAATCTTCACTTGAAAATGCTTTGAGGCCACTTGTAGTAGTTCTGGTATTATCGCCATCATCATAAGCATAATCTGATCTTCTGATAGATCCAACTTCAAGATTTGCAAGTCTTTCTTCAAAGGATTGTGGGCGAAGATCATCATACATTGATGCACCAGAGATCTTTTCCCAAGGTTTATTAACGCTTGCAGCTTCCTTGGTCATACCAATTTGTTGCTTTGAAATCTTGATTCTATTTTCTGTTGAATTTTTCTTTAATTCAGCGTATGGATCATCTTCAATATCAACAGAAGCACCAACAAATTTATTAGTGATAAAATTTGGTATGTTTTCGGTTTCTTGTACTCTTCTGAATTTACTCATTTTTATTTCCCTGGATATTTATTTCCTACAATTTTATCCCAGGAGGATAAACCTCCTGGGATTTTAATCTTGAGGAATTACTTATCGTACTTTTTGGTAAAGAGTGCGTCGATCCACTCTTGATCGCCATAGCCAAGCTCATTCTTCCAGTAATCAATTAATCTGGAGTAATCAGCATCTGAAAGGGTTGCAACTTTGACCATTGAAGAAACAGCTGCTTTCTTGACATTTTCAGATAATTCAGAAGACATAACATTTCTGATTTCTACTGTATTGTCTGCAACTTCAACCTTAGACTCACCTAAGATTGCTTCAACATATTCTTTTGGAAAGCCTTGAGCAAGTGCCTTTGACGCAAAAGCTTGTTTTGATGCTTGGTTGAGTTGAGAAACCTTGACAAAACCATCTTCTTCAACTGTTTCAGTTTTCTTAGCAGTTTTGACAGTCTTAGTATTTTCAGAAGCCATCTTGACTAAATTTTCTCTGTAAGCTTTTCTTTGTGCAAGCTTTACAGATCTTTCAGTCTCAGCAGCAATTCTTGTTTCAATCTTGTTAGCCAATCTAACTCTTCTTTCATGTCTTGCAGCAAGAATAGCATTAGCTAATTCTTGATTGCCTTCAGCTATAGCAGCTTCAACTGCTTCTGCTGATAATTGTGAAGGATGATTGAAAACTATACTATTAGCCTTCTTCATGTTTTTGCCATCTTTCCAACCAGCTTCATCAGTCTTGACTGGCTTTACAGGTTCTTCGTCATCTGATTTTGCTTCAGATTTTTTGCCCTTAGCTTTTTCTTGCTTCTTCTTTACAAATTCACGAAGTTGTTCTGGGACATCAGAAAGATCATCTGCATCTTCATCATCTCTTACGTTCTTCTCTTTGAACATTTTTTCAACTTCTTCTGGCATGTCTTCAGATTTCTTTTTAGCAAGAACTTCTTTGAACTCAGCTGGAAGTTCTGGTACATTGACACCATTTTGAACTTCTGCGAGTTTGGTGTTAAAGTTATCCCAGTTAATTGCTTGGTAGACCAAGTCAGAATCAAGAGGTTCCTCTTGATATCTGTTTGGGAAAATTCTATCAGCCATAATTATTTTTTCTCCTCAAGATTTCAAACAGCACCCTAAATACATAGTCGGGTTTATTAAAACCTTCTAAAAAAAAGGTTCAATTTCCTTTAAGGTTTTGTTTTGTGGTTTTTTTCAACTGTAAGTTTATTATTTTTGAGGATAAGCTTATCCCCAGTTTTAATTCCAAGTTTTTCGAATAATCCTTTATTAGCTTCTACAACAAATTTAACTCTGTTCGAATCTGGGCTAACAAGTTTAGGACTTTGCTTTTCTAAATCTTTGAAATCAACAATCTCATTATCTTTGTCTAAAAAAGCTAAAGTTAATGAAAAATCTACATTTTTATTCCAAAATGAATGGCAATCTTCTGTAGGAAAGATAAAATAAGCCACTTCAAGATCATCTAAGGGTTTTGCATGCATCAAGCCTTTAGCCCTTGTATGATCATCTTTTGCTATAAAACGAACATCCAGTTCGTCAGATTTGTTCAGTCAAGTTGCAACACGTCTAAATTTTGTGTTAGATACCTTAACTGTTCTTGCTTCATTTAAATCAAATTTTTCTTTTGTTCTTGATTTTCTGAATTCGTTTGTTGTATCTGTACTAAGGTAAAAATCTCTTAAGGCTAATTTTGCTTTATCTGTTAATGATACAGATCTACCATAGCCAGAAATTAATCCCGCAGTCTTCAACGCTAAAAGATCATTGTCTGAAATTTCACCTGGAACTGTGCAAACTTTTCCATCTTTATTATTTACAGCAGCATTAGCAGCAGTCACAACTTCATTGATGTTTTTATCTATATCCTTAAGCATAGAAATATATCTTTCACTTAATTTTACAGATGCTTCTTTTTTAGGTGCTGCATTCATTCCTAAAAGTTGGATTTGGATGTCTGACAATCCGAAACCTTCCATTGAGGGTGAGTCAAATATCTCAGCATGCAAATCTAATGAATGAACTGGTTTGATTGGAATTGGCATAATTTTCTCCTATCTCAATGGAATTCTATTTTTCCATCCATTGCCTTCTTCAACATTCTTTTCGTAAGTTTCTTCCCAAGTAAAGCAATCGACATCTCCAGCCATAGAAGGACTTGAAGCAAGATTACCTGGATCTATGTAAGCAGGACCAGGAACACTATCAGGTCCGTTCAGCTTACCTTCTAAGTTTTCTTCATCTTCACCAACACCTAAATCAAAATATTGAGGAACACGAAGATTGGGTTTTTTAGTACGATAGTTTTTTTCGTTTTCTTCGTACTCATCCGCAATATCATCCATTTCGAAATATTGAACAGATGGAACTTTGGTAACTGATTGTTCTACGTAATATTGGGACAACTTAACAAAAATATTGTCTGACTCCTTGAACTTCCCTAATGAATCTAAAATTTTTGCTTTTTTAATTAGATTGTTAACTTCTGAAGATATTTTTTGTGGCATTGTGTTGTTCCATTAAAATATTTGTCTTCTTTTTATTTTTAGGTTCATTGTAGAGACAGACATAATATGTTTTTTGTATTTTTTGTATTATTTTCCTGCAAATTCTTTCTTTACAGTGGCTAATGCATTACCTATTGTCATGTCCATGTCGTAGTATCTGTAATTACCCAATCTTCCGCCAACAATGATATTTGAATGTTTTTTTTCTAAGTAGTCTTTGTATTTATTGTATGTTTCATTGTTTTCGGGTGTATTTACAGGATAATATGGAATATGGTCTGGGTTGTTTTTATCATATTTTTTAGAATATTCGTAAGTAACATAATCATTAGAAGATTTTGAATTCGTAAAATGCTTATGTTGAGTAATTCTTGTCCATTTTGTATTAGGATCAGGATAATTAACTATTGAACAACCTTGGAAATCTGAATTGGGAATTTTATAATTGTGAAACTCTAATGTTCTGTATTCTAAATCACCGAACATAAAATCAAAATACTGCTGTATTTGACCAGAAAAAACGATTTTATGACATTTTGAATCCCAGTATGATCTATCTTCGAAGTAATCAATATTAGTTATAGTTTCAATACCTTCTAAAAGCTTATGGAAGATAGGAGTGTATCCATTTACTGGAATGCCTTCATAGATATCATGATCATGAAACCATCTATCGTTGAAGTTGTATCTTATTGGCAATCTTTTGATGATTGATGCTGGAAGGTTTTTTGGGTCTGTTCCCCATTGTTTTTTAGTGTAACCTTGAATAAAATATTGATACAAAGTAGGTCCAACCATACTCAGGATATGTTCTTCTAAATTTTTTGGGTTTTCACAAGGTATAATTTCAGACTGTATTTTCTTTTTTGCATCTTCAGGAGTAATGATATCGGGCCATACTTGATGCAAAGTCATAAGATTTATAGGCATAGAGTAAAACTTACCCTGATAATTTGACTTAACTCTGTGTGAATAATTATTGAATTCTGTGAATTGGTTTATATAATCCCAGATATATTTTTGAGAAGTATGAAAGATATGAGGACCATAAGTATGAATATGGTAATCTTCATATTCTTCTGTGTAGCAATTTCCGCCGATATGGTTTCTTTTCTCTATTACTAAAACATTTTTTCCTAATTTTTTAGCTTCATGAGCAAAAATACAACCAAATAAACCAGCTCCTATTACTAAATAATCATAAATCATATGATTATTTTACAAATTATCCAAAAGATGCTGGTGTATGAGATCCAAACCAAGCGGATCCTTCGTAAACTTCTTCTACGCCCTTATCTTCATGCCCATATTCTTCTTTATCAGATGACATATTATTTCTGTCAAATTGATTCGATGGCGCTTTTTTATTGTGCAAATTTTCTTCTAAAGTTTGAAATAAATTAATTCCAAACAATTCATCATCAGCAGGTTCATTAGCTATTTCGTCACGAGGATGAACATTTGGCTCATAGTCAGGATTGGTTTCGTCTGTAATAAGATCTCCAACTTCCATGGCACCATTTGATTCTGGAGTGTATTCATGTAATAAATCTTCAAAATATTGATTTAATTCATCACCACGAGTCAATACTGGTGTTCTTCCAATTGGCGGGTATTTAAATCTTATCCCATCAAATTGATTTCTTTGCTCTTCGTCTTCATCATTTTCTTGTGTCAGTTTGTCTCTCATGACAATAACAGCAATACGATTAAGCTGTCTATCTGATAAAACAGGATGAGCTCTTTCAGCTTTAATTTGATCAGGAGTTTTATCTTCGTACTTGAACTCTCTTTTTTTAGAATCATCAAAATGTCTTCTTTGATGAAGTCTTTGTTCCATTGTTTCTAAATCTTGAGGTGTAAGTTGAAAATTTTCTTGTATATACTTGACTGAATTTTTATGCAAACTATCTGCATGTTCTTCCAGTGATTTTTTGTAAGCATGAAGTTCAGATCTAAATTTCTCTTTGAGTCTTTCAACTGGGTCAAGTACATAAACTTTATTTTCTTCAAAATGTTGATGTTGAGGAGTTAATCTGGACTCGAAATTTCTATCAGACAAATCCATTTCTTCATGAACTTTTGAAAGCATTTTTTCAAGTGTTTTATTTTCATCCCAGTCAGAGTTAACTTCGTAACCTCCTGGATTTTTACCACCTGATCCAATTGGGCTTTTTCCTGGTGCAAAAGGTGAACCATTACCGCCACCACCTACACCACCAAATTGAGCTGTTCTAATATTCTTTGAAGACATATTTGTATATTATAAATGTATCTCTATCTATACCTGCCACCCAAACTGACCATTCTATTTCTTGGAGATCTTGTAATAATTTTATTAGTCAACGCTTCGTATGATACTGCAGCTACAGCATCACAGATATCATCTTTGTATCCTGACAAAGCTTCAATATAATATCTTTTACCTTTCCATTTCTTTTGCAAAAATAAAAATTGAATTTTGGCTTCTTGTATTTCATTCAAGTCATGTTTGTTGCCTTGAGCATCTAAATAAGCCCCACTCGATAAATCATAAATATCTATTCTGTCTTCTCTTATTAGTTGAGTAAGTTCTGTATAGATTTTTTCTTTATATTCTTTATTGAATTGCCTTTCAATAATTGGCACTCCTCTACTTTGAAGAGTGATTACTGAAGATTGAGAATTCCATTGATCAATACTAACTTGCTTGAATCTAAATCTTCTATGTAGATCAATTACATAGTTTTCGACATCTCTTTCAGATATTGGTTGATTCTTAGTCTGAGGATTCCAAAAATGAACATGGTCAATCACAACTCTTTTCAATGGTCTAAAATCAGGCCCAATTGATCCATATATTTCTTCAGTATGTGCAACAGCAATAGCATAGTAGTCAGATGTTCGAGCTGGATCTAAATGACAATAATAATCAAAATGTGGTTGAGCGAATTCAGCTCTTGGAGCCATTCTCATAGATTGAAACATACGATTTATAGAATCTTGATCAAACATTGGATCTGAGGATGCTGCTCCAAACTCTGCACCATATTGCATTGTATGCTCTACTGGATTTTTCTTCTTTTGATCTTCCAGCCAAGCTTTGTCAATATTAGGATTTGTTAACCAAGTTGGAAGTCTCATTACAAGAGTAGATGGATCATCAACTCTTTTTTCATGTAGATCATACAGTAACCCGATAGGACCTTTGGGGTTTGAAAGCATCATCATTTTTCCATCTTTGCCAAATGTTGCAAGAGACGGCTTTAAGTCATCATATAATGCATAGTCAACACCTGAATCTGGATTATCTCCAGCCATAGCTGCAACTTCGTCCATGATGATACACCAACAAGTTAAACCAACAAGTCCAGATGCATTACTTGAACCACATCTTAGAACTAAACTGCCAGCAAAAGGATTGAGTCCTTGTCCAGATCTTCTTTCATTTTCTTTCACATCATTTTCAGTATAGAATCTCATTTCGAGTTCAGTATCTTTACCAATATATGGTTGAAAAAATGGAGAAGCTAAAACAGTTTGCTTGATTTTAGAGAAGATTGCCTTTTTAGCCTGTTCTTCATTTCGAGCAACATTCAAGAGAACAATTTCATCAAATTCCATCAACCCATATCGAGATTGAGGATGTCCCATGGATATCAATCTATACAGCTCATAAAGTGCCATAGCAGACACTAAGAATGATTTTCCTGAACGTCTACCAAGAACTAATACTAACTCTTGAAATTTGTATCTTTTTGTGCACTTTTCGTTTACTTGCAATCGTAGCTTTGGATCAAATTCATCAGAATATAATAAATCATTTTCTGTTTCATAATTGTCAAGTATAGCTCTTTCGGAAAGTTCTTCTATTTGTCTCTCTGCATCAGGGTTTGTAGCCTCTTCTTTTGCTGAGCTATATCTTTCTTCTCTTACTTCTTTATCCAATCTGTTACATGTTACACAAGGAGAGTTTACAATAGAAAAAATAGTTTTGATTTGTTTTTGGCTTTGTCTTGATTTGTAAAATTGGATTTCGTTATTTTTGATATATTCCCAAACACAACCAGAGCATCCAGTTTCAGCTTTTTCATTATTAATTACTAAATTTGTATTGCCTTCTTGGCCCATATAAAAACACTTCAAGATAAGTTTTTGCCAAGGGTAAGGCTTTAGATTACAAAAGTAAGGATGTTCTATGAAAGTTACAATATCTACAATCTGATCTGGATTAAATCTTGATTTATCAGGTGCAGGAGGTGGAATAACTTCTGCTCTTGTAGCTGGGACAACATCATCACTAAATTCTTCAGCATATTCTGATTCTCTAAAGAATTTTTCAACTTCTGAGGCTTGCAAAAGAAGTTGTGATTTAACATCATTGATTTGTTGTTTTTGTGGATTAGGTTTTCTCATTAATTGTCAGCTTGTATTTTTTGTCTTAGAGATTGCATTTCATCTCTAATTAATTTTTTATCAGATTCACTTTCCATCTTTTCATGAAGTTTGACTAATATCTCAAAAATGTTTATGTTGTATATACCCTGGTTGTCCCTTTGTTCTTTTATATGAAGAATTTTACTAATCAACTTTTCAACCATTGCTGCTCTTTTTAATTTCAAGTCGTTATTTTTAGAGCAGTCCATACCTCTTACATCGTCAAGTTCTACAAGTAATGCGGTGAGAGCTAACTGATGCTCTCTGAAAATCCAAGGCGCAATTAGTTCTTCTCTTTGTTCGTAATTCTTAAGGCCAGATGTTGAGATTTTCTTAAAGTCACAATGCTGTTCCATGTGAGTGTTAATCTGCATCCAGTTAAGTTTTGCATCAAAATAATGAGCAAAAAATTGAATAACAGATTGAGGTTTTTTGCCACTTTCAAGAAATACATGTTCTGCTAAATCTCTAAAAGGAGAAGAACAGATAGAACATCTTGGTTCTAAAAATTGTGGATAAGAAATATCATTCATGTTATCAGGAGGCAAAGGATACAGAGGTTTATCTGTTTCCTTAAGCTCTCTAAATAACTTTGATGGACCTGTAATAGTTTTCTCAGTTACAGGAACAATAGCGTCAACAATTTCTTCTTTTTTATCTGACATAATAAATTTTATACAAAAGCAAAACAAGCCGCATATAGCGGCTTGTTTTGTTGAAGTTTGTGATGATTAGTCTTTTAAAGCTCTTCTTAATCTTTGATAAGGGGAAACAGAATCTGCTGCACCTACCATATATTCATCAGCTAAACCAAAATCAGCATAGTTACCTTTTGTAAACTTTTCACTTGTTGATGTAGCATTTACGAGATCTACTTCAGCAGTGCCTTTTCTGTTGCTTACAACATACTTGTTTTGAGAAGCAGTTTTTACTTGAGGTTTTTCTGATTGAGCAACTAAAACAGAATTCAATAATGCTTCCTCTACCCAAGGCTTAAGTGCAGCATGTAAATTTGTTCTGCCATTTGAGTTTGTCTTTGCTAATTCTGCAGCTCTGATCCAGGTTTGAATACCTTTATCATCAGTCTTTACAATAGAATGAGATCCGGTGCAAAGTCTCTTTACAAATTCTTTAGCACTATATTTTTCCAAGGATCTTTCAATCACTGGAACACAATCATCGTACTTGGTAGGTACTACTGCAACTTGAACAGCTTCCTTAATTGCAACAGTTGGTGAATCAAACAACTTAGAAGCAACTCTATTTGCAACATCAATATCGAAATTGTCTGCTGCAAGAAGTTCAACCACTTCGGATTTATTGTAACCTTGAGCTTTATACTGAGCTGCTTGGGAACTGGCTACAACAACTACGCCATCTTTATGTGAACGCAATTCATTGCGCCAATTATAAATCATGTCATCGGATGTATTTTTTTCAACCACAGTGATTCTCCCCTTAAAAGAAAAATATCCCTTAGACGTAGTTATAGCGTGTCTTAAGGGATTTCTTGGAACATATAAACATATTACATAAATTTAGAAATTTTATTCCATAGGATTTTTTAGTTCTTTTACAAAACATAATAAGTATTATGTGGAACTACAAACAATCTAAAAGAATAGTAGAAGCAGCTGATGCATGGGACGTATTGTCATCTCCTAAGTTTGAATGGGGTGGATCATTCAAAGAAACACTAAAAGGTGCAAACTTTAATGATCCTAATAAAATGCCTACTGTTTACTCTATGTCGCAGCTTATTAAATATGTCACGCAAATCAATTATCTTAAGATGTGTGAAGGCAATATATCAAAATATCGATCAGATTTAGAGTTTTTTGGAAATGCAATTGTAAAGTTTGTAGATAATCACTTGAAAAAGATTGGTACGCCAGATTCAGAAACTTTTCTTATATTAGATTACTTAGGCAAAATAACTCAATTATTAAAAGAAAAAGATAATGGATCAATTGAGATAGGCGATGGGGCTGGAAGTGCTACAGTAATGGAGTATGGCTTCCAGAGTTTAGCTTCAATTGGTTTTAAGACATTAAATTTACTTTCCTCAAAAGGTGTAGAAATCAATGAATCTACCTTGATGTATATGATAAGAGATGGTGATGTTAAGAAATTTGGTGTAAATCCTAATGATGTTGACAGAAAAGAAATCCTTGATAGAGCAATTTCAGAAAAACCACTTTTGGAAAGATTCCAAAGCCATCAAGGCGTAATAAATTTTCTTAATAACACTGATATAAATACAGATTTTGCTAACAGATTGAGGCCATTTATGGTGTCATATGCAAGAAGTGGACTCAAGCCTGATCAATTTATGTCATTGATAGAAGCTTGTATTGGTATTTTTGATGAATACACAGTCAAGGAACTATTTAATTATTCTGATACTTACAGTCAAGTTGAAACTTATTTTTATATCAAGAAGACAAATCCTGAACAACAATTTTTATTAGAATCATTTATATATTTAATTTACACATATTCATATGATTGGGATATCAAAGATTTTCATATTGAGCAATTAAGACAAGATCCTGAATTTAAGGAATACTGTGAAAAACAAGGAGATGAAATTAGGGATTTGTGGTTATACCAAGGATTTGCTACTGTTGATACCATGTTGAAATATCTTGAAGAAAATCCTGAAAAATTAGATAATTTCAAAGCAGGTGCGAGAAATCAACTTCCTAATTTAGCCGCCTTAACTTCAAAAAGCAATCAAGCTAAGAATACTATCTTGAGTAGTGGGTTAGATGTCATATCTAAAGCAATCAAAGAGGGTGTGATTAAGAAAATAGATCCTATTGAAAAGACTTGGAATAATGATTATGATCCATCAGTAGAATCTGTACCCATACCTGCCAACGCTTCAGATTTTGAAAGAAGAGAACTTGAAATACAAAAATCATCTAAGCAAATGTTCACTCAATTTGCAACAAGTTATCTTGATAAAATGGAGCAAGAAAGACAATATACAACTATTTCAAAAGAAGATCTTATAAAATACGCTGAAAAATTAACTTTACTCGAATTTGATAGCAATACTCTCAAGTCATTCTTAAACAAAAACAAAATTACAAAATTGCAAATTAATGACATTGATTTTGTTGATGGTCTATGGCGAGGCTTATTTGTTCCAAGATTTCCAACTCAATCTGGAGAAAATGTGCCAGCAATCATCATAAGAACTGATTCATATGACTCATTAGAACATCACAAGCAATTAGCTGAAAACTTGGGCATTTCACATACCAAATTTACAGAAGCAACAAGAAGACATGAAATTGCTCACGCTCTTCATTATCTTGCATCTGGCGATCTTATAATGGCTCCATCTGAAGAACTTAATCCAGAAGTTACAAAAGAAGAAGCTTACTTAATTAATCCTTCTGAAATGTATGCAAGAGTTCACGGTGACATCCCTTATCTATCTGAAATATTTAGAAATAGACTTTCAAATTTAATGGTTTCTAAAACAGTTTACGAAGCAGCAAAAGAACAATGGCTTCAAGATATTGTCAATCAAAAAATCCACCTTATGTCTGGCGGTACAAATGTTCGAAGATTGATGATGGAAGATGCCTCAGCAGAATTCAAAAAAGAAAATTTTGGTAAAATTAGAAAGCCCGATGGAACTACTATTGATATTCCTGATCCACAAGAAGCTGTATTGAAAATTCTTGAAAGACAAAGAAACAGACTGGAAATGATATTCCATGAAATATTTACTGTTTCTGGTAAAAGAGATTTTAGAAGAGGCTTGATCAAAAGAAAAAATCAAATCAAGAAGGAATTAGAGTCATTAGGAGATCTTAATTATTCAAAGAAAATTGAATTAGAAAATGAACTCAAAAGAGTTCAAGAAGATTTAATTAAATCTGGAACAATGATGATATTTGATGTCAGTGATGTTTCTGATTCAGTTTTAGAAGGATACTTGAAAGATTACTTTGGCAAGGTTGCTGATGCTGTGGCTAATGGTTTATTGACAAGTGATGTTCTTGATTTAGATGATCCTACAAGAGCAAAACAACAAAAGAAAGATGATGATGCTGAGCCGGAAAAACCAACAGCTGAAGATATTGCTGATATCACTAAATCATTAATTGGCTACACTGAAAAAATACCTGGTGGAAGAAAGTTTGATGAAATGATGCCTGTTTATACTGGTAAGCAAATTCCAGAAGGCACTTGGACTTGGAAAGAAGGCGAAGATCCTAATGATCCTAATAGTAGAAAAAGAGCTCCTGGACATTTTCCTGGACTTGAACCTACTAAACCTCAACCTGGTTCTAATATAAAAATGGAAACAGAACAGCCTGATGATATCAAAGATCCATTTACATCTGACAAAAAAGCATCAGTATATAATCACAGAAGATTAGTCAAGTAAGAAATCATCACCCAATATTTCTTTCATTTTAGATAAGCCACGTTGCAATCTTTTTGAAAAAGAACTTTGGGTGATGTTCAATTTAATTGATGCTTGCTCTTGATCTAATCCTTCAAAAAAATATAACTCAATAGCTTCACGTTGCTTTTCATTTAATTGTGTTAGTGCTGCATGAATTGAAATTGCGCTATTTATTTTATTAAATGGATCATAAGAATCTTCATCAGGGCAATAATCTTCAATAAAATACTCATCGGTTTGGTATTTATCAGTTACATACCTGAAAAGATTTATATCTATTCTGGTCGATATAAAATAAGAAAAATAAGTGAGAGTTGGATCGTATTGATCAATCAACTTCTTTAGCACAAACACTGACTCTCTAAAGATATCTTCTCTATATCTTGAAAGCTTTGGGTTTTTATATATACAACGACTTACTGATGAAAGCAATAATGGTTTGTAAAAATCATATAGTTGAAATAATGCACCAGAGTCATCATTTTTACATAACTCTACAAGCTTATTAATATGTTCATAGTTATCTTGCATTCATAAATTATACAGATAACATTTTGCTCAAAAGTAAAAACATGCTTGGTTGAACTTGCCCATTATTTCTTAAATGAGATATAGAATCTATAACTGAACTTATCATGAACGAGATTTTTTCAGAAGATGGTCTATTTTTAGACATTTCAATCTTTACCCTTATAGGGTTTTGCGTCTTATGTGTAAAATTACATTCTTGCCAATCATTACTTAAGTATTTTCCAAGTAAATCTTTCTTCTCAACAATTTTAATCACTTCTTCTAAGTTGTATAGTTTGTTTTCTTTGCAAGATACTACTTCAAGAATAAAGACAAGTTGCGAAAGAAGGATAAGTAATAGAGCTTGCTCACCAATAGAATCAACTAATTTGTCTGATAAATTATAAGCTTCTTCGATATTATTATTCAACAAAAATTCTATAAATTCAAAAATATCAGCATCAGTAACGAATGAAGATAACTGCAAATCTTCCAAGGTGATTTTGTCATTTACAGAAAGTATTTTTTCAAATTCTTTATTCAATAAGTCGATATCGTAGCAGATAGATTCTTTTTTAGATCCAGTTGCTTTTGATTTGTACTTAATCGTTGGACAATTTTTATTCAGCCATTCAAAGCAACTTATTTCTATTGTTTTATTTGATGCATTTATATAGCTGTTTATTGATCTTCTTAGACCTGCAAAATCACCATATAAAGGATAAGAATAATCAAATATGAGATTAGACTTCTTGATTGATTGTATTAATGAGTTTCTGCCATCAAAGCTCTCATCATCGTAAAATAAAAAATGAGTACCTTTGTTTGCTACAATCTGAGTTTGAATGATCTTGAGCTTTTCTACATTTGGATTGTCATGTAAAAAAAGCTTGTTTTGATCAAAAAAAATAGAATAATTTTTTGCCTGATTTTCTGGGTTATCACATAAAACAAGAATTCTGTCAGGAAATTCTTTCTTGACAGAATCTATTGCTGCTATTTTTGAACCAATATAAATTCTTGACATATTATCCCATTGGAAAAACAATGTGATTATAGCTCAACGTTTCAACCATGAGCAAGTAAAAACCATTATACTCTTTGACATTAAGTGTCACTTGATCTTGTGGAAGAATTTCAATAACTTTCATGAGATGATTTGCAAGGTATACAACCTCTAAACTTTCTACTTCTTCTTCAAGTTGAATTTTATCAACTATAGTGCCTTTGTCTGAACTCGACCCTGTAATAATAAGTTGATCAGCTTCAAAATTCATTGTTATAGTGTGAGAAGATGAAATATTTCCAATGAACTTTATAGATTGAAGCAACTGTTGCTTATCAACTTTTGTAGACAATACATGATTTGATTCTGAAAAGAACTTATTGTAATTTTCAAATATGCTTTGATAAGAATTGCTTTCAAGAGCTGTGGTGAAAATATTTTTATCCCATTTCAAAAAAAGTTTGTTTTTGTAAATTGAAAATTTAAAATCATCATTTTTATTTACAAAATTCAAAAGTAAATCTGCTGAAGATTTTGGTAACAAATGAGAATTTTGGTTTGTATATTTTTTGCCATATATAGAAATTCTATGTTTGTCTGAAGAATAACAATTGAATTCATTTTTGTCAATAAACATCAATATAGAAGTGTATGGATATTCATCTATGTCGGGTGCGCATGAAAAAGAAGTTAATCTTATAGCATCTGAAAAGTTTGAATAATTTAAAGTGTCAAATTCAACATCTGAAGAAATATCAAATGAATTGAATAATAAATCTTCAATATTTGAAACTAAAGAAGTTCTGAGAGAAACTCTTGTTTTCTTATTACCAAATACAAGAGAATGATCATCTTCGAGATAAGCAAACTGAACTTCATCTGTTGGAAAGTTAGAAAAAGCATTGTAAAAGAGATTAGCATCTATTGCAAAGCATTTCTCTTCATCAACAGAGATATCCATTCCAAAATTGACAGAAGATTGACCATTACTTAGATAAATGTTCAACATATTATCTTTGGTATAAAACAACAGGCTATCAGAGCCTGTTGTTTTATTTTCATTCATAGAAATTTTCATCTTATCAAGCTTACTAATTAAAGAGAACTTGCTTAGATATTCTGACTTTGTAAGTTTAAATTTCAATGTAATTGCCCTTGGAATTCAATTTGTATACCTGGAACAAGCTGCATGATTTTACTCATAAGACAAAGCGCAAATGTACCTTCATCTTCAACTGAATGCAACTTTCCGCCTTGGTACCAATTCCAGCCATTTTGTACCTTATCAAGAACATCCATTTTATTTATGATAAGTTTATCAATACCATTCATCTGACATGCAGTTATCACTTCGTCAAGGTTCAACCAATCTATTTGCCTTGGTCGTCCTGTTGTAGCTCCGTATTCTTGACCAAGTTCTCTGAGCTGTTCAAATCGTTCGTCATCTTTTTGGTATCCTTTAGCTCCAACATAGGTAGAATAACATTTGATAACCCCGACAACATCCCGTACCTGCTTATAATTGAAACCATTATTTAATACTGCTCCTACTCCAGTGTTTGAAGATGTGACA
>JACCDW011923124.1_pt1 | contig 22817 bp, 16 predicted proteins | sample 7449781 | NCBI WGS metagenome assembly JACCDW01 (sample SAMN15323449, study PRJNA562643) | freshwater metagenome | isolation source: river surface water | place: USA:Blue River Watershed | collected 2017-08-18
GACAATGAAGTCGCCGGTATCGACGTGAGGCGTGTAAATGGCCTTGTGCTTGCCGCGCAAACGGAGTGCTGCTTCGCTGGCAACACGTCCGAGCACCTTGTCGGTGGCGTCAATCACAAACCACTCATGCTTCACGTCAGCGGGTTTTGCGCTGAACGTTGACATAGGAATTTCCTTGAGTTGGTTTGGCGGGCTCTTTTCCACGGTCGGCGTTCTTCTGATGAGAACCTCTTAGGTGGTGAATGCGTTCTCGCCGCGGAGCCACAAATTCGCTGCGAAAGCCCTCCATTCTATAACAATCTCCGGTCGAGTACCATTACCCCCATGTTCAGTTACCGCCACGCCTTCCATGCCGGCAACCATGCCGACGTGCTCAAACACATGATGCTGGTGGCTGTTTTGCGCTATCTGACCGAAAAACCGGTGCCCCTGACTGTGGTCGACACCCATGCCGGGGCGGGCCTGTACCGGCTCGACAGCGATTGGGCCCAGACCAGCGCCGAGGCCAGCGCAGGCTTGCAGCGCCTGGTGCAGGCGCGCGCCGAATGGAAGGGCGAGTTGTCCCCGCTCATCCAGGACTACCTGGATCTGGTGGCCCAATTCAACCCCAAGGGCCAGTGGACACGCTACCCCGGGTCGCCGTTTGTGATCAATTACTTACTCAGAGAACAAGACAAAATAAAGCTCTTTGAGTTACACGCCAGTGATGCCAAGTTACTCGAACAGCACGTGGCACAGCTGGAGGCCGGCCGTCGCATCGCTGTGCTGCGGGAAGATGGCTTCGAGGGCCTGAAAAAATTCCTGCCCCCACCCAGCCGCCGTGGGCTGGTGTTGATGGACCCCAGTTACGAGATCAAAACAGACTACGCACGGGTGGCCGCTTCGGTGCAAGACAGCCTCAAACGCTTCCCAACGGGCAGCTTCATGGTGTGGTATCCGGTGATCGGACGCCCCGAGGCGCACGACCTGCCGCGCCGCCTGCGCACCCTGGCGCAACAGGCCGGAAAGCCTTGGCTGCACGCCAGCCTGACCGTCAAATCCGGCAAAGCATCCACGCTCCCCATCGGCCTGCAGCAAGACGAGCGGGCACCCCGCCCGGGTCTGCCAGCCAGCGGGGTGTTTCTCCTGAACCCGCCGTACACGCTGGCCAAAAGCCTGCGTCCTGCACTGGAACAGCTGGCGCAGCTGATTGGGCAAGACCGCAACGCGGGCTTTCAACTCGAGTCCGGCGGCTGAGACCAGCAGGCTGCTGTCTGGTCAGGCGGCGGGTCTCACTGCCACAATGCGGCCATGACTCTCGCGACCCCCTCTTCCGATCAACAGGTGCTGGGCGCCTGCCCGCACGACTGCCCCGACACCTGCTCGCTGGTCACCACCGTGCGTGACGGTGTGGCCCTGCGCGTTCAGGGCAACCCGGATCACCCCCACACGGCGGGAGTGCTGTGCACCAAGGTCTCGCGCTACACCGAACGCACCTACCACCCTGAGCGGTTGCTGCAGCCGATGCGCCGGGTCGGTCCCAAGGGCCCAGGGGCCCGCTTTGAACCGGTGACATGGGACGAAGCGTTGGACGACATTGCGACACGGCTGCGTGCGTTGGCCGACACCGACCCGGAATCCATCCTGCCTTACAGCTATGCCGGCACGATGGGTCAAGTGCAAGGCGAGTCGATGGCCGCGCGGTTTTTCCACCGTCTGGGGGCGGCACGGCTGGACCGAACCATCTGCGCCAGCGCCGGGGCCGAGGCCTTGCTGCACACCTATGGGGGCAAGCTGGGCATGAAGGTCGAGTGGTATGCCGAATCCAAGCTCATCCTGATCTGGGGCAGTAACTCGATTGGCAGCAACCTGCATTTTTGGCGACTGGCACAGCAGGCCCGCCGGCAAGGCGCAAAACTGGTCTGCATCGACCCCAGACGCACCGAAACCGCTGACAAGTGCGATGAACATCTGGCTCTGCGCCCGGGCACGGATACCGCCCTGGCCTTCGCATTGATGCATGAACTGATCGTCCATGACTGGCTGGACCACGATTACCTGGAGCGCCACACCCTGGGTTGGCCAGAACTGCGCGCGCGCGCCTTGAGCTGGCCCCCGGAGCGCGCCGCCGAGGTCTGCGGACTCGATCCCGAGGCCATCCGCCGCCTGGCACGCGACTACGGCACGCTCAAGCCAGCAGCCATCCGGCTCAATTACGGCATGCAACGGGTTCGGGGTGGCGGCAATGCCGTTCGCGCCATTGCCTGCCTACCCGCGCTCATTGGCGCCTGGCGACACCGGGCGGGTGGTTTGCTGCTCAGCAACTCCGGCCGCTTTCGGTTCAACAGCGCCGCCTTGCAGCGCCCCGACCTGCTGGGTGCCCGGCGTCCACGCATCCTGAACATGAGCACCATTGGCGCACACCTGTCGGTCGATGCACCGCACGCCCCCGTGCGAGCAGTGGTGGTCTACAACAGCAACCCGGTGGCCGTGGCCCCCGACTCTGCCCAAGTTGTCGCGGGTTTCTCCCGCGAAGATTTGTTCACCGTGGTGCTTGAACATTTTCAAACCGACACCGCCGACTACGCCGACTATGTCCTGCCCGCCACCACCCAACTGGAGCACTGGGACTTGCACGGTACCTATGGCCACACCGATGTCGTGCTAAACCGCCCCGCGATTGCACCGCTGGGTCAGGCACGCAGCAACACCGAGATCTTCCGCGCCCTGGCGCGACGCATGGGCTGGCAAGACCGCTGCTTCGAAGACGATGACGAAAGCCTGTGCCGACAAGCCCTGATCGAGCCCGATGGCCGTGAGTTCGTGCCCTGGAAAGTCTTGCTGGCTCAGGGCTTTGCCTCCATCCCGGGCCCCGATGCGCCGTTCGCGCAAGGCCATTTTCCGACCCCCTCCGGTCGCTGCGAGTTCTACAGCGAGCGACTGGCGCAACAGGGGTTGGACGGATGCCCGGACCACCTGCCCAACCACGAACTGGCAGGCACCCAAGCCGAGTTCCCGCTGGCCATGATCTCGCCGCCGGCGCGCCACTTTCTCAACTCGACCTTTGTGAACGTCACCAGCCTGCGGGACGTGGAGGGTGAGCCTTGGCTGGAAATCCACCCCCAGGACGCACAAGAGCGGCAGGTCCAGGACGGTCAAGTCGTCGCCGTGTTCAACAACCGTGGTCGCTACGTCTGTCGGGCCCGGGTGAGCGAACGCACCCGCCCCGGGGTGGTGGTGGGTCTGGGTATTTGGTGGCGCAAGCACGGACTCGAGGGCACCAATGTCAATCAACTGACCAGTCAGGCGCTGACAGATCTGGGGCGCGCACCCACCTTCTACGATTGCCTGGTGCAGGTAGTCCCACACAAGCCCATGCACCAGAACAGTGACGACCTCCCAGGTTTGGGTTAGAGTCGGCCCAAGGCCAACCCATCCAGCCCACAGCTTCAAGAGACCCTATGGCGAAGAAAGCGCCCCGGCGAACGGCAGAACGCATCCTTGAGGTGGCGCTTGCGCTGTTCAATCGTTTCGGCGAACCGCATGTCTCGACCACTCTGATCGCCTCCGAGTTGCGCATCAGTCCGGGCAACCTTTACTACCACTACCCTGCCAAGGACGAGCTGGTCAATTCGTTGTACCAGCGTTACCAGAAGGCCCTGTTTCCCCTGCTGAATGCCGCCCCCGAGGTGCGCGATGTGGAAGACGCCTGGTTTTTCATGCACAGCCTGTTCGAAAGGGTCTGGGAGTTTCGCTTCCTCTACCGGGACCTGGGCGACCTGCTGACCCGCAACCGCCTCCTGGAAACCGAGATTCAAGGCGTCCTTGAACTCAAGCGTCAGGCGTTTCGTGCCTTGCTGGGCAACCTGGAACACACCGGCACCCTGATCATCAACCCCGAAGAGCGCGAACTCTGCGCCACCCAGATGGTGGTCATGCTCACTTGGTGGCTGAGCTTCGAGTACGCACGCAACCCCCGCCATGCCCTGGAAGACGCTCAGGCCCAAAGCGCCCTGCTGCGCGGCGCCCGTCATGTGCTGGGGTTGGTGTTGCCCTACATGGCCGATGAACAACGCCAGCACCTGCAACGGCTCTTGCTGGCTTACGACGATGGCACGGCATCAGACACGGACAGGGAGCCCTCATGACGACCTGGGCCGCCTTCACCCCGTTGATGCCGCTGAGCCCGGAGGATGTGCGCCGGCACTGGCCGCGCCTGCATGGTGGCGACGGCGAACCGTTGCCCGATGACGTCGACTTGTTCCAGGCCTGGGCCCTCTATCACCGGGGAGATTTTGAAGCGGCCTACCACGCCGGTGTGGCGCTGTCGGCGCGCGGAAAGATCGACGGCCTGACCGTGGCTACGCGGGCCATCAGCGTGTATGCGAACTACCTGGAGCCGGGTGCCGAACAGCGTTTGCGCCTGTTCGAGCAGGCGGTGGCTCATGCCACGGTGCACACCGAGCAGCAGCCCGACAACCCGAACGCCTGGTTCACGCTGGCTTACGGGTTGGGCCGACACGCCCAGTCCGTCAGTGTCACGAAATCGATGGCGCTGGGGCTGGGCAAACGCATCCGCCTGGCGCTGGACCGCGCCCTGGCATTGAACCCGAACCACGCCGATGCCCATCTGGCCCTGGCCACCTTCCACGCCGAGGTCATCGACAAACTCGGTGAGATGGTCGGTGCCATCACCTATGGTGTCAACAGGGCGGTGGGTTTGTCGCTGTATGAGCGAGCTCAACAATTGAACCCGGGTTCCTTGATCGGCATGCTGGAGACTGCTCGCGGCCTGATGATGCTGGCCCCGCAGGACAGCCAGGAACGGGCCAACCTTCTTTATCAACAACTGCGCGTTGCACGCGCCCTGGACGCCTTTGAAGCATTGGTGGTGGGGCTGGCCAACGCCACAGACGATTGATTCATGACTTTTCTAGCACTGGATGTCGGTAACACCCGACTCAAATGGGCGGTTTACGACCAAGCTCACGCAGGCGCGCAACTGTTGCAGCATGGCGCCGTTTTTCTGGAAAACATCGACCACCTGGCCGAGCGCGAATGGGCGCGCCTGGACGCGCCGCAGCGCATGCTTGGTTGCGTGGTGGCGGGTGAGGCGATTCGGCGACGCGTCGAAGAACAAATGGAGTTGTGGGATGTGACACCCGTGTGGGTCGTCCCCAGTGCGGGCGAGGCCGGTCTGGTGAACGGCTACGACCATCCGACCCGGCTGGGGGCCGATCGCTGGGTTGCCATGATCGGTGCCCTGGCCCGAATGCACCGGCAAACGGCCACACAAGGCCCCCGCCCGATGGTGGTGGTGATGGTCGGCACAGCCGTGACGGTGGAGGCGATCGACGCGCAAGGCCACTTCCTGGGCGGTCTCATCCTGCCAGGACACGGCATCATGCTGCGGGCTTTGGAGTCCGGAACCGCAGGGCTGCGGGTGCCCACTGGCGACGTGCGCCCCTTCCCCACCAACACCAGCGACGCGCTCACCAGTGGCGGCACCTACGCCATCGCCGGTGCGGTCGAGCGCATGATCCACCATGTGCGTGAACACTGCGGGGCCGATCCGGTGTGCTACATGACGGGCGGAGCGGGCTGGAAAATGGCACCCAGCATGTCCACCCCGATCGAGTTGGTGGAATCGCTGATTTTTGACGGCCTACTTGAATTGGCCGCGAAACGCTTCGGCTGAGTCGGGCGCCAGCGTGCTTGCGTGATCTGGGCTCAAAGCCCCGACATCAGTTTTGGCGCCAGGGCATGCCGCGCAGTTTCCAGCCGCCGCGGTGACCGCGGTGTGCCTGCTCGTCGGGGTCGCCCTCGAAACCTTCCAGCACGTTGTAGGCCTGCGCCCCGAGTTCGGTCGCCCGCTTGGCAGCGGCGATGGACCGAACCCCGCTGCGACACAGCATCAGCAGCTTGCGCGGCTTCAACCCGAGCACGCCTTCATCAAACTGCGGGTTCAGGGCCATGCCGGGCCACTGCTTCCAGGCCAGCGCGACAGCGCCGGGCACAAAACCCACCCACTCGCGCTCGGCATCGGTTCGCACATCGACCAGCACGGCTTGGCCGGACTCGATCCATTGCCAAGCCAACTGGGGAGAGACATCGCCGGCATAGCCATCTGCAGGCTCGGGCTGGGTGAGTGCGCGCTGGGTCATGGAAACTCCTAGAAAAAACGGTGGGACAGCACTTCAGACGATACGAACGCTCAGGTTGGGCAGTCCGTCGATGTGCATCTCGATCACATCGCCACGCACCACTGGCCCCACGTTTTCGGGTGTGCCCGAGTAAATGATGTCGCCGGGGAAAAGTTCGAAGGCCTCGGACAATTGGCTGATTTGCTCGGCCACCGACCAAATCATCTGGTTGAGATTGGCGTTTTGCTTGATCTGTCCGTTCACCTTGAGCCAGATGGCGCCCTGGGTAAAGTGGCCCGTCCGCGCCACCGGATGCACGGCACCAATCGGCGCGCTGCGATCAAAACTCTTGCCGATTTCCCAGGGCTTTTTCTGATCCCCCATGAACCGCTGCAGGTCGCGCCGCGTCATGTCCAGCCCCAGGGTGTAGCCCCACACCAGGTCCAGGGCCTTGTCGACCGGAATGTTGCGCCCGCCTCGGCCCAGCACGGCCACCAATTCGGCCTCGTAGTGGTAATTTTTGGTCAGGGGAGGATAGGGGTGATCGGCCACCGTGCCCGTCGGGACGTATTGGATGGCGTCGGTTGGCTTTTGGAAAAAGAAAGGCGGCTCACGCGTCGGGTCCGAGCCCATTTCCCGGGCATGCGCGGCGTAGTTGCGGCCAATGCAGTAAACGCGACGAATCGGAAACACCAACTCACTGCCCACCACCGGCAGGGTGACCTGCGGCACGCTGAAGGGCATTCGCGCTGCCCCCTGGGAAACTCCCCCGGCCGTGGCGCATCCGCCCAAGCCCACCGACACGGCGGCCCCGCCCGCCAGTGCGGTTTGCTGAAAAAAATCTCGTCGTTGCATAGGGTTTTCCTTATTTGCCGCAAAAAAATTCGGCATGGGGCGGCTCACCTGAAGCGCCAGAGCAGACTCTCAGGCCAACATTGTGCCGGCAAAGAACGGCCGGTGTGGCGATGACCTATTTGCAGGTCATTCAGTAGAAACCCTCTGTCACTTTGACAGAAAATGACAAGAATCAGGGGTATTCAATTTTGTCTACGACAATCAACCCAGGAGATCCCTATGTCCGAACAAAAACCTTCTCGCCGCCGCAACCTCCTCAAGGGTGCTGCTGTTGCCGCAGGCGCCATGAGCGCCCCCATGGTGTCACGCGCCGACACCGTCTCTTTCCGCTTCCAAAGCACTTGGCCTGCCAAGGACATCTTCCACGAGTATGCCAACGACTTTGCCAAAAAAGTCAACGACATGGCCGGTGGTCGTCTCAAGATCGAGGTGCTCCCCTCTGGTGCCGTGGTTCCCGCCTTCCAATTGCTGGACGCCGTCAACAAGGGCACGCTGGATGGCGGCCACGGCGTGCTGGCCTACCACTACGGCAAAAACACCGCGTTGGCCCTGTGGGGTTCTGGTCCGGCCTTCGGCATGGACCCCAACATGGTCCTGGCCTGGCACAACTATGGCGGTGGCAAGGCCCTGCTGGAAGACATCTACAAATCGCTGAACATCGACGTCGTGTCCATGGTCTATGGCCCCATGCCCACCCAACCCCTGGGCTGGTTCAAGAAGCCGATTGCCAAGGTCTCTGACCTCAAAGGTCTGAAGTACCGCACCGTGGGCCTGGCGGTGGATGTGTTCAACGAGTTGGGCGTCTCGGTCAACCCCTTGCCCGGTGGCGAGATCGTGCCGGCGCTGGACCGTGGCCTGATCGATGCGGCCGAATTCAACAACGCCACGTCCGACCGTGTGCTGGGCTTCCCTGACGTGGTCAAAAACTGCATGCTGCAAAGCTTCCACCAAAGCGGCGAACAGTTCGAGATTCTGTTCAACAAGACCAAGTACAACACGTTGCCCGGCGAACTCAAGTCGATCATCGAGTACGCGGTGCAGGCCTGTTCCTCCGAGATGAGCTGGAAAGCGATCGACCGCAATTCCAAAGACTACGAGGAAATGAAAAAGCAGGGCATCAAGTTCTACAAGACCCCCGATGCCATCCTGCGCGCCCAGCTCGAAGCCTGGGACAAGGTGATCGAGAAGAAGTCGGCAGAAAACCAGTTCTTCAAGAAAGTGCTGGAGTCGCAGCGCGCCTACGCAGTGCGTGCCGGTCAGTGGCAAAACGACTACATGATCAACTTCAAGATGGCCTACGATCATTACTTTGCCAAGAAAAAGGCCTGATACTTCCGCTGCCTGAACCCCCAACCCACTCAGGCTTGCCTGGGTGGGTGTTTTTTTTGACTCTCTCTCATGACCATTCAAACATTGCTCCATACCGCTGACCGCATCAGCATGGCAGTGGGCAAGGCATTCGCCTGGCTCATCGTCGCCCTGATGCTGTTGGTCGTGGCGGAGGTATTCAAGCGCTATGCCCTGAACGCCCCCACGGCCTGGATCTTTGATGCCAGCAACATGATCTACGGCACCCTTTTCATGATGGGCGGGGCTTACACCCTGTGCCAGGACGGCCATGTGCGCGGCGACTTCTTTTACGGCAGCGCCAAGCCGCGCACCCAAGCGACGCTGGACCTGGTGCTTTACTCCCTGTTTTTCATCCCTGGCGTGATTGCGCTGACCTGGGCCGGCTGGACTTATGCCGCCGACTCGTGGGCCATCCGGGAGCAAACCTTCAACGCCGACCCCCTGCCGCTGTATCCGTTCAAGTCGATCATTCCTTTGGCCGGCCTCATTGTGTTGATGCAGGGGTTGGCGGAAATTCTGCGCTGCATCGTCTGCATTCGGACTGGCGAGTGGACGCCACGGCTCAAGGACGCCGATGAAATCGACGTGGTCGAGCAACAGCTCTCCAGCAGCACCTACGTCGATGAGGAGGCTCGCCAGCAGGCGATTGCCAATGCCAAGCACATTGAAGAATCGGCCCACCAACGCGCCAAGGGAGGTCAATCATGAGTGATCCCGCACTCGGCCTGTTGATGCTGGGGCTCATCGTGGTCGTGATCATGATGGGCTTTCCCACCGCCTTCACCCTCATGGGTTTGGGCATGGTCTTTGGGTTTTCCGCTTTCTACGACCCTGCACAGCCCTGGCTGGACAACAAGGTCTTCAACCTGATGGTTCAGCGCACCTTTGGTGCCATGACCAATGACACTTTGCTCTCCATCCCCTTGTTCGTGCTCATGGGCTATGTGATGGAACGGGGCGCGCTGGTGGACAAGATGTTCCACAGCGTGCAGTTGGCCTTCCGCCGGTTGCCGGGCTCGCTGGCCGTCTCCACCCTGGTGATCTGCACCTTCTGGGGCATCGCCAGCGGACTGGTCGGTGCCGTGGTGGTGCTGATGGGCGTGATTGCCATGCGCCCCATGCTCAATGCCGGCTACGACACCCGTCTGGCCGCCGGCGTGATCACCGCCGGGGGCACGCTGGGCATCCTCATCCCGCCATCGGTGATGATCATTGTGTATGCCGCCGTGGCGGGCCAGTCGGTGGTCAAGCTTTACGCGGCAGCCATGTTCCCGGGCTTTTTCCTGGCCCTGCTGTACCTGATCTACGTCATCGGCTGGGTGTTGATCGACCCCAAGATCGCGCCCAAGCTGCCGCCTGAACAGTTGCGTGCACCGATCTCGCCCGCCATTCAACACATCGCCGACCAATACTCGTCGCGCATGCTGCCCGCCCTGTTGCGTGCCGTGTTCACGCCCGCGCGTGCCTTGGCCGGCCATGGGGCCCAACTGGGCTTGAGCTGGTGGAAGCTGGTCAAGACCCTGATGATGAGTCTGGTCCCCCTGCTGATGGCCGTGGTGACCCTGGGTGCCGTGTGGTGGTATGTGGTGATTTACTCGCAAGCCGAGAACCGCGCTGCCGAGGCTCAGGCCGCCGCGCCGGTCGCCACCCAGACCAGCACGGCCCGCACGGCTCTGCCCGAGCCCGCTGGAGCTCCCGCATCGGCCGGCACCTCCAGCGGTGTCCAAGAGCCCCCAGGTGCTGAAAGCAGCAACGGCGTTCAAGAGCCTCCCGGCGCGGAAAGAAGCGGCGGTCTTCAAGAACCTCCGGGGGCGGAAGGGGTTCAAGAACCGCCGGGCGCTGAGAGGGTTCAAACTCCGCCGGGCGCAGAAGATGAAGATGCCCCGTTGCAGGCCCTGGGTGACGGCGACACCTCCAACGCGCCCAAGACCGAACCAGTGCCCGAGAGCTTCTACACCGGCTTTGCCGTGACTTGCGTGTTTGTCCTGGGCCTGCTGGCTTGGTACTACCGGGGCTTCGACGCCGAGCAGTACGAAATTCTGGACATGCTGGTGCGCTCGGTCATGCCGCTGGGCGTGCTGACCATGGTGGTGCTGGGGGTGATTTTGCTGGGCATCACCACGGCCACCGAATCGGCCGCCGTGGGCGCTGCCGGTGCTTTCCTGATGGCGTGGGCTTCGGGCGGGCTGAACCTGGAGCGGGTCAAGGAGGCGGTGTTTCTGACCGCCAAAACGACCTCCATGGTGTGCTGGCTGTTTGTCGGTTCAGCGCTGTTCTCGGCGGTCTTTGCCATTTTGGGCGGGCAGCGCCTGGTCGAAGAATGGGTGATGGCACTCAACCTGACCCCGATCCAGTTCCTGCTGCTGTCGCAGGCCATCATCTTCATCCTGGGTTGGCCGCTGGAATGGACCGAGATCATCGTGATCTTCGTGCCGATTTTCCTGCCCTTGCTGGCGCATTTCCAGATCGATCCGATGCTGTGGGGCGTGCTGGTATTCGTCAACTTGCAGGCCGCCTTCCTGTCGCCCCCCGTGGCCATGTCGGCGTTCTACCTCAAGGGGGTGTCGCCACCCCATGTGACGATCAACCAGATCTTTGCCGGCATGATGCCCTACATGTTCATCGTCATCATCTGCATGGTGCTGATGTACATCTGGCCGCAACTCACGTTGTGGTTGCCAAACTACCTGTACGGGCGTTAATCTGAGGTTTTCCCGCCGGTTCGCCGGCGGGATGTCGTATGATTCGAGATTGACGTTTACGTAAACGTCAATCAGGCCTTGTGCGGTGTTTGGGCAGCGGGTTGCCCGAGCCGGGGGCCATCTGCTGGAGAGTTCGATGACCGATTTGTCCGCTGAATATCAGGCCCTGGCCCAGTACCGTCCCAAGCACAAGGTCCGTTTCGTGACCGCGGCCAGCCTGTTTGATGGGCATGACGCTGCCATCAACATCATGCGCCGCATCCTGCAAAGCATGGGGGCCGAGGTGATTCACCTGGGCCACAACCGCTCGGTGGACGATGTCGTCACCGCTGCCTTGCAAGAGGATGTGCAGGGCATCGCGGTCAGCTCTTACCAGGGCGGCCACGTCGAATATTTCAAGTACATGGTGGACCTGCTGCGCGCACGCGGCGGCGAGCACATCCAGGTGTTCGGCGGCGGCGGCGGCGTCATCGTCCCGGATGAAATCCGGGAACTGCACAACTACGGTGTCAGCCGCATCTACAGCCCCGAGGACGGTCAGCGCATGGGCCTGCAAGGCATGATCGGCGAAATGATCATGCGCTGCGACAAGGACTTGAGCGAGTACGCGCCGCAACAACTCCACGCCATCCAGGGCCATGCCGATGCGTCCTGGCGTGCACTGTCCCAACTCATCACCGCCCTTGAAAACCGCCGCGCCGATGCGGCTCTGGTCAAGGCCTTGCACGAGCAAGCTGCCAAGACCCGCGTACCCGTGCTGGGCATCACTGGCACCGGGGGCGCTGGCAAGTCCTCGCTCACCGACGAACTGGTGCGCCGCTTGCGACTGGACCAGGACGACCGACTTCGCATCGCCGTGGTGTCGATCGATCCTTCACGGCGCAAGAGCGGCGGTGCTTTGCTGGGCGACCGCATTCGCATGAACGCCATCGGCCCATGGCGTCGTTCGGCCAGTCAAACCAATGCTCAAGACAGCGGGGCACGCGTGTTCATGCGCTCGCTGGCGACGCGGGACTTTGGCAGCGAGATCAGCGCGGCTTTGCCGGACGTCATCGCCGCCGTGCGCTGCGTCGGCTTTGATCTGGTCATCGTCGAGACCTCGGGCATCGGCCAGGGCGACGCCGCCATCGTGCCGCATGTCGATATTCCGCTGTACGTGATGACCCCCGAGTTTGGCGCTGCCAGCCAGCTTGAGAAAATCGACATGCTCGACTTCGCCGAGTTCGTGGCCATCAACAAATTTGACCGCAAGGGCGCCAGCGACGCACTGCGCGACGTGGCCAAGCAGGTGCAACGCAACCGCGAGGCCTGGAACGTGGCCACTGAAGAGATGCCGGTGTTCGGCACCATGGCTTCGCGTTTCAATGACGATGGCGTGACCGCGCTGTACCAGGCGCTCAAGCCACGCCTGGCCGAGCTTGGCCTGCAGCTGCAAGCCGGTCGTTTGCCGCAGCCCAGCACCCGCCACAGCACCCACCAGACCCCGATCGTGCCGTCCGCGCGCACCCGTTACCTGGCCGAGACCAGCGACACCGTGCGCGGCTACAAGCAACGGGCCCGCCAACAAGCCCAACTGGCCCGAGAAATACAACAACTGCGGGCAACGGCACACATGCTGCGCGCCGACAAACCCGACCGTGCCCGCGCCGCCGAAGCTGCCATCGACCTGGCCGTGGCCCGCGAGCAACTCCTGGACAGCACCGAACGCAAGTTGCTGGCTCAGTGGGATGACATGCAAAAGGCCTATGCCGGCGACGAGTATGTGGTCAAGATCCGCGACAAAGAAATCCGCACCGCCCTCACCACCACCAGCCTGAGTGGCACCAAGATCCGCAAGGTCTCGCTGCCGCGCTACCAGGACGATGGTGAACGCCTGCAGTGGCTGATGCTGGAAAACGTGCCCGGCAGCTTCCCCTACACCGCCGGCACCTTTGCCTTCAAACGTGAAGGAGAAGACCCGACCCGCATGTTCGCCGGAGAAGGCGACGCCTTCCGCACCAACCGTCGCTTCAAGCTGTTGTCAGAAGGCATGCCGGCCAAGCGCCTGTCCACCGCCTTTGACTCGGTCACGCTGTACGGCCACGAGCCCGACGAGCGCCCCGACATCTACGGCAAGGTGGGCAACTCCGGGGTCAGCATCGCGACGTTGGAGGACATGAAGGTCCTCTACAGCGGCTTTGACCTGTGCAACCCCTCGACCAGCGTGTCGATGACCATCAATGGGCCGGCACCGACATTGCTGGCGATGTTCATGAACACCGCCATCGATCAGAACCTGGAGAAATTCCGCACCGACAACGGCCGCGACCCGACTGAGACCGAGGCGGCCAAGATCCGGGCCTGGGTGCTGGAGAACGTACGCGGCACGGTACAAGCCGACATTCTGAAAGAGGATCAGGGTCAGAACACCTGCCTGTTCTCCACCGAATTCAGCCTCAAGCTGATGGGTGACATTGCCGAGTACTTTGTGCACCATCAGGTGCGCAATTTCTACAGCGTCTCCATCAGCGGCTATCACATCGCCGAGGCCGGTGCCAATCCGATTTCCCAGCTCGCCTTCACGCTATCGAATGGCTTCACCTATGTCGAGGCTTATTTGGCGCGGGGCATGCACATCGACGATTTCGCCCCCAATCTGAGCTTCTTCTTCAGCAACGGCATGGACCCCGAGTACACGGTCTTGGGCCGCGTGGCACGCCGCATTTGGGCGGTCACCATGAAAGAGAAATACGGTGCCAACGAGCGTTCGCAAAAACTGAAATACCATGTTCAAACCAGTGGCCGCAGCTTGCACGCCCAGGAAATCCAGTTCAACGATATCCGCACCACCTTGCAAGCCTTGATCGCCATTTACGACAACTGCAACAGCTTGCACACCAATGCCTTTGACGAGGCCATCACCACGCCGACCGAAGACAGCGTGCGCCGAGCCATGGCCATCCAACTGATCATCAACCGCGAGTGGGGCTTGGCCAAGAACGAGAACCCCAACCAGGGCGCGTTCATCCTGGACGAACTGACCGAGTTGGTGGAAGAGGCCGTGCTGGCCGAGTTCGATCGCATCGCCGAGCGCGGTGGTGTGCTGGGGGCCATGGAAACCGGCTACCAGAGGGGCCGCATTCAAGACGAGAGCATGCACTACGAGATGCTCAAGCACACCGGCGAATACCCCATCATCGGCGTCAATACCTTCCGCAACCCCAAGGGGGACCCCACGCCCGAGACGCTGGAGTTGGCACGCAGCACCGACGATGAAAAACAAAACCAGCTGACCCGCCTGCGCGACTTCCACCAACGCCATGCCAACACCGCACCGCAGCAGCTGCAACGTTTGCAACAAGCGGTGCTGGACAACAGCAATGTGTTTGAAGTGCTGATGGACGCGGTGCGTCACTGCTCGCTGGGGCAGATCACACAAGCGCTGTTCGAAGTGGGTGGGCAGTACCGCCGCAACATGTAATAGCAGTGGGCGAAGTCCCACTGCCTGCCCCGTACGGCGGGCTGGGACGTGTCAGAGCGAACCGCGCTTGCCCCGGGTGAGATCGACGCCGAGCTGCTTGAGCTTGCGGTAAAGGTGGGTTCTTTCCAGGCCTGTTTTTTCCGCCACACGCGTCATCGAGCCGCCTTCCTGCGCCAGATGGAATTCGAAGTACGCCTTCTCGAAGGCGTCGCGCGCCTCGCGCAGGGGTTGGCTGAGGTCGAAGGTTTGCTCATGCGGCGCCAGCACCACAGCAACCGCCTCAGCAACGTGGGCGGATGACGAGGCGGCCATCGCCCCGGAGGGAGCGGATTCGAAAACACCTGCCGACTCGACGGTCACGGCCACCCCCGCGGGCTTGCGCGCCAACCCTTGCTCGACGGCCTTCAGCAACTTTTGCAGGGTGATGGGTTTTTCCAGAAATGCCTGGGCCCCGATACGGGTCGCCTCCACTGCGGTGTCGATGGTGGCGTGGCCACTCATCATGATGACCGGCATGTTGAGCAGCCCGGTGCTTGACCACTCTTTAAGCAAACTGACCCCGTCGGTGTCGGGCATCCAGATATCAAGCAGCACCAGATCGGGCCGTGACTGGGCCCGACAGGCCCGCGCCTGAGCGGCGTTTTCGGCCAACTCGACCGAGTGTCCTTCGTCGTTGAGGATCTCGAACAACAGGTCGCGGATGCCCAACTCGTCATCAACCACCAGAATATTTGCCATAGTGAAGTTCGGACCCGGTTAAATTAAGTGTCTGCCACCTGAAATGATAACGATACTTGAGCCCCGATCACCTGCCCATCCTCTTCCAGGTTTTTCAAGTCGATCCGAGCCCCGTGATCATCGGCAATTTTCTTCACCACCGCCAGCCCCAGACCGGTGCCGCGGGCCTTGGTGGTGACGTAGGGTTCAAAGGCGCGCTTGAGGATGGCCTCCGGAAAGCCGGTCCCCGAGTCACGCACCGTCAGACGCACACGCCGGTTGGTCGGGTTCCAGCGCGTCAACAACCGCACCTCACGGCTGGGCAAGCCCTCGCTGGCGTCCTGTGCATTTTGCAACAGGTTGTGCACCACCTGGCGCAACTGCTGGGCGTCGCCCAGGATGGGAGGGCAGTCGGGATCCAGTTCGGTGATGACGGGGACGGTGGCGTTCTCGGCCGAGTACAGCTGCAACAGATCCTGCAATAGGCCATTGAGGTCCAGTGGGGTCAATTGCGCCTGAGGCAAGCGGGCGTAGTCGCGAAATTCGTTGACCAGGCGCTTCATGGCATCGACCTGGTCCACAATGGTCTTCACCGACTTGGTCAGGATGGCTTGCTCGGCATCAGCCAGCTTGCCGTCGAGCTTCATCTCCAGGCGTTCGGCAGACAGCTGTATGGGAGTCAGCGGGTTTTTGATTTCATGCGCCAAACGACGCGCCACCTCACCCCAGGCCTGGGCACGCTGAGCCGACACGATCTCTGAAATATCGTCAAACACCAACAGCCGCGCCTGGTTGGGCAGCACCGCCCCACGAGCCACCAGAATGGTGCCATCCGAGGCCTTCTCGAGGGCCGAGGTGTAATGGGTCCCCGAGGGGTTTTTCAACTCAAACGATTGTTGCCAATGGTCCAGGCCATGTTGCTGTCGCTCGGAGGAGAAATGATCGAACTGCTCCTGCACCTGGCTGGCAAACTCCGCCAAGCCGTCCAACTCGGACAGGGCTCGACCCTCATAAGCCGCCAAAGGCGCCCGCAGGATGCGCGTGGCCCCGGGGTTGGATGACACGATATGTCCGCGCGCATCCAGCACCACGACGCCTGTGGTCAGGTTGTCCAGGATGGTCTGCAAATTGGTGCGGGCCAGGTTGACCTGATCCATGCTGCGCTCGACGGTCGAGCGGGCGTCGGCGAGCTGCTGCGTCATGGCGGCAAAGGCACGGGTCAGGCCGTCCAGCTCATCGCGACCCGGCAAGGCCGGCTTGGGGCTGAGGTCTCCGGCTGCCACCTCCCGCACCCCGTTGAGCAACAGCAGCAGCGGTCGCGCCAGCTGGTTGCCCAACAAGACGGCCAGCAACACCGCCCCGAACACCGATAGAAACAGACTGAGGGTGAGGGTGCCAATGTACATGCGCCGCAATCCATCGCGCGCGAGCGCCCGCTCCTGGTACTCCCGGTTGGCCTCCTGTAGAGCCAGGGCATTGGCCACCAGCGCAGGTGGCAGGCGCTGGGTGACCTGCAAGACCCTGGGCTCGGACAGCAGCCCCAATCCAGGGGCTGACAAAGACACCAGCACCTTCACCCGAGACTGCGTGGCGACAGGCCCGAGTTCATCCTCCAGGCCTTCGATCTGGGTGATCACCGGCTGGGTGCGCAACTGACGCATCTGCAAGGGGGTCGGGCGTTCGGGTGCTGACTGCAAGAGTGAGGCACCGGCGCTCGACAACGGTGTGCCGGCGCCAGACCAGAGCACGATCTCATCGGCCCCCAGTTGTTCGCGCAGGCGTTCCAGAGCAACACCGGCGGATACCCCTTGCGCATCGACCAACTGAATGGCCGCCAACCGGGCCTTGTTGCCCAGGTCCGAGGCCAGGGTGTCGATGGAAGATCGGCCCAGGTTGAGTCCCGCTGCGAGAGCGCCCTCGACCTTGCTGTCAAACCAAGCCTCGATAGAACGGGACACAAACTGGTAGGACACCCCGTAGATGAGCAGTCCCGGCAGAAAACCGACCAAGGCAAAGATGAAGGCCAGTTTCAGCAACAAGCGACTGCCAAACTTGCCTTCTCGCAGTCGCCTCATGAGGCGCACCACAATCCAGAAAATGACCGCCAGCAAGACCATGGCGACCACCGCATTGAGTGAGAACAGCACGGTGTAGTACTGTTCGTACAAGTCCCACCTCTGGGTGGCCTGGGTCAAGAGGAACAACAACACCATGCCCAAGGCGAGCATGGTGAACATGCCCACGCCCAACAACCAGCGCAGACGTTGAGGGCGACCGACGGCAGACTTGGGGTTCATTTGCTGTCTGGCGTCAGTTTGAGCGAGCGGGTAACGCCCAGGTTCCAGTCGCTGTCGCCCAAAATGCCAATCTGCAAGGGCCGTGGCAACTGGTTCAAGTCGAGTCGAAAACTGAACTCCACCCGATGCCGTGCGTCCGCTTCGATCTGCATGGCATCGGCCACTTTCCAACGGTGGATGCGCCCCAACGCGGACAGCGCTTCTGAAGCACTGTCGAAACTTTGCCCCAGCGACACCCCCAAGCCGGTGTTGCCCAGGGGCTGGGATGACACCAGCAAGCGCCAGCGACGGGTCAAGGGCTGGTAGCTCAGCCGCATGTAACGCTCCTGGCGGGCCACCTCTTTGTCGGACCAATACCAGCGCTCTCGCAAAATATCGACACGGGCCACGAAATGCAAAGGCACCCCTTTGGCCAACGCCTCTTCGACGGTGGGTGGCCACTCCAGCTGCAAACCCGCATTGATGTAATAGCCATCGTCCACACGGCTGATTTGCAGTTCATCCAGCTGCACCGCTTGCGCCGGCCCCGCCGTGGATTGGGCCCAGGCCGGGGAAACGCCCAGCAGCCCGGTCAGCCCCAGCGCCCACACGAACACGAACGCCCATGCCAAGCGCCGCGCGGGCCCTCCCAAGCCCTTCGCTTCAGCGGTCCCGCTTTTCCAGCACTGCGTAATAAAAGCCATCGTGATCACCCAGCCGATTGTCCGGGACGTCGGCGGGAAATCCGGTTGCGAGGGGCATTAAATGGCCTGGCGAGGGGCGCAATCGGGCGTCAGTGTTGTGTGCAAGAAACGCTTCGATTTGATTCTGACCTTCGTCGCGAAACACCGAACAGGTGCAATAGACCAAGATCCCGCCTGACCGCAGCTGCGGCCACAACGCCTTCAGCAGCCGAGCCTGTTGCGCCACCAGCTGATCCACATCCGAGGCTCGACGCAACCAAGGAATGTCGGGGTGACGACGGACAATTCCGGAGGCGGTGCAGGGCGCGTCCAGCAAGATGCCATCCCACGGCTGTTCGCCCCCCTGTTGCAAAACCCCCGCATCGGCGCACTGAACTCGGGCCTGCAGCCCCAGCCGTTGCAGGTTCTCCTGCACCCGAGGCAGGCGTGCAGCGTCTATTTCCAGGGCCAGCAGATCCACCGGGCGGTCGCCTGCGGGGGCGATTTCGAGCAGATGGGCGGTCTTGCCCCCGGGGGCAGCGCAGGCATCCAGCAAGCGCCAAGGTCCGCTCGCGTGACGCCGCGGGCTGTCCAGCAAGGCGTCCCACAACAATGGAGCCGCCAGTTGCGCGGCCGCATCCTGCACCGAGCATTCGCCCTCGAGAAAGCCCGGCAAGGCCCGCACATCGACGGGACGCGTCAACTGCAAGCCGTACCTTCCCACAGCCTGGCTGGTCAGGCCCATGGCCGCCCAGCGGGCTTGAAGCGCTTCTCGGGTGGTGCGCCGGGTCTGGATGCGCAAGGTCATGGGCGCCGGTTGCCGGGCCTGATCGACCAAGGCTGACCAGTGTTCAGGGTGGTCCCGCTGCAATCGCTCCAGCCACCAAGACGGCAAGTTGGTTCGCGCCAGAGGGTCGCTGTCCGTGGCAACCAGCAGTTCGGCCCGCTCACGCAGAAAACGGCGCAAGCAGGCATTGATGAAAGCGGCCTGTCCTTGTGTTCGACGCTCTCGCTTGGCCGCTTCCACCGCCTGATTCACCAGGGTATGGCTGTCGTAGGGTGCGCTCACTTCGTCCCAACACAAGGCCAATGCGACGCACAGCAAGGCATCCACGGCAGGTGCGGGAGCACGGGGGGCGAGTCGGCTGCGCAGCGCCTGAGCCCGCCCCAGATGACGCAACACCTGGAACAGCAGCGATTGCACCCCTGGTCGCCAGGCGGCCCGGACACGCGGGAGCACACGGGTGGTGGACTGCCCCTGTCGAACGGCCAACAAGGATTCAGCCGTTTGCTGCAGCAACTGCCACAGCGCTGGGGCATGGGCAAAGCCCGTCTCGGCTGCAGACGGGGGGGACAAGCGGGGCCGATGGGGCCGTTGGGGCCGATTCACAACCGGTGCCCTGGCTCGAACTTGAAACTGCGGGCAATCAGCCAGGCCGGAAACTGGTCGATCGCGTCGTTGTATTGGGTGACAGCCTGATTGAAACGGGCCGCTTCAGGCTGAACCAGCAAGACCTGGGCATGCCAGCGCTGCTGCATGGTTTCTGGTACGGCCAGCTGATACACCAGGGGATGCACCAAAGCCTCCCAGGCGGCTTGCAATTCAACTTGAGCCTGGCGCACCTGCTCGACCGACATGGCATCGAGCGGATGCTCGTGCATGCGCGCCAGCGCCATGGCCAGCTCGCGTGCACCCAGCTGCAAGCGGCTCCAGTGGGTGGCCCCTTGTTCTGGTGACAGATCCGAGCGCCAAGCCGCAGGTGAGGTGGCGATCTCGGTCAGCAGCTGTTGGACCATTTCGGAGAACTGCAGCAGCCCCAGCTCGAGCTGGTTGAAGGTCTGCTGGACCTGGGCTTTCAAGCGCACCAGCCGGTTGTAGGCGCCCAAGGCCCAGAACACCACCACGGCCACTGTCAGCCAAAACCACCAGGCATTCAACATCGGGCAAACACTCCTCAAAACAAAGGCCCGTGAGGGCCCTTGTTTTTACTCGGCTGCCTCGGCGCTGTGGCCGTCCACCGCAGGCGTGACCTCGCTGTCAACGCCCCCGGCCAGCTCGGCCGCTTCAGCTTCGGCAATGGCACGTCGCTCGGCTTCGTCCATGGCATCCTTGACCTTGCGGGCCTGGTGGTAAGCCATGCCGCTGCCAGCAGGAATGAGACGCCCGACGATGACGTTCTCCTTCAGGCCACGCAACTCGTCGCGCTTGCCCATGATGGCAGCCTCGGTGAGCACGCGGGTGGTTTCCTGGAAAGACGCGGCCGAGATGAAGCTGTCGGTGGACAGCGACGCCTTGGTGATGCCCAGCAGCAGGTTGCTGTAGGTCGCGGGCAATTTGCCAGCGGCCTGCAAAGCCTCGTTGGTATTGAGCATTTCCGAGCGCTCGACCTGTTCACCCGCGATGTAGCCAGAGTCGCCCGAGTTCTCGACCACGACGCGACGCAGCATCTGGCGAACGATCACCTCAATGTGCTTGTCATTGATCTTCACACCCTGGAGTCGGTACACGTCCTGCACTTCGTCCACGATGTAGCGGGCCAGTTCTTCCATGCCCAGCAGGCGCAGGATGTCCTGCGGATCGGCCGGACCATCGACGATGCTCTCGCCCTTGTTGACGACTTGGCCCTCGTGCACCAGGATGTTTTTTTCCTTGGGCACCAGTTCTTCCCAGACCTTGCCTTCCGGATCGGTGATCTGCAAGCGCACCTTGCCTTTGGTCTCCTTGCCGAACGACACGGTACCGGTCATCTCGGCCAGAATGCCCTTGTCTTTGGGCGAGCGGGCTTCGAACAACTCGGCCACACGCGGCAGACCGCCGGTGATGTCGCGGGTCTTCTGGCCTTCGACCGGGATACGGGCCAGCACTTCGCCGGGGCCCACATCTTGACCGTCACGCACCTGGATCAAGGCGCCAACCTGGAAGCCGATCGTCACAGAGTGATCGGTGCCAGGGATCTTCACTTCCTTGCCAGCCGCGTCAATCAGTTTGACCTGGGGACGCACCACCTTGGCCGCGCCACGGCGCTTGGGATCGATCACCACCAGGGTGGACAAGCCAGTCACCTCGTCGACCTGCTTGGCCACGGTGAGACCCTCTTCCACGTTCTCGAATTTCACCTGACCGGCGAATTCGGTGATGATGGGGCGGGTCAGCGGATCCCAATTGGCGAGGATCGTGCCGGCCTTGATGGTCTGATCGGCCTTGATGGTCAGGGTCGAGCCATAAGGCACCTTGTGGCGCTCACGCTCACGGCCATGCTCGTCGTGAATGATGATTTCACCCGAGCGGGCAATCACAACCAACTCGCCCTTGCTGTTGGTCACATAGCGCATGGTGGCGTTGAAGCCGATCACGCCATTGGACTTGGCTTCCACGCTGGAGGCCACCGCAGCACGCGAAGCCGCACCACCGATGTGGAAGGTACGCATGGTCAACTGGGTACCGGGCTCACCGATCGACTGTGCGGCAATCACGCCCACAGCCTCACCGGTGTTCACCAGGCCACCGCGACCCAGGTCACGGCCATAGCACTTGGCGCACAAACCAAAGCGGGTCTCGCAGTTCAATGCGGTACGCACTTTCACTTCATCGACACCCACAGCCTCGAGCTCGTCGATCAAGTCCTCGTCCAGCATGGTGCCGGCCGTGGCGAGCACCGAGCGATTTTCGGGGTGCAACACATCCTCGGCCGCCGTGCGACCCAGAATACGATCGCGCAGCGACTCGATGACTTCACCGCCTTCAACGATGGCGCGCATCAGCTGGCCTTCGTGGGTGCCGCAATCCTCTTCGATCACCACCAGGTCCTGCGTCACATCCACCAGACGACGGGTCAGGTAACCCGAGTTGGCGGTCTTCAGCGCGGTATCGGCCAGACCCTTACGGGCGCCGTGGGTGGAGATGAAGTACTGCAACACGTTCAGACCTTCACGGAAGTTTGCCGTGATGGGGGTCTCGATGATGGAGCCGTCAGGCTTGGCCATCAGGCCGCGCATACCGGCCAACTGGCGGATCTGGGCGGCAGAGCCGCGAGCACCCGAGTCGGCCATCATGTAGATGGAGTTGAACGACTCTTGCTCGACTTCGTTGCCATGGCGATCGATGGTCTTTTCCTTGCGGAGCTGGTCCATCATGACCTTGGAGACGGCGTCACCGGCCTTGCCCCAGATGTCCACGACCTTGTTGTAGCGCTCGCCCGAGGTCACCAGACCAGAGACGTATTGCTGCTCGATCTCTTTCACCTCGACCTCGGCGTCGGCAATGATACGGTGCTTCTCTTGCGGCACCAGCATGTCGTCGATGGCGATGGAGATGCCGGCGCGGGTGGCCAGACGGAAGCCGTTTTGCAGCAGCTTGTCGGCAAACACCACGGTCTCTTTCAAACCGCACTTGCGGAATGAGGTGTTGATCAGGCGCGAGATCTCCTTCTTCTTCAGCGCCTTGTTCAGGTTGCTGAAGGGCAGACCCTTGGGCAGGATTTCAGACAGCAGGGCACGACCGACGGTGGTGTCGACCAGCGAGGTGCTGGGCACGAATTCGCCGGTGGCTTTGTCCTTGGTCCATTCGGTCAGACGCACGCTGATCTTGGCGGTGAGTTCGACCTCACCGGCGTCGAGTGCACGCTGCACTTCGCCCACATCAGCGAACACCA
>JACCDW010573281.1_pt1 | contig 22794 bp, 5 predicted proteins | sample 7449781 | NCBI WGS metagenome assembly JACCDW01 (sample SAMN15323449, study PRJNA562643) | freshwater metagenome | isolation source: river surface water | place: USA:Blue River Watershed | collected 2017-08-18
ATAATGGTTCTTATGTTATAAAAACAAGAACCAAAGACACAACTCTTGCTCTTAACGGCGCGCTTCCTTACGATGTCTCGCAATCAACTAATGAAATTGACTCCAGAAATAATACTGGTAGATATATTGATGTCATAGTACAACTTACTTCATCAAGTGACAGATTATATTCGCCTACAGTTAATTCAATTCAATTACATTTCACAAGTATTTCAGGAGCAGCAGCTCCAAAAGTTTGGACAACAAATGCCGACTTCTTGACAGGCAGAGTGTTTACAAACATCTTGAATCCTCCAACTAATAATAGAATTCAAATAAATGATACAAGTGAAGTAGGTTATTTTAATTTTATAAAATGGGATGAGGGACTTGGAGATTACTCCAACGGATTTGGCTCTACAGAAAATAATAATTTATTGGCTGGATTGTCAGATTTATATACAACTCCTGTTCAAGCATTTAATCATAGTGTAAGAAAAGGCTTAGAAAGCCCAAGAGATGTTTTTCAAACTGTAGATAACCATTATATCTTTGCAGATACAGCAAATGATAGAGTGGTTGAAGTTGACGAGAATGGCGATTTTGTAAGGGCAATTCAAGGGAATTTGAGACTGAAAAGAAATAACAGAGATCTGGTCGCTTTAACAGCTCAATATAATCCAAGACTGGGAAAGATGTGGATATCTTTCAGTCAATATATTAATTTCTCTAATACAACAGATGCATTAAAGAAAGTTTCTGTTTCTTCTGGAGCTCAAGTCATAGGATTTGACAATACTGGAAGACCTGCGGCTAATCAAGTTAAGGTAGAGAAATTTTCTCCAGTCACACCACTTAATAGCACAACTCAAAAATCAGCAACTTTGGTTGTCACATTTTCAGGAACATTAAAAACTCAGATAGACTCCTGGAGCAGTGATATATTTTTAAATATTGGAACAGGTTTTATTACAACTGATGGCAATGATGGAGTTGCTTATTCAACAGGCTCTACATCATCTGACAACAATGACGGCACTGATCTTCCGGCATATATTGATGGCGCAACTAAATTATACGAGCTTGTGGGAACTGGGGATTTCTCAGAATCAGAATTTGTATCTTTCATCGGATTATTGCCCGGAGACACCACAACAGCAGTTGATGGAGATTTCAATTCAAATGGAGCAATAGACACTGATCTTATTGGACCAGAATCAGAAACTCCTGTTAAAATTTTAGTTTTTGTAGGTGAAGTTGTTTTTGATAATATTTATTCTCCTGTGAGCATACAGGTTATTGAATCAAATAATTGGGTTGTTGCAATGGTAGGAGAAAATTCTGTTAAACAATACAATAATCTAGGAGAAACTATCGATTCTAAAACTATCTCTAAGACATTTGTAGAATTTACTGAAGGAAAGGGAGGAAGTGCATATCTATATACGCCAGATCCTCTCAATTTGACAAGTAGAAATTTATTAATTGCAGCTCCAGCTTTAAGTCCATCTACCAATGGTAAAGTTCTTTTGATAAATCAAACAACATCTGGAAATAATACATTATTAGCTACTATAAATACTATAGGAGTAGATGCTGTTAGGGCTCTGCCTGATGCAGATAATCTTTACTTCTGGGTAGCACTTGATGATGTTACAACAAATGGTACAAATAGTAGATTGGTAAAATATGATGTTTCTGGAAGAGTAAGATCTGACTGGAGCGGAGTTATTCATCCAGTTGGTTTGCAATTCACGCCTAGTGGAGATATTTTAATTTCTGAGTAAAAAATATGGAAAATTTAAAATTACAATCAAGTTTAAATGACAATACATTAAATGTCGTCATTGGGCAAAATAAATTAAAAATGACGTTGTTAGACGCTCCTATCGATTCTTGTTTAGGGTCAATTTCACAAGCAATAGCATATCAAATAGAATCTAATTATCATATTGCACTTTATGCTGAAAACAATAAATTAAATATTTTATATACTCAAGAAGATCCAAAAGTAAGATCAGTAAATTTAAAAATTGAATCTTTTGAATCATTCAATTACCAAAAAAATAAAGCAATTGGCAAGTTAGGTAAATTAAACATAGCGATAGATATCATTGATGGTTCTATTGTGGCTTATAATAAAAATATATTGACAATAAGCACATCTTCGTCAGATCTTAGATTAGAGATTTACCAAGTAGAAAACAATAAAGATTTTGAAGCATTAAATTATTTTTCACCATTAACAGTAGATTCAAATATTTTTGTGCCAATTGGAAGTAGAGGCCCCGAATTTTCAATCGGTATATTTGATCACATTTGGACGCATCCAAGACCAATTAGATTCGGAGTTCCAGTTATATCTACAGTACCTGCACATGGTGATGATTTGACTGACGAAGAACAATATTATTATGATCAAGGCAAAGGTCCCAAAAGTAAAACAATGTACTTTAGAGTTGTTTGTAGCCAAGAGCTTTCAGATGACTTACCAGTGAAATTATTAATTTATTTACCAAACGGACTTGATACTATTACCAATCCAGTTGCAGTTAATTTGACTAAAACTTCCTTATCTGGGCCTTCAGTGTATTCTGGAAGTTACGTTTTTTATGAAGAAGATACTGTATTCACCGTTGATGGATTTGTATACTTCAGCGTTTATGTAGATATAATTCAACAAATAGCATTACCTATCAAAGCAGATGATCCAACCTCAACATTCACAACCAGAGCAACAAGCGAACTGAGATTTTAATTAAAGTAGCAAGTGATAGGCTGGATGTATAAAGAATAATTATAATTATAAATAAAAATTGGTTAAGCAAAAATGTCTTTAAATATTAGAGTTGTACTTCCGCCAAACTTAAAAAATAGCTATCTACAAAATGAAATCATCAATGATGGCGAAACTTATTTTACAGGTAAAGCAAGCTTAAACCCAGACTTTGACAACAATCGAGTATCATTAACATTTGGACTCCAGTTGGCAGATACAGATTTAAGAGAGCCTGTAGATTTAAAAACAATTAACTGGATCAAACTTTCAAATGATCCAGAATTTGCGGTCTCTTCTACAATTCAAATTAATGACTTCCCATATGCATCAAATGATGTAAACCCAGCAAATGTAGTTACTGGTAGTAATAAAAATTTTATATTTAATATTAATCCTGCTGCTTTCTTTGACCCTGACAATGTTCCACTTGAGCTTAGTAGATCAGAAGAAGCTGGAGATGACTTATTTATTATTAATAACTGGCCATTATCTGCAAATGGTGGATTATCAACAGTTTACTATCAAATTCAAGTTCAAGCAGTTTCTGGTGAACAGGGCACATATCCAAATAGCCAAGGTATTTATGACCAAGTTTTTTGGCAACCAGAATCCGGTACAAGGCCTGGTCAACCAGAAGCCATTACTAGAGCTTCAGGCTATAGCGGTCGAAAATCGCTATGGAGATTCAACTCAGCAAATGAGGCTGCTACAGGATTATATGGCACAGGTGTGGCCAGGTACACAGCAGATATCATAGAATTGCGTGGAACTGATCCAGGTGATGAAACCTACAATATGTTGTCTAATATAACAACCTTAGCCAACATCAAAAGAACTTTAGCACCTGAATATAATTCTTACACTGCCACAACACTAACTACATATAATTATGTCCCGTCAACAGGCTCATATACATTAAGTAGCACAGTTGCAATTAATACAACGTCTTCTGGCACTTTGACCGCAAATACGGGAAAAGCTTTTTATTCTACCAGTACAATAGCCCCAGGCACTTATTCACCAGATTTATTTGCACAAGCTAAAGTATCTGTTAGCGCAGAAGATGATCAGGCTTATTCTTATGCCGTTTCATTAAGAATACATACTAGCGGTCACGATCAGGCAACTAATTCTGGCACTTCAGACGAGTTGGAAATAAGAATAGAATTTGCAAACGGACTTTTGGGCACATATCCTCGAGCAAAACTATACAGAAGATATAATAATGTTATTGGAGTAATATCAGGACCAGCTTATCAAATACAAACAACAGCTCTTCCTAAATCTTTAATAAAACATCTTAGAGAAGGCGCTATAATCGAGTTATATTCTTCAGATTTTGTTAGACCAAATGACATTGTATCTGCAAATGTTTTTGACGAGAGAAGGGTTGTAAGGGCATATTTAACTCCAGAATCAGATAAAACTAAATCGTACCTACTTGGATCTGCTGTTCTTGCAACAAGGGGCTATGCAGGCAATATAGGCGCAAATGTAATTTTTGAGTCTGTAAGTGGTAGTACATCATATACATTGCAGGAGTTAGCTTTTGGCACTGGCAGAATTCTACTTGATGTTGATGTCAGTGATTGCAAAGATGATGATATTCAATTTGACTCTTTACCAACTACAAATACAACTGTAACAGGATGGCAGACAGCAATCACAAATGGTGTCTGGGATGAATTAGAAGAAAATAACTCAGGAACATCAGCGGTAGATCCGTCTGAAGGATATCACTTCGTAACAGCAGTTCCTGCAAATGGCAGAGCAATAGCTGAAGTTTTTGCTTACATGCCAACCTTTTCTGATAGATGTTTGATTGATTTTGATTTTCTTCCAGTGCATGGAGAATTTTATGTTTGTGTAAGTCCAAATCCAGTACTTACTCCAGCGCCAGGCCCCTTTGATCCCTACAATGAAAGACCTATGGGTGTCAGATGCGATGGTAATAATTCAGATACTGATGAGTTAATTAACCGACCAACTATAATGGTTGCATTTGATAGAGAAAGCTCTTACATAACTGTAACTCAAAGAAAAGTAGATAATACTTTAACAAATAAAATTTATTTACCTTATAGCTATGATGACACTGATACAAATGGAGAGTCATGGAAAGTCATAATTAGTGATGACAGTCCTGATGGCATTGGTGATGGTGCAAGAATTATCATCAAAAGAGGTAGTGATTTAGTTGGGCAATCCAGACTCGAAATGCCATTGCCATCTTCAAGAATGGGTATGGGCTGGTATGTATCTTTTGGTGTAAGATCCCAGGTAAGTTATGATTTTAGACTTGCCCATTCTTCTGCCACCATCAATGTTATAGAACCAACGGCAAAAATTGGCGAAGCTTATCTTAGAAATGTAAAAATATACGGTTTGCCAAAGAAAATTAATTCATCTGAATTAGATTTATCAAATCAAAGACATTTGGTCAAAGCTTCGGCGGGTGCTGCATACCTCAAGCCACTGTTAGGTCAACAGATGCTTGCTGGAAACACTGAGTTTAGGGATTTTGTCTATGAATCATGGAACACGACTGGATATTCATATTTTATTCATAAATTCACTCCAACAACAAGGCTTTACGATTTAACTGTTTATCCACAATTGTTAGAATTAATGGTGACAAATTCTAGTACTGAGTTAGTGGATGACACTTTGCCTTTGCTCCCAACAATTCAAATCTATACAGATTCTGCTGGTGTTATAGACACACCAGTTTTTCCTGATTGGGTTGTACCTCATACTGAAAGCTTATATGATTCCGGTCAAGAACTACCACCGTATGCTTCTCCAGGATTTAAGGTGCCCAATAACAATTTATTACAATTTTCTTTAGGCAACGAAACAGCTGAGAGTCTTACAGTTGGAAATGATTATTGGTTAGTAGTGAAGCTTCCTTATGGCTTGAATTTGGCAAGAGCAAAAGGTTCAAACACTTTTTCATCATATGTTTACAAAGATTCATCATTAACATTATTAGAAAATGTTTCAGCAGGCGTTGAGACTTCAGCTTGGAGAGCTGTTCCTTCCTTATGGTTCAAATTATTCCATGCTTACAGAGAAAGACATGATAATGTTTGGGATAGCGCGCTTATTCATACTAGAGTTTGTGCAGAAAGCCACGCATTAGTATCTTCTGAGCCATCAGGATTGTCAGAGGCAGTTATTATAGACTTAAGTGCACCTCAATATCTTACTACTGGTAAGCCTAAAATTAATTTGCAATTAAAGCCTGGTGTCAGAACAACTATGCTTGGCATCGAAGCAGATGATAATCTTTCAGGCATATTGGCATTCAGAATAGGTAGAGAATCTGACTTTGGCAGAGTCATTTATTCTGATTGGCAACAATGGAATGCATTTAGCATAAGTGGAGAAGTTTCATATACAATTTACCATTATGGTTCGTGGTATAAAGATTTTTACGGTAATGCTGATACTTTCACCACTGATGTAGATGCTTCACAAAATTTGGGTACTGATGGACCCAGAAAAGTTTGGGTGCAAGTAGTTGATAAAGTTGGAAATATAAGCGAATCATATCCGGTTACTATCAATGCTCAGCTTTTAGCCATTGTTGACACTACAGCTCCAACAGCCGGAATTGATATTGTTGACAACGCAGGTACAGGTATTGATTTTACAAATACTTCTACTGTAAACTTGAAAATTAATTCAACAGATTTAATAACCTCGATCAAAGATATGAGGTTCAGATTGATTAACGGTGAAGGTGTAGGTTCTTGGTCTAATTTTCAGCAATTTAATGACGTATTTACCCGTTCAATAGTTGGTACTGGAGCTACTTCACAATTAAGTGGAATCAAAAGAATTGAGATACAGGTAAGAGATTATGGCAATAATATGTCTCAGCCAACTGGTGCTTGGGATAATATTTTGCCAGCTACTTATACCATTGAAGCAGAAACATTTCCAAGAAATGTTTTGATCAACAATGCAATAACTTGGACAGCGCCTGGGGAATCTCAAGAAAAAGTCTTTATGACTGCTATAAAAACTGATACTTACAGTGATGTGAGTTTAGTAGACAGTAGAGATTCAGCTTTTGCAAGTAGTACTGCATATTATGGTACTTCTAATGATGAAGCAACATATTTATCAAGAATAAATTTCAGCAATACAGATAACATCACTTTGACTGTAAATAGTACGCCTTGGAATCAAGTTGCTGATGCAAATGTAGCTGGTTCTAATAGATTTTATGTCGATAGTTCTAAGGGATATATTGTTTTTGTTGATGCGCTTCCAGCTACACCTGTATTTGTTTGCTCAGTTGTAAGAACAATAGCGCAAATTTGGAGATGGGATAGAAATGCAGTTGAAAAAATAGCAGATGTAGATATTACAAATGAGAGAGTAATTCTTTCTGTTGTTTCTACAGATAACGAAATTTTATTGGGTGGTGGCTCTGGTAATCTTTGGTCTTTTAATGGAACTAATATCTCTGGTCCAATTTTCACTGCGTCGAATGATTCAGGTACTGAACTTCCTATTTCATGTCTTATAAAACATCAATTCCAGCACGAATCTAAAGAATATATTTATGCTGGTACATCAATACAAAGTTATTTATTCAGAGCACCTGTTGATGGGCTGGAAGATTCTTGGGAATCTATAGCTACATCTGGCGCTCCTGACACAATGCATGGATTGTCATATGATATATCTTGCGCCACAAGTGCTTACGATTATATTTTCTTCGGAACAAGACAGAGTAAAATTTATAAATATGGCAGAAGATTAAACAAAACTAATCTTACTACTGAAACAGAATCAATGAATCAACATGTTTTGAAACCAAGCGACGTTGATGATTATGAACCACTTTTACTTCCTGTAAATGATATGATAACTGTATCAAATCAAGTCATGGCAGCTATAGGAGATAGACCTGAAATATACAGTTACTCTGAGCAGTTAAGGGAAATTCCATCTAACAATAATGAGTTTGTTTCATCTTATGCATACAATGACGCATGGAGCACTCAAAATTTTGATGTTAATTTTGTTCAAGATCATGCTCCATGGCAATTTTACAACAACGGCAGGACAGACACAAGAGGCCAATCCGTTGTTGCTGCAACACCTATAGAGGATCCCAAGTCAGAATTTGGTTTCAAATATGGTATGAATATAGTAGGCGCTAGTGCCCAAAACCAAAACTTTACAAGTGAAACCGGTTCAGACTGGGAGCAAGCGATTGTAAATGAAACCATCTACACTGTTGAATTCGAAATGAAGCATGTTTCTGGCACAGGTTCACAGGGATTTGAAATCAACGACGGTAGATATTATTTGGATGTTCAACTGACAAGTTCAAATATTAAAATTACAAGTGGCTCTAAATCAACTACTAAAAATTTAGTTGAACTCACTGATATAGTAACTCCATTTGAACTTACCTCACAAACGTACCCAGATAAAGGTATTTTGAAACTTTGGAATTTTTCAACTGGCTCAACAGAAGATACCAATTCTTTAAACCCTGGCTCTGGTACGGGGACTACTTCTACAGTTCAGGGTTGGACTAGTATACAATTCTGTAGCCTTTCGTCAGGTTTTGAGTCTGAAACTTTTGGTACAACAACTCAATCTTCGAAATACTTAGTAATTGATCCGACTAACTCAGGTACTCCTATGTTGGGTGCAGAAAATTTAACACCAATTTCAGTTGATACTCATTCATTGGTATTAATCAAGGTCAGAATTGATCCTGCTTTAACATATTTTGCCCCAAATGCAAAAATGTTATTTACCTGGAGCAGCAGTGAGCAAGTTGATGAGTTTACTGACTATGAATGGTATGAGCAACCTCTTACATATTCAACGGAATATAAAACATATGTTCTCAGACCAAGCTGGAAGGGGCAAGTTAAAAGCGTCTTCTTAAAATTTGAAGATCTTCCTGAGAATGTTACAAGACCGAATATTTATGTTGATTATATTGCAATAATTACAGAGTCTGGAAATCATCAAATAACAAGAGATTACACTCCTGTTAGAGTTGGTATCAATGGCACATCAGTTAAGGTTTGGGTTGGCAAATATGAAAATGCAATTATAAATGAGGACAATTTCTTATCTCTTGCATCATCTTCATATCAATTAAGATTTGGAAAAACTGTTCAAAATGAAGCGTCTAGTACATGGTCTTATAGCAGACTGAGATATTATATTGGTGCTGTTGTACCGCCAGTCATTAGAGATGTTAAAGATTTTGCAGTAAGTTATAGATTTAATTCTACTGGAGCTGTTCGAAAATTTGCAGAGCATCAAGGTTCAGTGTGGGCGTTAACTGACGGTTATTACACAAAAAGAATAGCTGACAACCCTGATGATCACGCATTTAAGGCATGGTCTTATTACCCAGAACAGCAAGTATGGAAATATGAAGATCCGCAAACTTTGAGATTCTCCAATGGCGTGGGCGTTGTCAGGCCTTTAGCCGCAACCTCATTTAAAGAAAATTTAATTGTAGCAGGACAAAGGGGTATTATTAATAATCAAAAAACAGTACCGTCATAATAGGGCTTTAGCCTTCTAAACTGTAAAATAGATAGTAACATGGACTCGAGAAAAGATAATTCCCCCAATCCTAACAATAATAAAAAAGATAATCAAGATAATAACGTAAATTCTGACAGCAATCTCGATAAACCAATCGAAATATCATTTGACCAACTGCCAGAATCTGCAAATAATCTAAGTGAAATTCACAGTTTGTCTGATGATACTGTGTTTTCTGCTTTGTCTTCTGACCCTGAGTTAAGCTCTGCTGAATTGTCAGCAGATGGATTGTCTATCTCTGCCGAATTTACAACAGCTTCTGCTCCTATGCTTCCTGCAATAGGCGCTTCTAATTTTTATGTAAAAGTAAACAATGTTCCAATGCCAGTGACATTCGGAACAAGAGACTCCGCAAGTAATACTACATATATTATAAATCTTCCTGAGCCAATAATACATAATTCAGCTACAGGCTATGGTGTGACAAATATTACTTTGTCTTACATTGGTGGTAATGTTAGAAACAACAGCGGTGTTGGTCTATCAAATTTTAAAAATATTGCAGTTAGTTTTGCTTCTACAGATTTTCCTATCAGTTATTTTGACCCTTTAGACTGGACAATAGGCGGGTATTCTACATCTGTTCCATCGGGCGATTTATTTGAGAGACGAAGCGGAAGTGTAGCAGGAATTGTCGTATACGATTCAGGCTCTGGTGGAATTGGCGGAACTGGCGGAACTGGAACCACAGGGGGTGGGACTGGTACAACTGTAGGCCTTACAGGTAATATATATGGGCAATCAGTATTGAATTACAATGCTGCATCTGGTGGTATGCAAGTTCATTATTTTGGTTGCTATTCTACCAATAATGATACAGAAACCTCAGATAACATTTTAGCTGGTACTTATAATATTCAAGATATTTTAGATAATAATATAAGATCTGCATCTGCTTTTGGTGGGGCAGCTGCTCCAGATCAAACTGATACTTTTGGAGACGGTAATGGTTACTCAGTAATCAATTATCTTACTAAAGTCTCTGGACTCTATCCGATTGTAAAATCTATAGAATTCTGCGTAACAGCTTCTATACCTAAGAATTTTGTACTTGAAGCAAAATCTTCACCAACAAGTTCATGGCAGGAATTGGTTTATATGTACGCAAGTACAAGAACACAAGAATATTTTAGATATGTATTTACTTCAAACTCATTAAGACTTTATGCGGTAAGACTTAGATATCGTGGAGATTATTATTATCAAGATAATACTGGTACAATCACAGTTGCCGGGAAAGATACAATAACAGGGCTAAAAGCTTTACAAATATCACATTTTCCAGATTTTAGCGACGCTGCTACTTTTGCTTCTACTTTCCCGGCAGGTGTCAATTTGGGCGACGGCTGGATCAAATTCACTGATGGTATTGCAGAATATCCTTGGGATATGGTGAATACCTCATCAATTTGGACAAGTTTTGCAGGTTTGGGCACATCTGGTTCAAAGGTAGCATATTTTAAAAATTCATTGATAGCTGCATCATCAGCAATAGGTAACACTTCTTATATATATAATATAAATTCTTCTGGAGTTGGAACTACTATATACAGTGTCGCTTCAACTATTAATGATTTTATTGTTCATGATAATAGACTGTATGCAGCTTTGGAATCGGGTAAAGTTATCCGTACTACAACAGGAACAACTTTTACAGATGCAATTACTGGATTGGCTCCTGTCAAGGCACTTTTGAGTTTTGGAAATAGATTATGGGTTGGTACAGGTTTAAGCGGCACAGCTTATCCAGATGGTAAAGTTTATTCTTTCAATGCATCTACAAGCGCATTGTCCTTGTCAAGAACATTTGCTCAATCTGGCGTTCAAGCATTCGGTAAGTCAACAAAATATTTATTTGCAGGACTCAGTGGCTCATCAAGTGGGCAAGTTTATAATACCGATGGCAATGTCTGGTCACAAACATTAGATTCTCTCGAAGATAGAATTGACACAATCGAATACAATAGTGGCAAAAATCAACTGTGGGTAGGTGACTCATCTGGAGCTGTTTATTCTGTTTCTTTCAATAATGATGGAACAATCAATACAACTTCAAGAATTTATGATCAGCAAGCCGACAGATACTATGATTTCACTAGCGGCGCTGACAGTGATATTTTTTGGATGATTTCATCTAATAGTACTAATGGAATTGTGTCATATGTTACTGAATTGGATGCATTTAAATATGTAAATCAGCCAGCTTCCACAACAATAAGGCAAATGACATATTGGGGGTCTAGTGCTTACGGCATTGCACTTAATGGACAAATTTATCGCGCAGATTCATCGTCATTAAAAACCAATAACAGAAAAGTTTATGTCAGATTTAAGAATAATGCAAATAATATATCAAATACTTCAGTGATTGACAATATTATTTTTGGTACTGCATCTGTTGGAAATTCATCACAAGAACCTGCTGGCAAAATTCATCAAATTACTCCAGGAGTAACTCCATCTGGGTCTAGCGTTGTAACTTATACCACAACAAATTCCCCAGTTTCTGCACTATATGCTCCAACTCGCAAAACAAGGCAAACTGGTATTTATGAATCAGAACCTTACTATGTAGCGACACTTACAAGGTGGGATGAAGTAACAACAGTTGCAAATTATCCTGCTGGTGCAAGTGGTGGCCCCGGATTAGAAGCCGGTGTAAAGATAGATATTTATATCAGAACAGCAAACACAAGAAACGAACTTCTAGAAAAAGATTGGGGTAGTGCTTTCACATACTCAACAATAGATGGCGACACCAGTGGAACTATAACCAATACTTACTCATTAGCAGCTTATGGTGGACAATGGATCCAGTACAAGGCTGTTCTTTCAACAGCAACAGAGGCAGTTACACCATATATAGACTCAGTAAGTATTTATTATTATGCTTCAGAGGCAACTTATTTCTATACTAAATTATTTGACACAACAAGCCAATTAGATTCTTCTCCAGCTCCTTTGATAAGGAGAGGTTTATTGACATATAATGGTATGGAAAATGGTGGTATTATTGAATTCAAATACAATACTGACCCAGATGAAAGCTCCGCTTTCCAATTGTCTAACTACACAAGCCTGACACCAAATTCAGTATTTACACTTGATACTCCATCTCAATATATCAGATTTGCAGCTTTATTGGTATCTGTGGATGCAGATCCAGCTGTGATAGATGATATTGGTATACAATTAGAAACTGCAACTGATGATTTGTATTGGATGAAACCCGAAAGTTTATCAGGGCTTTCTTTGACATCTACAACTGTATCTGGTGGCTCACCAACTACCTGTGCTGTAACGATAGTTGGCCCAGCGCCAACTGGCGGAACTGTTATAACTTTATCCTCTGATGACGTACATGCATCAGTTCCATCGACTGTAACAATTACATCTGGTAATTCAAGAGTTACATTTACTGTTACTACAACATCAGTTGTGGAAGAAACTATAGCAAATATCACCGCTACTTTAGGTGATGGAGCGATTTCTGTAAGTCTTACTATAACATAAGGAGAAGCATAATGGAAGAACAATTAAAAGATGATGAGATGCCTGTTGTAGATTTAGAGAAACTTGTTGAAGAAAGTGATTTTACAGAACTTGATTTTTCTGCGTTTTCAAGTTTTTCAAATCAAGAATTTTCTATGGAGTTGATCAAGACATGTTCAGAATATGTTGGAGTAACTAGGTCTAATAATATCAATCAAATAGGAAGATTTTTGAGATTATTTGGCTTGGGTACAAAGGACGAAAGAGGAAAATGGATGGCATTTTGCGCGGCTGGTTTAAGTTTTGCGGCTGCTAAAACATTTTGTGATTTATCTGGTATAAAATATAATCAAGATAATGCTATTTCAGTTTTCAGATCAGTTTTGCTTACCATTAAAGACAGATTTTTCAGACCATCTGCAAGAGTTAGAGAAATAAAAGAAACAGCTATAAATCAAAAAAGATATTTAACTAATAGTGCTGCAAATAGAAAACTTGTAAAGCCAGGTTATTTAATTTTATTTCAATTCGACAAAGATGTTTTACCAGATCACATTGGAATTGTAATTTCTATCGATTCTGATAGCGTAAAGACAATAGAATTTAATACATCCGCCGAAGATGATACAAATGGTGGAGCAGTTTCAAGAAGAGATAGACCATTTAAAGTAATTGATGGCTTTGTAAAACTATACTAAAAATTTATGGGAAAATTAACACCAATATACCAATATTACACTCTCACTCAAGGCGATATAGTTTATCCAGTTTTTGATGAGAGAAACATGATGACCACCGATAATACTTTCGGTGGTCTATATGGGTTTGTTGGTCCTGGAATCATAGAGGGCTGGGAAGTAACTAAATTATCTCAAGATATTACTTATTCAGCAGATTTGAATAACACTATAAGAGAAGAGCAAATCGCCCTTATTGATGCTTATAATTCAGATCCAGACTCTTATCTTGGAAGAAGAATAACTTTCATGAACATGCAACCAGTAATAACCTGCGTTGCAGCTACAACTACAAATCTTGGTTCATTAAGTGGTCTTCTTACAATAGATGGTGTTACATTAGTCTCAGGTGATATTGTTTTAGTTAAAGACCAAACAGCAAAAGATGATAATGGGATATATGTTGCAAGCTCAAGCTCATGGACAAGACATACTTCATTCGACTCTACGCTGGAATTTACAAATGCATTTGATGCATATAGTTGTTTTTGGGTAGAGTCTGGCATAACAAATGGCAAGACCATTTGGAATCTAAATTTAAATTTAAGCGGCGGTGGATCTGGTTATAAGATTTTCCAAAATACTTTCGAACAGTGCGTTAGAGTCACAACAGGTAATGGTATTGTAGGGCCATATAGGGCCTATACAGAGGAAAAAGTATACTTTAGATACTATGACAGTAACGTATACTATATCTGGGCTTCTAGTAGCCCTTGTTTGGCTTCTGAAGGCAAGGCAACAATTATAAGTCCTTTAGATCCAGATTATAATTATAATTTATATCATACCGCCACTTATTTGGCAACTGTGCAAGTTGCAGCTTATACTCAGCCTTCTGGAACAAGCGCATATGTAGATTTGATTGAATATGATGACAGAAGAAACCAACTTAAAAATTTAGCTGGTGCATTTGAAGCAGCTTTGAGAAGAGGGTTTTATAAACATATTCACTTAGGCGGGAATAATCATCCAAGTAAAATAAATTTATCAACCACAAGAACGCTTATTGCTAAAGGGCCTATAGGTTCTACTGTATTTTTGACATTTGAAACTATAAATGGAATTGATACAAGAGTTTCAAGTTGGAATCCAGCAATCTATGGCTTCCCAGAAGTTAGACTCAACAATGCAATATTGCCAGCAACAGCATATTATTTAGATCCTACTATTGGTAAAATATATTTAAAAAATTCTCTTACAACAACAGCTTTTTTGCAAATAATTTTGCCTCTTTCTCCTCAGGTAAATTTATATGCAAAGAATACAGCAACTATAACCGCTGCAAAAATAGCACTTACAGATGGCTCTACAAATTCAACAGGCCAGCAAAATACATTTAGATGGGATACAGGATTATATTTAGATCCGATTGTTTATCTTGATGAAGTTGTGGTTTCTTCCTCCCTCTACACAATTAATGCTGGTGAAGGTACAATATCTTTCAACCCGACTTTGAATGCACCATATACACTTTCAAGTATTAGGATTTTACTTGAAAAAATAGGCAGAGAAATAACTGGAACTTTATCAGGTTCAAGATTGAAAAATGTAAGTGCTTCAACATTTACAAAAGGCATTATAGATCCAAGAAGAATAGCACCTTTAGATCATGTAGGTCAGGCAAGATATTTAGAACCTGCTCTTTTGCAGCCATTTAAAAAATTATTATCTGCAGGTGATCATCAAACTTTCTATCCAGAATTGACAAATCAAGATCTGCAATATACTACTGAAGTATTTAAAATTGCCAAATCTTCAATTTTAAATACTGCTTTGTATCAAACAAAAAGAGGCTTGATGCTATCAAACAATCCTCTTCTAGTAAATTTATCAACCTGGAATCCTGATAATGGAGAGATTATTGATTTTTCAGATGATTTACTAAGATCAAGTGAAGGTACAAACGGAGATCCCTCAAACATAACATATGTTTTAACATCCCAAGGTAAGGTATATTTCACAGAAGATCAAGGAAGTACTTGGGAAAAACTTACATTACCAGTCAATTTTAGCGGCAGTGTGTCAACACCTGTATTTGCTACAGCTCTTTTAGTATCAACAAATAAAGAGTCATTTGACAATAATGGTGCAGTAGATTATAAATATTCAACAACTATTTATTTGGGCACTACCAACGGATTGTATACTGCGTTTGCTTATAGAGGAACAGAATTTACATGGACTGCTGTATGGGAGTCTGTAGCAGGTTCAAAGCAGATTTATGCTATAGCTGAAATAGTTACGCAAAATCTTCAAGTAAAGAATGGTATAACAACAGAAAATTATGACAGAACTATTTATATTGGTTCTGATAAAGGTTTTTCTACATCAACTGAAACGGGTGCCTATTCCTCGAGCAGATTGATATCTGCAGAAATTCCAAAGGGATTTCTTTGGATAAGAGGAAATTCTCCTAACGATTTATTGTGGTTTACAGATACTAAAGTTTATATTTCACATACAGCAAGATTATTTGAAGAACAGCCTGACCAAAATACATATTTGAAGTATTGGCACCACCCACTTTTAGGCTGGAATTCTTCAAGCTACTCCTCAAGAATAACTGTCACAGTTGCAACAACAGCAAGTTTAACTTCAACATACAATAACGGTTCATCTGGCGTAGGCGCTACTTTAACAAATAGTGGTACACAAGCCGCTCTTAAGATTGATGGTGTCACTCTAAGTGCTGGGAATAGAGTTCTTGTAAAGAATCAGACCAATGAAGCGCAAAATGGTGTGTATACAGTAACGACTGTTGGAAGCGTATCAACTAACTGGGTATTAACTAGATACGCATCAATGACATCAACTTCATGGGTTGAAGTACAGAGTGGAGAATCCTGGTCTAGATCAATTTTTACTATTTCATACACAGACAATGATTCTAATAGCTCTTTAACTTACGGCACAGATCCAATTAATTTCTATGAGTTTTGGGTCAATCCAATATTATTAGGATCAAGCACTTATCCATTTAAGGGAGCTGTTGAGCGAACAAATTCAAATCAGTATGCAGTAGTGAGTACTAATTCGCCATGGATTTTGACTGATGTAAAAACTTCAGGTGAATATTCTTGGTCTCCAGTTGTAGTTGTCAAATCAAATTGGGATCAAAATAATCAAGGCAATATCAATACTGTATATCATCATTCATCAACTTCATTAATTGTAGGAACAAAAGAAGGTTTATATCTTTCTTCTGCACCTGATAATTTGCTATTATTAATTTTAACAACAGCATTGGCTCCAGCTGATACACAATTATTTGTTACAGAGCCAAGTTTATTGGTAGGATATACATCTGTTGAAGTTGTTTCTGGTTCATTTAAAGAGACTTTAACAATTGATGTGAATACCACTGTAGTTGATGGAATAACTGAATATTCTATTGATATTATTTCTGCAAGAACAAGCACAAATACATATAACACTATCGATACCAACGTTTACATTATTAATAATGGATACAGATTATCACATGCCATATGGAATAGGCCTGTTAATTTATTTAACACCAGTCCTACAGCCACTGTATACTACGAAGACAGACTGGCAGTATCATCAGATGGAACAATTTTAGAAGGCTTGGTTACTTCTGGAGATTATACTTTAAATACTTACTTCCAATCAGTAAAATTTGGAGTTGATCAGGAATTAGGACAAAGTTTTATTTTAGAAAGTGATTATTTGAATTATTACACAAGTTCATGGTACGAAAGTGCAAATGTAATAGTTTATGTAAATGATGAACCTACAAATAAAATTTATTCACTGTATCCTACAGAAGGAAGAATTACTTTTGCTTCTTCTTTGTCTGCAGACGATGTTGTAAAGCTAACAATTATAAAATTAAATGCTTTTATTTCTAATGTTGGAGACAATCCACACGCCGAACAGATAAATTCATTAGTTTCTGGGGATGCACCACTCACAGTTTTGGCTTCTCCCTTAAACGGCAGCGCTCCAGCTGGTACAGGCGTTACTGTTTCAGATCCTTTACAAGTTCCTCTCACAACAAATTTTTTAGAATTCAGAAATTCAAACTTGAATGTTTCAGAGTATTTGCAAGTCAAGGTTGAACCTGATGCTTTTGGCTCAAGAATTATTACACTATTGAGCCCAAGAACAGGCTCTACAACCCTTCCAATAACCACGACTAGTGTATTCCAGGCTACTTTACAAAATGTTCCAGGAATTGAAGATAAAATTAGTTTAATACAAAGCAACCAGCCTTACCATTTAAATTCTATTGCTGGTTCAAATTTATTACAATTAAGCATTACAGCTAATTCAAACTATAATAATTTATTTACTAACTTTACAGGAGAGCCAGATCCTACTTATCCTGACAAAACTCACAGAGGTCCTGTAAATTCTTTATTCTATGACTTCTCGCTAAGCGAAGCTGATACAAGAAATTCCTCATCTAATTTATTTGTAGGATTAGAACCAAGCTCTAGTAATGTTTCCAGTGCGCCTAGGTCAATATATGTAATGAACAATGCAAATAGTTCAGGAACAGATATGAGAGTAGGAACAGACAAGGGTATATGGATATATAATGGTTCATATTGGGTTAAAGAGTCTGCTTTGGACAATGCTAATAAAATTTATTTTATTACTAATCAGGCAACTGGTTCCAATCTTATGGCTGGTACAAATATTGGCCTATATGAACAACAAAGCGATGATACTTGGTTATTAAATACAACATATCCACAGGCTATATATTCATACTTGTCAGGAACATGGGATACCAATTATACATTTTATGCATACGGTAAAAATGATGGACTTTCTTTTGTAAGACAAGGTACAGGGAGTACATCATTTATATCAGATCACTTTAATGACCTTGACGGATCTAATGTTTATGGATTATATAAAAATAAGTTCTTCAGATTTGTTGGAACTGGTGACAATAGAAAACAAACAGAAGTAGATGCTCTTTATTTATGTACTAATGTTGGCCTATATGCAGTTTGCACCGGTAACGCTTCTTCGAGAGGAGAATATGCCTCAATTTTAGTTGGTAGAGAAATGTTTGGAAGCAATCCAAATACTGTTCTTGTAACAACTCCAAACGGAAGTACTCTTACTGTTCCAGTAAAATATTATAAAATTTTCCAAAGTCCTAGACCGAAATCAGTTCCATTAATTATTTTATCTTCAAATGGGGTTTACACCGTTAGAAACTGGAGATGGTGTGATCCTGACAATTCTCAAGAAGATTTGAAAGACTTTGTTGTAGAAAGTCATAATTTACTTGGGATATCTTGTAATTGTTTTGCAACTACCACAGAAACTATTTCCTCAGGAGAGACATTATATAAAATATTTGTTGGAACAAATAAGGGAGTATACAGAAGCTTTGATGAAGCAAAAACATTTGAAAAGTGTGAAAGAATTAATGGTTCAGACTTAGCAATAAATGACCTTTACTCATTGTCTTCCACTTGTTTATTAGCTGCGACTGATAATGGAATGTGGTATTCTAATGACGATGGTGATACATGGTATCACACTGATGAATCTCCAGAAACTGGCACAGCCTGTACTAATATTAACAGATACATTGACAATGCTGAATCATTTGAAGGTGGAAAGTTGGGTCAAACTTTTGTTGCTGAAACTGCCGAAATAACAAAAGTTTCGCTTTATTTGAGCAGAAAAGAAGTCGCAGATGGTGATACTTCACTTGACAACACATTAGAGGTTGCAATATATAATACTTCTGGAGGCTTACCTACTGGATTGCCACTTGCTACCACTGCATCAACAACTAACTCTGTATCATGGGCTCCAGGATATCAAGCGTCATCAGGATTCAATAATGCTCCTAGATTGTATGATAATGATATTTATGATACATCTACATACTACGAATCTACTAGTTCAGGATCTTCGGCTGGTATTACAGCTAAATATGATTTTGGACTTGGAAACAGCAAGCCTGTAGATAAAATTATCGCTAAAATATATTACACTCAAACTCCGACTATTACATTCGAATATTCTGATAATGATTCTACTTGGTTCACTGCAACAAATGCCACTATAGATCCACCGATCCATGCAGGTTCAGGAAGATGGGAAAGTATTTTGTCTGTTGACTTAGTTGCTTCTAGTCATAGGTTTTGGAGACTTTCTGTTTCTGATGGAATTTCTGATCCTTTGAAGACAAGAGTTGCAAGAATATCTGATTTCAGATTATATTATATTGATCAGGTAATTGATATTGGTAAATTAAAACAGCATTTATTGCCAGAAAAATTTACTGCAGCTGATATTTCATATCCTGGATTCAAATCATTTATAATAAATGTAACTAGTTTAACTCCTGGAAATACATACGCTTTAGTAGCAACAGAGTCCATAGCAGTAGGCGGATCATCAGTGATTAACTGGGTAAAATCAAATATTCAAGGTTATTAACAATGCCAAACGGAAATTTAGTAAAATATAATGGAGCTACTTGGTCTGCTCGTACAGGCGAGGATTTTTTCTTTCGCGTGTATTTTCAAACACCTGCAACACCAACTGAATCAACCATTAATGTAGATTTTACTTCAGGTAATTTCCGAGGTATTATTTTAAATGATGATGGTCATATAACAAGCGATATAAAATTTTTGAACGCATTGTTAATTGATGACACAGCTTCAGTTTCATGGAGTGATCCATTTTACGGCACCGCTGCTGAATTGAAATCTTCCTTACCTAATTTTTTAAATAATTTATATATCAGAACAGACTCAAATATATCTTGGTCGGGCACTGGAAGTTACAAAACATCATACACTGATTACTGGGTCATTTCTACTCAAGAATTGAATAGAACAGCTGGATATTCGAATGATCTAGATGCCATTAATACTTTCTCTTCAGCTTTATTTCAAAGAGGCTTGAATTCTACTCTACTAGGCACAGCCCCACTTGTAATGAGTGGCTTAAATTACCAGAGTGTTTATGATGCAATAATTAAAGAAAATGACACTGTTAATAATAGACTTAGAATAAATGACGTAGTAACATATCTTGATTCTATAAATTGTCTCAGATTAAATGATGTTATTAGTTATTGGAGTTCATTACCCTCAGGTACAAGAAGTGCCTGGGGAGATCCTTCTGGAGGCAACTTTACATCAGATACAATTTGTAATTATAATGATGTTTCTGATTATGTTATCAATAGATGGTCTAAGACTTTTATTCCTCTTGGTACAATCATTGCCGATGGAGATAATTCTAGTCCAGAAGCTGCTTCTGTCACAACACTGGCTGCAAATAGTGCTTGGGGTGATAGCGGCGCGCCTATTCTAACTTTTGGTTTAGGCAAATCGCACAAGGAATCAAGTTTAAGAGAAATATCTGCAAATACCAATGGGCACCATTTTCATATATCAGAATCCGGTGACTGGGATAATTCACTAACAACATTATTGCATAATGGTACAAATAATTTATTTAAATCAAATTGGACTAAAAAATACGATTTCTTAAATCCGACGTGGATCAGTGGAATAGGTGCATCATTTGCTCCGGCCTTGGAAGATGCCTATGGCACCTCTTGTGCAGTTAGGGCTAGATGGTCATTCGATAGATTAAACTTCACGCCCTGGGCAGAAATACCATCTGGCACCGATTATATCTTAAAAGAAGAAATTTTAGCATTGGAATATGAGGTTGAGCTTACCGACGGCTGGAATATCGGATCATCTTCAGTTGTAAGGCCAGTTCTAGAATCTTTATACCATAAGACAGTTTCTCCATCTGTTCAATATTTATTCACACCTATACAAGTGGTTGATGGCATGATATTTGAAACGATGCTTTCGGCATCTCAGTTTTTACCAGATACAGCTGTTGCAACTTGGGGCATATGCCGAGGTAATTCTACAGACTTTTCTGACTATTCTGTTGTTCATACTTCTAGAAAAAGCGCGTTGCCAAATAGACAAAGCGGTGTATTATTTACCGACGAGAGTGTGGATTCAAGATTAGAGACCCAAGGTGATGATAATTTAGTAAATTATACTGTCCTCAAAAATAATAGGGTAAGAACTTGGTTATCGACCGATGAAATATTAGTAGAGCTTAAAGACGCGCAAAATAGATATTCTGCTGTAAGCACATCTGCGTATTCTACCATACCTTCAAACGGACTTGTTATTTTTAATCCAGCTCTCAGAAGAGACGCAAATGGCAACTTGCCAAATGTATTTGTAACAATTACTACACCTTCCACAAAATATACATCAAAGGGCGAGCCTACAACTACCATTGATTATAAAACCTATACTTTAGTAAATGGCAGATGGCCACAAGACGCGATTGCAATTGTGTTGAAAAACCAAAGTATTATTCGCGGTGGATATTGGCTTAGCCCAGAAGAGGGTACTGTTACTTTTGAAAAGGAATTAGAAACGACTGATAATGTTTCGATATATATTGAGCATTCAGGATATTATAGGGTCGGTGTGGAAATAAAAAATTATGATCCAACAGTAGATACTCTTGGTGACCCTATCCCGATTGATATCAGAAATTTTGGTTTATTCTATACAACTTTAGAAAATCCAAGTTTGTTATCTGAATATAATCAGACACAAGTGCCATCAGTAAGCAATCTTAAATTATTACCACAAAACTTTGATGAAAATGGGTCTCTAATCAATCCTACAATACACCAAAGGCTATCAGTAGATTACACTTTTGTTTCTCCTAACAACGCAGATGAACAAGGAACAGAAGTTATTTGGTGGAGATATCGTAGTGCTTTTTCAGGTACAGGTGTTAGCCAAGTTATCGGAGGTCAAAAGTACTTCCCGATCACTAGTTACAACAACAGAATTACACAAAAGAAAGTGGATGTTGGCACTGGTGTAACTTTTGCACAAGGTGATAAATTCTTCGTTGAAGTAACACCATCAGATAGCTTTAGCACCGGCTTAAAAGCAAGATCAAATATAGTTACGCTCAATGGCGATAAAGTTCCATATATCAAGAGTGGTATTGGTAATTCTGAACTTGTCTATGTAAATGCTAATACAATTCAAATTGATCAAGATACTTCGCTTAGATCTGCACTTGCTGGAGATGCTTTGATTGCAGTCTATGACTACAGGAATCCCAACAATATACCAGATAATTTTCCAGACAATACATTGGTTCAGTGGTATTTAGACAGTTCAGGTGGTATAG
>JACCDW011359430.1_pt1 | contig 22776 bp, 27 predicted proteins | sample 7449781 | NCBI WGS metagenome assembly JACCDW01 (sample SAMN15323449, study PRJNA562643) | freshwater metagenome | isolation source: river surface water | place: USA:Blue River Watershed | collected 2017-08-18
AAAATATTTGTAGAAGCGACTAAAACTCAAGACGGTGTTAAAAGGATAGTGGATATGCTTGATAAAATGACAAAACAGACAGATACCTTAACCCAAGAGAAAAAATAAGCGACTTAGTAAGTCATTCTCTCATCTTCTATGCCCTTGACCAGGTCTAACACCTCTATATAGGACATAGTGCCAAGAGTTATCCGATTACCAGATATTTTTTTGATAGATCGAGGGTTGAAGATTTTTGCCTCTCTTAATTGATCACGTAACCTATTTCCAATATCCACTGAGTTGGGCGATTGCGTAGTATGCAAAATCATATCAAGATAACCTTGATTCATAGCGGCGATCTTCCTTGTGTTAATTGCTCTTTGTTGGGCTCGAATGAGATTTAATTCTGTTCGCTTAGGATTGGCCATGATTATAAATTGTTCAGTGTAAGGCTGAGGTTGTTTCTTAACTCTCATAGGCAAGATCTCTTCTATAGTCTGCTTAACTTCCTCAAGTTTGTCCAATGTTTCTTGAGCGATTATCTCCATTTCGTCAGCTCGCATTTCCATATTTTCTGCATGTTGTTCGGCCATTTTAGATTGCTCCTGTAAAGTCTCATTTTGTTCCTTGATTTCCGAAACTTCTTGCAAAAGTTGATTATTTTGGGACTTAACTTCATGATTGATGGTCAAGGTTTCTTCTATTTTCATAGAAAGATCATCATGTTTTTGCATGATTTGGTCATGTTGAACTTTCATTTGAGCCAACAAACTTTTGATAGTTTGCTCCTTAACCTCCAACAAACAATCCTTCTCTTCAATAATTTTACCCATTTCTATTTTGATGGCGGCTTGGGCATCTTCATTCATTTTGCGATTCACAATCTCGCTTACAGTTAAGGCTACAATAGGGCTTAACCATTGCATAAAACTTGGGACGAGCGAGAAATGTAAATAAGTTCCTCTGAACTGTATAGATGCGTTGCTATTATCTAGCATAATGTCCTTACGGCTTACCCCCTTTGAGGTTTCAATGTGACTCAATAATTCCTCAGTTGATTTAAGGCGGGTCCAGTCGCTGGGTTGTTTTGTCGCACCATTTCTGTTTGGGATTGACCGACATAATTTAGTCGCGTTTATAAAGGTGTCCTTCATAATGAGAACGGTATGGCCAAGATAGGCCCCTTCAGAATAGGTTAAATTAAGTCGTTTGAATGATACATTGGTCGTGCTAAGGTTGATGATGGAATTCATGTCAAGGTTTGAAGCAAAGAAGATATTCAATTTTTGTTGACATAAAAAATGAAGGGTCAATCCTTATTTGTCACAGATAATGATACGTGATTCACCATTGGTGCTAATGATGGTTATGACATTTTGAGAATCGGGTTTAGATTGTTTGGATGATTCTGTGGGGTTGGTCGTTGAATTTTTATGGTCCGTTGACTCTGCGATATTTTTCGGAATTGCGTCATTGACGATCGACGGAGAAACTGTTTTTTTGTCAAAAGAGGCAACCGTCCTTTCAATATTTTCTATGGCTTCGTCCAAAGTGCGTCCTTCGAATTCTAGACTCGTTAAGTTGTTTTTAGGAAGGGTAGACAAATAATTTTCAGCATTGTTAATCAATTTATCCAAACGAGATTCCGTTTGATCTTCGGTAGGAATTTGTGAGTCGCTAACAACTTCAATGAAATCTTTCTTGATTTGTTCCTCTTTGTTGCAGACTATTATTTCAGATGTGACGTTGCTACCTGATGGTGAGGTAACTATGATTTCAATTGTATTACAAGGAGCCTCTATGAAGGTTGAAACTTTTGGGCCTTCGAGAGGGATAGGCTCTCCGGTCGGTGAGCGACGCAGAAACATATTGCGAGCCCTTTTGACTTGCTCAAGGAAATTATTATCATAAGTATGTCGCTTACTCAGTTGCGGAGTTGATTTGAGAAAGACTAACAAAGATTCAATAGTTTTACACCGTTTTATCCATTCTTTTGCCTTTGCATTTCCGATGAATTTTATCTTTCCTGCATAGTCGCATCCACATAATATGCAATAGTCAACAAAGGTTGGTATATCCATTTTGAACAGGGTCAACACTTCTTCGAACACAAATTCTATAACCGTGTTGGTCCTCCAATTAAGGTCGGTCAATAATCGAGGACACTGATATGTCAACATATCTACATCCTCACTGAGGACTCCATATCCACCTTCATTGATGAGCAACTCCGCTATGAGAGTATCAGCTTCATATAAAGCTTGCCGATAGGACACTCCAAGATTGGTCAATAATTCTTTGCATCTTGTCTTGATATCTTTTGGCATATCCTTGGTTGAGTTTTCGAGGGAAAGTTTACTAACGATGAGAGCGTTAATAGCTCCTTCATCGGTGATGGTTGATAGCGCTTCGTCAATATCATCCAGTCGCTTGAGTTGTTTTGTTTTGAGATTAATGCGTTTCTCAGTTACTATTTTCACATTTGGGTCAGGATTGCCATCAAACACATACACAGGAATAACACCATTTTTCAATAGTGCTCTAGCTTGTATATCGAACAACTTAATCATTTCATCCAAATCTTCCACAGTATGAAGAAACTTGTGCATCCAGATGGAAATATCGACATATATAACTTTGCCAGCTAAGGTGCTAATTTGTATAGACTTGCCGATGCACTTTATTTCTTTCTTGAGCCCGTATATTCCCATAATATAATCGCGTTACTTTGGATTCAATTTTTTATAACAGGAAAAAAACAGGCTGATTCACTCAGACTTAAACCATAATAACCACATGTATTTGAGTATAATCACCATGATGAGTTACATTGTGTAATAGCGTTGTATAATTATCAAATACATAATTTGTTGCTTCTTTGGGAACATATCCTATGTCAACTTCGGTGAACTCCAAATCAGCGCGAATTAGGTACGCGTTTGAATCAAACTTGTTATTGTAATCTTTCACAATCGATAGTTTGGTGTTGCTAGTTACATTTTGAGAATGTATATAGTGACTTGTTCCCGCAACTTTAAACCACAGTGCCTTGGTGCATGATATGCCATAAATGCAGTTTAAATTTGTCGCAACATCTCCTTCAAAATACATGTATTTTGAAACAGGAACCTTTTTGATTTTTGGCAGCCTGATTTTTTTCTCCTTTTTGGGTTTGGGTGAACTTCGCTTACCAGGTTTGCGTTTTGGGATTGGCTCAGGTGAATACGATCGTTTCTCGTTTGTGGGCCGCTCGGATGGTTCTCGAGCGGGGACTGTTTTATAGCTTTTTGCAGTTGGTCGATAAGCGGTGTCTTTGTTCATGTTTTAATTGAGAAGGCAAATTCAATTTTTTACAAAAAAGCAGCAACCCTCACAATCGGCCATTAAGACTTCCAGCTAATTTGGCTAGAGAATCCAAACTATATTCCACATTGGCAAGTAACCTCGTGTACGAAGCTGATTGTATTCCCTCTTTGGTGAGTATATTTTCCCGGCAAATGACTATAGTCCCGGAAAATTCGCTTAGCATTTTTGCGATTTCGAAATAAATTGCTGCCTTGGCGTCGCTCTCGATGTTGAGATTTGGTTCGGATGAAGATTTGGTGGAAATTTTGTCATCAGTCGGAACCGCCTTTGGCACGGATGAACAATCGTTTTCCTTGGAAGACTCCTCTTTCAAAGTAGGTTTCTCGTTGTGAAAGGTTGTCATTTTATGCATTATTTGATCAAGGTTAGTAGTTTGCATAATGTTTGCTTGGAATGAAGAAATTCAATTTTTTACGCAAAAATTGAATCCACGTTCTCTTCAATAAATGAGATTATCGGAACAAGAATACTATTTGTCTGCGATATGGTTTACATGCCTCTTAGGTTGCGTTGTCAATCCTGAGGCATGGATGGTTGCTGTCGCGGTCACAGTTTGGTATACCGCAATTCACGTCACAAATAAAATTCAACTAATTGGAGGCGAATCAACAGAACAAAAAAGGAACTCAAGGAAGGCATTTTTACAAATGATGTAAGATCAGTGTTGTTTTTTTGATCAGTTTGCCTTTGTGCAATATTTCTATTTCGCCTGAGTTGTTAAGTCGAGCCTTGTATCCATTAATTTCATCAACTTCGCCCAGTCGCCCCGTTTGATACACAACTTTACCACCTGTCTGACTCAGTGACAAATTGCCATCCTTCCCAAGAGTAAGCCGATAAGGTCCAACCAAATTATGTCTTAACATTATATCATCAGTACCCGATATGTGAATTCGAAGTGGGTAAGCTCCGGTTACATCGTTGATTGTCAAATTACCATTTTCATGAAGGCATAGTGATTTTGTTCCATTGGGCGAATATATTGTTGATCGGCCTACAGAATCAAGATGGTTCATTTTGTCAATCGAGCTCCATAATATGTCAACTTCGTATTGCATTATGTCAGGTGCTGTTGCGTTTTTGTATAAACTTGGTAACATAATTTCGTAGACAACGTTACCCCTGGTCATCAAAATTGAACCTGTGTTTGACACTGATAAGCGCCACTCATCAACAGGGGTTATGTAATTTGGGACTGTTGCATCCAACATTGAGCCATGTGCCCAAACTATAGACCCGTTTTTGTCAGTCACAATGATATTGCCAGTCGGCATTAATTTTAATGAGCATGGACCATCAGCTGTTTTTTCCGTTTGTTGAATAATTTCATTGCCGATTACCGTTGCTAAAATTCCGTTGTCAAATAAAATCAGCTGTGCTTTACCATTCGCAGATGTTAATCGATCATGAGCCACTCCTCCATCGACCACCGATGATTTACTATGAAGCGTCGATGTGTGTCTTGAGTCCAAAATATCTCCTCGAAGTCCGAGATAATATGCCGACATTTCTAACCCATGATACGATCTTGGGTCAGCTGCTTGATTGCCCAAATGATCGAGCATTGTTTCTTTGTTACGAAATCTGAACAACACAACAATGCATATAATGACCGCGATCAATAATAAACCGTAGTTCCATTCCATACTTACTTCGTTAAAAGGCAATACATCAAAAATCATGCCATTAAAAAATTGAATGGTCTGACCATAGATAAATATGTCAGTGTGCCAAACTCCAAAAGCATTTGCCTTCGTGAGTTTAAAGTATACTGGCTATGTGGCATATTTGTGCGGTCAAATAACTCAGCTAGATATTTATAGTGATAAACGTTTAGTTGCTCAGTATTGCTATGGGATGTGTAAATATTTGTACAATATTCCTACCAAGAAATCGTTATCATCCGCTCAAAATCAATCCAACTTTCATATTACTATTGAGGGTGGTCCAACTGAGTTAGGTTTGCAATATGCTAAAGTATACACAGAGTTGCTATCGATTGGTGATGCGGTGGAAAGGCTACCTAGTCTTAGTGGAACTATTCAAATATTTGTGTAAGATATGTTTTTTCTAGTGGATAGTAAAACATGAAATGCGATGGTGCACAAGCAAACACCAATATTCTTTTCTGCGTCGACGGAAAGAAAACATTTGGTGGATATACACCGGGTTTGCCAATCACGCATTATAAGTTGTATGGCTCGGCCGAATCAGAAACATTCTTTAACAAAACTATCGATGCAAGTCACAATAATATCATAATTTCGCTAGATCAAATCGCAGGTGGATCGGGCGTCGCTCATTTGTCAGGACCAGAAACCTTCACTGACAAAAATATGACAAGCCCAACTAATAATCTTATAGCAAGGGGTCTATGGTCAGGGAACGGAAGTACCGCAACTTTAACTTACTCATCTTTACCCCCGACGGTTGGTCAAGTTTTGACCGCTACTTCACCAACCGCTGCGATATGGGCTAATCCTGGAGCTTCGACAAGCCGACCAACTTATAGTTTGTTTAATGGCCTTGCAACTGCGACTGGTATTGAGTGGAAAACGATAGCATATTTTACTTGGTCAATGTCCAGATATGGGACGTATTCTAACGGGGTACTCATTTTCTACACCAAAATACTAGGCACAAATTTGGATGTTCGCTTGTTTGATTCGACAAACAGTGTCATTCTATGTTCAGATTTGAACATTTCCACTGATGGAACAAGGTTGGTAAGCGTCACCAACCCCACCAGTGATGCGGTCATACAACTCCAAATACGTAAGTCGACGGATGGAGGGCTCCCACCAGAAATATCGGGAGTAACCTTGGAATACAATTAAAAAGTGGGCGCTTTTTTGTATATTTGCAACATGATGGAGCATAACGTTATGCTAGAATTGAGTTGGGGTTCTCGCCGCAAGCGAATGCAAACACAAAATAACAAAAAAATAGGATTCATCATGGACAAAATAAGTGAGCTGTTCTCAATAGAGAAGGATGCTTTTCGTATCTTTGTGGGTTGTAAGGAAGTTGGGTACGAGCATGCACATCTTGAATTATTTTGGTTTGATGCAACGCCAACCGTCAATATCGAGATACTTGATGGCGAATCGCAAACAAAAAAAGATTAGATGCCTAAGCATCCTTTCTTTTTGTATGAGAGCAAGTTTTAAAGTGAAAGTTTATATTCATTCCACCATTTGCCATATTGAATATGAAGATAAATCATGGCCTTGAAAAGAGCATCAGCTTTATCTTCGTGAATCAAGGCTCGATCTGCACCATTATTTGATCGACATTCGCGAGCGAGACGCGCCGCAGATGCTCTACCAGATTCGTAAGATCGATACAACTCTAAAGCTGCAACAACCTCAGCAAAACTAGGAACATATGATGGATTGTAGTTGAATTCGAATGATGACATTTTAACTTTAGAGCCCCGTAATTCAATTTTTCTGGCAAAAAGAAAGCGGGTTTAAATCTCCATCAAATTCCGCAGAAGGTCCAAATCTGGATAAGTTTCACTACATTCTAATTCTGCGGCTTTCAAAATGTTAAGGTACTTCTGCACTCTTACTCTAAGCTCATTCATTTTTTCCCAATCGCCTTCTATCGCAAATTCATCGGCCCTATCCCAAATTCTTAGCATCCCAATGGTCAGGGCGGAATAATTTTCTATTAATTCTTGTGGTGGATATTTGGGGGCTTGATGCGCCATAGGCAGGTTCATTTTATTTTACGATGTGAGATTCAATTTTGTATTTTATTGCTAATTTTGTGATGCGCAAGCGAAAGATTTTTTTGGTCAATATTTTTGGTCACAAAAAAGGTCGTCTCATTAAATGGCTCTATCTTTTCCTGGAATCGACGTCACCGGCATAGTGCGCGGTAACATTTTTAACTATCGCAGCGCAGTAGTTGCTGCGTCTGCCAACAACGGTAATTGGACTGGTACCGCAAGCGCATCTTATGTCAATCCAACCCTGACTATAACAGGGTTGACTGCTGGTACGACATTTGGGGCGTTAGATTCATATACAACTTTAGTTGCTAATGATCGTATTCTTTTGAAAAACATGTCAACCATATCCGCTGGGACGGCAAATAATAATTCATACAACGGCATATGGTTCATCACTGGTGGAACAACAACAAGCATAACTTGTGTTAGAGCCCCTGACTTAATCGATGGCGACTCTGTCAAAAACATAACACTTTGGATAAACAATGGAACCCTTCATGGAAACTCAGCGTGGACTGTCACAGAATCTGTTTTGGTTTCAACCGGAACTCCAGCAAACGCATTTACGTTCACTCAATATGATGTCATGGGAACTCTCGCAGTTGCTAGAGGGGGTACCGGAGTAGCATCATTTGGAGGCACAAATACGCTTTTGTATACAACGACTGCAAATGTGTTAGCCTCTCTGGCGACTGCAAATAATGGTGTGCTAGTAACAAACGGTACTGGTGTTCCAAGCATATCATCGACATTGCCAACTGCAGTCGTCAATAACATTTCTCATGCCCAACTATCAGGTTTATTAGCTGATGATCATACCCAATACGCATTATTGGCTGGTAGAGCTGGTGGTCAAACTCTCATCGGAGGTACTGCTGCTGGTAACAATCTTACCTTGCAGTCAACCTCGAATGCCTCTAGGGGTGCAATTTTGCACAACGACCCAGTTAGGGTTGATGTTATTGATGCGCTAACTGCAACCACGCTTACTATTGGTAACTCAGTAGCGACCAAGGTTCAACTTGGTAAAACCACAACTACCGTCGAAATTATGGGTGATCTCTTTGTTAGAGGAGTGACAACTCAAGTCGATTCTGAAAATCTCAATATCGCCGACAACAATATTTACCTCAATGCGGGGTACACAACTGCGGCTGCTCAGACCGGTGGTCTTGTGGTCAACTATTTACCTATCGCAACAACCGACACAGTTGCCACTGGAGGGTTTGCAACCACAACGACGGTCATAACAACTGGGTCAGCGACTTTTGCGGTTGGTCAATTTATTCAAATAAGCGGGGCAAACACCATAGATAATAACGGCATTTTTGAAGTCCTATCACACGTTGGAACTACGTTAACAATAAGATCATCGCCAGTTGAAACCTTTTCCCAGAATGTATTTGTTGTTGATACGACTGTTGCAGGATCTATAACCCGACTCAATGTGACTGTCATGAGGGCCGGAACAGATGGCATTTGGGAAACAGGTCGAGGTGCGGTGACCCCGATAACTTACACTGACTTATCGACTACTGTTAGATGGTCCTATTCTGTGCTGACTAATTTGGCCAACGCTAACGGAACCACCTATACTACAATAGGCTATTTTCCTTTCCAAGTGTCAACTTACAACCCGGGTTCAATAACAACTGGGGTTCTTATTGCATGGGTTGTCGTTGGGGCAAATCGTAATCTTGATATTCAGGTTTTCGATGGGACTTCGCAAATAGGAATTATTAGCGTAACTGCGGGTACCGCTGCGGGAGTTTTTACTGGAGCAGTTACCACCCCAACCACCAATGTTCTTCTTGAGTTTAGGATTAGAAAAAGCGCTGCTGGTGGGACGAATCCACAAGTATTTGGCTTGAGTTACAACTTAACTATGTAAATCGCAACATGGACCAATGTTTTTTTATTTTGTTGAACCATTTTAAAAGAAACGGTCAACGAATAATCAACAAAATTAACATGAACGTCGATAATACTGTAAAAGTTGACCTCAATTCTCTCTCCAAAGAAAGTCTTGTTTTGGCAATTGAACAATATAGGGCTAGTTCGTCAGCGAACGCAAAAGCGTTACAATATTGTGAGGTTGTATTGACTCTAACATCAACTCAGTTACAAGCCACCGAAAGAGAATGCAATTTGCTTAAGGGTCAAGTTACAGAATTGCAAGATAAAATACGTCTTTTGTCCCCAACTCCTAAAGTTGAAGACGTTACAACCCCCGATAATATTGGCGACTGATGAGAATTGTATTGAAATGCAATGAAGTTTGTATTAGATTTTTTGTCCACCTATAAAATGATTACATTACCCAACTTATTTGTTAGCGGAACAATGGGAGGTTCAGGTACCGCGCACAGGGCTCCTGTTCGGGCGGCTACCGTAGTAGCGGGAACTTTGGCCACTTCTTTTGCAAATGGTCAATCTATAGACGGTGTGGTCCTCGCCACCGACAATAGAATCTTAATACAAAACCAAGCATCCGCTATCGAGAATGGTATTTATATTGTGCAGGCCGCAGGTGCTCCAATCAGAGCTTCAGATTGTGAAGCGGGTACCTCAATGAGTGGTATAATTGTGACTGCCAGAGAGGGTACCGTCAACGCATTGATGTCCTTCATTTGTAGTACCCTTTCCCCGAATGACATAGTTGGGACAAACTCGCTAACCTTTGTGGCAAATGTGTCAACTTTATCCAAAACTTTGACAGCGGGCAACCAAACTGGGGGAAACAATATTATATTTACGGGGACTGACACTCTACGATTCACTCGAACCAACAATTTGATAATAGATGCGGCTACTATCACAACCACCAATCGGATGTTAACTTTGCCCGATCCTCTTGGAAATGACAGTTTCGTTTATGCCGCGCTAGCACAAACTCTAACCAACAAAACAATATCAAGCGCGACTAACTCAGTTGGGGCAAACCACCTTAGAACTACTGGTGCAAATGTGAATGTCGATGCGGCAGCGCCACCTACGACGGGTCAAATTCTTAGAGCAACCTCGGCCACAACAGCAACTTGGCAAACTGGGGAAAATGTGTATGGTTCTTTTGAGTTTAAACCCTCAGTTAGAGTTGCGACTGTCATTGCGGGAACTTTGGCGACCTCTTTTGCAAATGGTCAAACTGTAGATGGTATAACTCTTGTTACCGCAGATCGCATCTTGATAAAAAATCAGGCTTCTGGAGTTGAAAATGGTATTTATGTTGTGACTGCAGGCACACCAACTAGAGCAGCTGATATGCCAGTTGGGTTAAATGCCAGGGCCTCATTTGTAATTGTTCAAGTGGGTACAAACAACAATGACACTGGGTTTGTTTGCGCAAATGCAGGCGGGACCGATGTTGTTGGAACTCACGCATTAGTATTTACCTCAGTTACAATTCAGACTCCAAACAGCGCAACCAATAGATCAGTACCTCGGTTCTCTGGGACATCGGGTATGACAATACAAGGATCAACCCTAATTGTGGCTGATACAGGAGAAATTATTGACTCGGCGGGTAATGAATTGTTGGGTTGGTCTTCTTTGCCATCGGCCATCAATTATTTGGGTATTGGTAATGCGCCAATAAACACTGGTCCACGATTATTTGCGTTTGGAGATGATACAAATATTAATCTTCATATTGTACCAAAGGGTCAAGGGACAGTCAACTTCATAACCAATGATGCAACGACCAATGTTGAAACTCGTTATTTCGACAACGGTAGTATTAACTATATGGGAATACGAGCACCAAGTAGCGTGAGTTCCTCATACACAATGACTTGGCCTACTGCGCAAGGAGCGGCTGGGCAAGTTTTGCAAGCCCAAGGTGGAGGCGTTTTGGATTGGTTAACACCTTCTATTGGCATGACTCAAGTAACATCGACCACCGCAGTGAGTACCTCATCAACAACTTATGTTCTCATAACAGGTATGACTGTTGCACCCGCTGCGGGTACATATTGGGTTAGCTTCTCTGGCTCATTTGGTATCCCATCAACAACGGGGGTCACATTTTATTGTACTATCTATTCAGGCGGAGTGCAAGTAACTCATTCTGAGCGAACCATGTGGAACATCAGTGTGCATGTACATAGTGTTGAATTACCTTGTCATACCCAAGCTCTAGTAACTGTCAATGGATCACAAGCTGTGGAAGTTAGATATAGAGCAAGCGCAGCAAATTCAATAACCGCTCGAGCAAGATCGATGCTTCTAATTCGCCAAAATTAAGGACGATCTTGTAAAAAAATAAGAACAACGCATGTCAATTAATTTTTTGTAATTTGAGGAAGCGTTTGATTGCGCAAGAATAATTTTGCTGACCTCAGTAAAATCAATATCACAATAGAACTAGTTGATGGTTGAGATGATTTTTATCGGTTTGAATATTAATTAACTTTATGTATCCGGCGAAGTAGAGTTTGCTAAGTCATGACGACAACTCCAGTTTTGTCTTTGGAAGAAGACTTCAACGGAAATTTCCAACCGGAATATTTCAATCAGTTTACTGAATATGTGAACAACAGCGGTCAAATCAACGCAACTATGGAATACATTTTGAGTTTTAGCGAGGATGATATCGTTTGTCAATTTGACGGTGAAGTTACACCGAGCGAAGAGATTCTCCTTAAAGCCTTGGCATCAAACTTTGTTTATGTTGAACCAATTTACTATAATTCGTATGACACTTTTGTGCCTCGTCAAGCAGATTTCAATTTGACCTCTTACCAAAAAGTTGCATCATATCCATATCCTGGAACCACAACTGCAGCGTCTATTCAAGCCTTAATTGTTGTGTCGAATAAGGATTCAGGAGTGACAAATTATACAATTCGTCTAGAAGATGTCACTCATTCACTGACAATCTGCGAAGCCACCTTCACTAACAACGTCGAGACTACAAACACCTTAGCAACCATCTCAAATTTACCATCATCAAAAAGTATTTTTGAGATACAAATTAAGAAAACCGGAGGAACGGGTTCCGATTATGCGCACATTCAATCGATAAGTGTCGCGACATAAAGGTCGTTAGTTTTACAAAAAATGGGGTGATTTTTTGTCAAAAGTCAATTCCAAGGGATACAGTTTCTGTGCAAACTGAATCGCGCCAAGTATTTTTCCATATAATTTTCAACCGTATTGTCCCAACAGGTGCTTCAAAATACTTTGCTACCTCGGGCTCCATTTTAAGACCGTCAACTTTCACACTGACTACTGGATAAGCATCGCAGTTTATAGTCATGACGCAACATAAACCTAATTTATGATAACTGTGAATGTCTTTTATGTTGTCCCAAATAATGTTGGATATGTTACCCATCCCAAAATATGCTACGCTAACATTGTGTGAAATATTAACATCATAACAATTTTCCTCGAGGGACTCCCTCACAAAGAAATTATTACTTGAAACTCCTTCAGTTTTAAGTTTGTATAATTGCAAACCATCAACCTCGCTGGGTAATTGTGTCGCGTACGACACGTTAACGTAAGTTAAGGCGTTATTGCGTATGGAACCAGCTTTTAAGCCAGAACGCTCAACTGTTTTGTAGGACAACATTGTTTAGTTTTGGTGACCGGATATTCATTTTTTTCATGTTTTTATATCCAGTTGGTTGCTCGTATGTCTGTCGATTATTATTGGCGAGTTCAACGGACAAACAATGGGAACTATGAATATGTATATTCTATTAACGAACCAACCACAGCACCCAGCGACGGTGGGTCAATAGTCACGTCAAAAACATGCGCAATATTGATGCGTGGTAGACAAACCATAACGACTGGTGCTCTTATACTTGAATCATCTTTGTCATCCACGCAAGCTATCAAAATATCGGCCACGGCAACAGCGGGTGGTATGGAACTCAACACTGGTACAGGCGGTCTTGCTTTGGGATGTGGCTCAAATACGGGTGGAGTGCGAATTGGCGATGCAGCATCCGCAAAAACGATAACTATTGGGAACTCTACCGGGGCATCAAGAGTGGTATCTCGCAACGGAACCGGAGGTCGATTCTTGTCGCAGTTAGGTCCGTCATCTATGACCGACGCATCACAAACCGCTACCGCAACTCAATTAATATCAGGTATTATGTATATGACTGCTACGGCTAATAGGACGATAACGTTACCAGCTGCGGCATCTTTGGTTTCAACCTTGAGCGGAGTTGCAGTCAACGACTCTTTTGAATTTACCGTTGTTCAAAACGGGACTGGATTATTGGACCCGATAATCACTCTGGCTATGGGGACCGGAGGTAGTTCAATAGGAAGCATGATTATTGCGCCTGCCACAAACACCCTCGTAGTTTATCGAACATCGGGATGTGGCAGATTTAGATTGCGATTTACGAACGTCACCACCTCATCGGAAGCTTATGAGGTATACAGGGTTGGCTAAGGAACCTATTTTGCGCAAAATGCAACCATAGTTTGGTACGTTTTTTGTGGCACTGATTCGATATAAAAAAGATATTTTTCTACAAAATTGCGCAGTTTAGTAACTTTTTATGAGCACCACTTTATTTTTACCTGGGCGCACTATAGATGATAACGGTTCGCTCAACATCGGTACCCTCTTATCAACTGGGGTTAACATCGGTCGAGTTGGATTTCCGGTCAACATAATTGGGTCAATTAATGTATCAATGATTGATGGTCCTGGAGTGGTAAGTGTCGGTACGGTCTTAGCCGCTTCAGTGTCGATTGGTAGAGTTGGAGTGACGACCTCTCATTTTGGAATTCAGAGTTTCACTGCGGGACTGCGAACCGATCTTGTGCAAGCCCAATCAGCAACTCAGATGTTTTTGGGGTTGGATGCAGTTGGTATGGCCCTTTCGCCAAGCAGTGGTACAATAGCAATTGACCAATTCTTGGTTGGTGGGCAAATTAACATTGGGGTCGCAAATGCAACCGGCATAACTCTTGGTCGACTAGGTATAACGACCACTCATGATGGCTCTCACGCATTTACGGGAACATTAAGCACAAATTCTGTACAATCTCAATCAGCATCGACGCTCTCTATTGGGTCAGGTGCAACTGGATTAACTTTGGCTCCGAGTAGCGGGGTTATCAACATTGACCAATCGACAACAGGAAATACAATCAACGTCGGAGGAACCAATGCAACCTCAATCAACATAGGTAGGGTTGGGGCGGTAACAACAATTGTTGGTACTTTTAATCTGAGCTCGATAGATGTTGCTGGGGCAGTTAATGTTGGTACCGCGATGGCAACCTCAGTCACCATTGGCAGGCCAACCATAACAACAACAATAAACGGCATAGCGGATATTGCAAATCTTGATCGAGCAGGGGTTATCACAATCGGAGGAACATCAGCCACCTCAATTTTGATAGGTCGATTAGGCATATCAACAACGATAAACGGTACAGCAGATATTGCGAATCTCGATCGGGCTGGTGCAATTTTGATCGGAGCGACTAACTCAACTGGAGTAACTTTAGGTCGAGCCGCGACTACAACAACTGTGTTGGGAGTTGCCGATATTGCACAAATAGATCGAGCAGGTATATTGACAATCGGAACCACTCTTGCAACTTCACTGTTTGTGGGCCGTAGCGGAGTAACGACTACAGTGAATGGCACTGCAGATATAGCCACTCTTGATCGCGCTGGCGCAATTGCGATTGGAAATACAAACGCAACATCCATCACTGTTGGCCGTGGTGGAGTGACAACCACTATAGCAGGATTTGCCGACATAGGCACTCTTGATAGATCAGGAGTTATCAACATCGGCACAACATTGGCTACTGGTATATTTGTGGGTCGCAGTACAATAGCAACTACGTATTCAGGTACACAAGCATATATCAACGGCATAAACACCGACACCATTCAAGCTAGAACCGCAGTTGCCATGTTAATAGGAACAAATGCAGCAGGTCTTGTCTTGGCTCCAACAAATGGTATCATTTCTGTGGATCAAGCAACCACAGGAGCGGCAATAAATATTGGATCCACCTTGGCAACCTCACTAAGCTTGGGCCGAGCCGCGATTACAACGACGATATTGGGTACCGCCAATCTAGCGACCATCGATCGGGCCGGAGCAATTTCCATAGGATCAACTCTGGCAACATCATTGAGTTTGGGTCGGGCCACGGTTACAACGACCATCTTGGGTACCGCGGATGTAGCGACTATGGATCGGGCTGGTGCTATTGTGATCGGTGGTACTAATGCAACTTCATTAACACTGGGACGAGCAGCGATCGCCACCACAATTTTGGGGACTGCTGATTTGGCAACCCTAGATCGAGCTGGGGCAATTTCCATTGGAGGGACTAGTGCAACTTCAATTTCGATAGGTCGCGCTGGAATATCAACCACGCATTCAGGAACGCAGGCATTTGTCAATGGCATCAATACTGATCTTGTACAAGCTCGAACCCCAGTCACAATGGTAATTGGTTCTAATGCAGCAGGACTAACACTTGCTCCGACCAATGGTGTTATCTCTATGGATCAAGCAACAACTGGAGCAGCGATAAATATTGGTACCTCAATAGCGACTGGTATCTTCATTGGAAGGGCCGCAATAACTACAACACACTCTGGTACACAATCATTCACCAATGGCATAAATACTGATCTTATTCAAGCGCGAACAGCAGTACCTATGGTCATAGGGACAAACTCAGCGGGATTAACTCTTGCTCCAACAAACGGGACAATCACAATTGACCAAGCAACTACTGGAGGCGCCATGAACATGGGAACTGTAAGAGCGACTTCAATAACGATTGGCCGAGTTGGGATTACCACCTCAATAAATGGACCACTCTCACTTAACAGTACTCCTCTTAATACGTTCATTGTTGATTCATTGACACAAAATGCGAGTAGCGCCATTCCACTCACAGTTGGATTTATGCAACAAGAAATGAATCGCATCAACAATATTATAACTCTAACTTATCGGCAGTTAGTTGCTGCTGTTGTGTCGCCAGGTGGAGGTGCCTTGGTGTCACTTAGTATATCGTTAGGTGCATCGTTTCGGCCACCGGCTGACATATCGACCTCGGCCCTTATTGAGATTAACGGAGTACCAACTTTGGGAATCTTCTTTGTCTTGGCCACCGGACAAATGCACTTTGGGAAAACAACCGGCTTGTTTGCGCCTGGAGATAGTATTTTGGTAAGAACAGGGTCCATAAGTTTTAGTTTTACCTAAGTTGAATAGGTCGATTAGTTTGCGTTGTGCGCAGACTATGTTATTTTTTTGTGTCATATAAAAATTAAATCCTCTTTGCTAAGGTACTGAAGATGTACACGGCGATTACTGGTACGTGTAATGGTCGAGTGGTTGTACATGCCGTTGAATTACGAGACCAATGGCTGTCACAAAAGCCAATATTGACCCCAACTTGCACTCAATGCGCGCCTGCAAAACCAATAGAATGTCCTTATAAATTGTTCCGCATAGAAGGGGTTAAAAAATACTGGTGCCCAAACAAACGCTCAACTTGCGTAGGTTGTCGAGTGCTATGCAAACATGACAGAAATTCTGCAAAGCGAGATGCAGAACCCGAGAAGAAATAATGATGATGTCTTTTTTTGGGCGGTATTAAAAATTGAATTCGTATCGTTAAAGCAAATTACGCTATGTCATTTGAAGCGAACTATAAAAGCAGAACACAATTCTCATGCTCCATATGTCGACCTGGAGTAATTATGTCGTGTCCTCAAAATACGGGTAAAAACCGAGTGGGTTATTGGTGCCCCGCAAAAATGGAAACTTGTGACGGTTGTCGGAAAATATGTTCTCATGATGTCGGTCCAGACCCAATTTACGTTTGCCCACATGACATGCCACTAAATCAGTTCATCACATCACCAAGTAAAGTGCAACAATTCGACGATGATAAGGAAACTCGGAAGCAATTAAAAATCTTGATCCGCATAAAAGATCAGATTGAAAATGTAGATGATATTCAAACCCTCCTTGACGTGATTGAGTTGTGCACTGATCGCATATCAACCATCAACTCTGGTAAGAAATAAAAAACTTGTGTTTCTTTTTTATGTCCCTAAAACAAATGTTTCTCAAGCCATTACCTCACGACATTGTAAAACGTATCCTCATTTTAGCCAGGTCAAACTGCGTTTGTGAATATGCAATATTATCCAAAGAGTGGGTCAATGAATTTGGCGCAAAAGAGCCACCTATTTTCTCTTGCCAATGGTCGATCGCCAGAGAGATGGTTGATCGAAGTATGCAAGTTGCCTTGTTTTGTGGACACCGCTTGCAAAGAAAAACTAAGTTTGAGGATTATGACTATATTATGCAAAAGTGTATAACCGATAATGACGCAGATGGTATAAGATTTGCCTTAACCCTCTTACCAACCCCAATAGTGTATAACTATTATGTTGGCTTGGCCAACAAATTGGGCCACTACGATTTACTAAAGTGGATAAACTTTTCATCCCTGTCTGAGTCAAACGACTAAAAAAATATGACACGCTTAAGATGATTCAAGCTCGCTGACTTTATTAACCTCGTTTGTAATTGTGTTGAAAATAAACCGTTCCAATTCCGGAATGGGTAAAATGTCCAACTTAGCAAAGGCATTCAGTTTGGGTCTTATGGTATCGCAAGGAATTATAGTTAATCCCGATGAACCCGCCGTAGATTGTGAATATTGCATGGCTAAGATCATGTTTGAATCATGTCCCTGAATTTTAAAACTGCTGTTGTTCCATGAATGAGATACTTCAAATTCATCTTTTGTCATAATGACAACCCACTCATCGCGAGTTATGAGGTGCATATTTTCTATCACTATGGCCATCTCGCAGGTAGAATGTCTTGTATGTATCACAAGATTCCAAGCTGGTTCGGGTTTGATGTCGATCCCCACTAACGATATGGATGGTTCGGTCATTTAATTAGAGGTGCCATGTTTTATAAAAAAAGAAGGTCGCTCATTTTTTCTCAACTCCTGCATCATCTTCATTGTGTCGATCAGGAGTTTCATGGTGAGCCCCAAATTGATGATTCAGTTGTCCAGGTTGAGTATCAAACTCTCCGGTAAAATCTGGATCGAAATTCACGATATGATTTAGATTGGAATCGACATTCACGATATGATCTTGATATAAATCGACATTCTGATCGCACGAAAGTCTCATAGGTGTTATGTCTGGATGACTGGTCATGGTTTTTGGGTACAACTCTGCGAAATCAGGAAATGGTGATGCAGGTTCAAACCATTCTGGATTTTTGAGGATGGGTTGGAAGATGTAACTTGGGTCAGGAAGGCAAAAGTTTTTCAGGTCGATGATCGCCATTAATTTTGGTATGGCGATTTTGGCTTCAACATCTATCCTGCCAGTTATACCGACCTGGTTGTAAGTCTCGAATGTCATCATTGAACTAGCTCTCCTGATGGAGAAGAGTGCATTTGTTTTTGTGGTGGGGTAGTAAAACTTAAATTCGTTCAAAGTAAACATTAATTCCCAATCAGACTTTCTGACATAGTCTGCTCTCAAGAGAGTGAGAGCCATGTAACAAGATATGTCATCAACACTTATGGAAATATCAAATTGCGATGAGTTACTCTCGCGAACACATTTGGCAAAATGCAATTTTTCATAGAGATTATCATCAGCAAGTTGCTCTTGTTTGTTGGCTGTATCGTAGCTCATGTTAGTTTGTTATATTTGGTGGATATTCAATTTTTATTGCGAGCTGGTCTCAAAAAAAACAAAGGTCACTCATTATAACTTTTCGCGACTGATGCCCAGTAAACTTGCCAACTTATCTGCGAATATCTTCTTTGGAAGTAGCATGGATGCTGCAGCATTTTGTAAATCGGTGCGAAGATCTGCAATAATTACCATTCTACCATCGTGGCTAGGTCCAACTAAAAAATCAGCATTCTTAGTTTTGTCGAGGGGACATCTTATGTCCATCGAGATGCGCGAATAATCAATTAATATTTCCCATTCGTTTCGAGAAACCGTATGAGCGTTCCTCATCAACATGGATGACCGACCCAAAGCATGACGCACAATGACTTCTATGTCCCATCCGCTTCCATCAGGATGAAGCAACTTTTTCAAAAACAGACCTGTGTTGTCACACATATTGCTTTTGAAGGACAATCCCATTTTTTATTACAAATCAACGCAAAAAAACAAAGTCGCATCACTCGCTCATTTGTCAATATGTTCTGTTGATTTCTCATTGAGTTTCAACATTTCTTCAAACTTCTCGGCGAATAACGCTTTTGGTAACTTCATGCCTCCAGCAGCTTCTTCTATGCCACCATCAGGATCAATCATGATGATAATGTCATCGCCGCTTGACCACAAACTAAAATCCTTATCTTTCCCTGGTTTTTCAGGATAACATATTCTTGAGGAAGAATAAGGTTTTATAAAATTTAGCCACTGGCCCAATGAAATTTTATAAGCGTCCCTTATTAGCAAGCATGATTTTCCCAAAGAGTGACGAACTTTAATGCTCAGACCCCAAACAGTTTGATCGTCTTCATCAGGATATATTTGTTTCAAGACTAATGATGCTTCGTTAATTGCCATGTTATTTGTGAATCGCATATTCAATTTTATATTTTTGAGTTGGCTCCTAAAAAAGTTGAATTTGTCAATCATTCTCAACCATGATTAACTTTGACGAATTTGAAACAAACAAGTCTCATCTTCCTAATTTGTATAACCCGGTTACAAAAGCAGGACATTCTTTGCAAGAAATACAGATCTTCCCAAACCTTATTGATGACGAGTTGTTAGAATCTTGTGTTGAGGATGTCGAAGGACTTTTGTTACATAATCCATCGATGCTTGTTTATGGTAAAGAATGCAAACAAAACCGAGATGTTGGGTTTTTCTCGAATGTTTCAACAGGTTACAAATATTCTGGCCAAATCATGACCTCCATAAAACTTACTCAAAATTTGCAAAGCCTTCTTGATGAGATTAACCAAATATTTCCATCCTCGTTCAATGGTATTTTGGTAAATCATTATGCAACCGGAGTAGATTATATTGGCGCACACTCAGATGATGAAAGAGGGTTGGATCCCAACTGTGGAGTTGTCGCGGTGTCTTATGGTGCGCCAAGAATATTTCGCATCAGAGATAAATCAGATAAAAAAATATTGTGCGACATTGAAACCGCAAATGGGCAAGTTATTCAAATGAATGGACTATGTCAGAAAAAATACACCCACGAGATACCTCAACAAAAAAAGATCACGAAACCTCGATGGTCATTCACATTTCGCAAACACGTGGAGGACAAATAAGCATCCTGTTGTGACTTAGTGAGGGTCTTTTTTTGTAGGAGTTAAGGCCAATTAAAATTGAATCAAAGTCCTTTATGCAAGAATGGGATCAACAATCAACTCGGTGACTGCACATAATAAATGTTATAACCTAAACACCTGCGTTACTACTTATGGTAAGAAAATTTGGGAACTAAAAAAGGTATACCGCCTCGAATTTTATAAGGGGTTCATAATTTGCTGGTTTAGTGAAGTTTTGGGAACCCCCATTATTGGCGAACATCATGTTGGAGGAAACGGTATATCAGAAACATTGTTCACGCAATTTACCATAGAATATCCTGAAATGAATATAATATCTTCGAGTTCAACTATGGAATACGAATTTGGATCATGGGATAACCAAAATGATGTTGCGAGATTTATGCAAAGTATTTCGTGTCCTCGCGAAACGATTGATAGAAAATATTCGCCATTTGCAACTTGGTTTGACGAAATGATACCTTCGTTAAAAATTGTTGATGGGTGGCTATACGCATATGACAGTAACCCTTATAAATTATTTGGTAGAATGGATAAACCTGTCATAACCGAGGTCAAAAATCTTTGCATGCGTCGTTTCTTCTTGTTGAAGAAAGCTCAACCGCAAATTCTTAGTGACATTGTCATTCACATTGCCTTCATACTTGCGCAATTATATCATGAAGATTCCAAATTATATTGCACAACAACATAATAGGCTAGAATGTTTTTTTTGTGCCAAACTAAAAATTGAATCCTATCTTTGTGACTAACTATGGATATTTACAACAATAACGAGCGACTTTATTGGAACAGTTACAAATCCTTAAACAATTTAGGAATTGACGGATGGGAATTGCTTTCTGTTATTAATATTGAACATTGGAAAGGTTATATATTGTGCTACTTTTTGGAAAAAACATCTTTGGCAAGAAGGCCTGTATTTGGTGTGCGACACATAATTACTCATATCACAACTCTTAAATGTTGCGCCATATTGTATCCAGAAATGATATTATCAAATACTGTAGAAAAAACATTACACGATTGGAAAAATTTACACCCAAACTGCCACCAAATTATATCCAACTTACTTAGCACCAAACCTCTTTCCAACTTTCGAAACATGATTCCCGATAGACACGGTATTTCACCCATCATTCCAACTGTGCAAGTTATCGGTGAGTATGTATATGCGTATGTAAGCAGTCCGTGGGACTTATTTGCTATGACAGATAATCCATTTGTTAACCGAATGAAATCCAATATTGTTCATCGCTTGTTCTTGCTCAAGAATAGTCAACTTGTAGCTCTTGTGCCAGATGTCGCCGCATTGATATCATGTTATGTGGCTCATTTATTTCACGCTGACCCAACTCAATATTGTATGCCTGTGTCAACATAGCGAGGTCCATTATTTTTTGTTGGGAGATAACTTAAACTTTGCGTTCTATGAATCTCAATAAAACAGCGTTTTGGAATAGTTGCGTTTTTTGAATCAAAAAAATTGAAATCAGACTTTCAAAACAAATATGGCAACCGAAACAACTGCTGCAACTAAGCACCCATCAGTTAATATAAGGGTTCGATTGATGACCATTGAGGGACCACAAATCTCGGTTGACAAAGTCTTATCATTTGAGTATTTGATGGGACACATATTGTGTCAACATATTGAGAAAGACACTTCCCAACCTCGCTGCACAAAAGGGTTCCTTGTAACCAATGTTATAATACCACATGATGGAATTCGTTGCGTTCGAACTACCCAACTTCCACTGCCCTTTGAGTTTCAAAATTGGGATGAGCAACTTGTAAATATGAAAAAATACAACCCTCTTCCACAAAACCCTCGATCTGTGATGATCAATATGATGCCAAAAGTACGTTTTCCCAAACCTTCAGATGATTTATCTGCGCGCTTGGAAATTCAAAATTTAACAAAAGATAAATACCCTTCCCTAAAAACTGATGGCAACTTTATCTATATCTATCATAATAACGAGCGATCGTTGTTCACAGATTCAAATCCAAATATGATGGTTAGAGTTTTAAAAAAGCGCTTAGTGTTCAGGCTTACCTGTTTAATGTGCTATGAGCCTTGTGGGATTTTGCCAGAGATAAGAGGACACATAATTTTGCTAATAGCCAAGCTGTATCATGGTGAGCCAAGTGGATATTGTCAATCTGTTAAATTAACTTGCATTAATTCATTCAAATGACCGCCTTATCGACCATCTTATTTTTTTGCATGTTGACAAAAAAGCAACCCTCCCTAGTGAGAATTTCCGATCACAATAATGATGCCGACTACCACACAAAATCCTATGATCTCAGCAGCGACTGAAAGAATCTGTGCCCATTTTTCT
>JACCDW010056418.1_pt1 | contig 22772 bp, 19 predicted proteins | sample 7449781 | NCBI WGS metagenome assembly JACCDW01 (sample SAMN15323449, study PRJNA562643) | freshwater metagenome | isolation source: river surface water | place: USA:Blue River Watershed | collected 2017-08-18
AACAAGGCGCGTCAAGCCGCGATCACGAACGAGATTTTGGAAATTGTAGGGGGCGCCGAGGCGTTGAACGGCTAGGGCCCACTGCGGTTTTGTTTTTTTCAGGCTCCTTCGGGGGCCTGTTTTTTTTGGTGGTGGACCAATTGCCGCGCCGGGGTTATCTTGGTCGGATGAACGCACTCGTACGCTCCGCCCTCGTGGCCGCCGCACTGCTGGCCGCCACGCATCCGTCTGAAGGCCAGTCCAAGGCCAAGTCCAAGAAGTCCAAAGGGGCCCCGACCGCAGCGGCCGCAGCGGCTCCGTCCGATAAAAAGGTAACTATCGCCGCCAAGTTGAAGAACACGGTGGCCTTTGATGGCTTGATGAAGGTGTATCAGGACACGACCGACGGAAAGCTCTACCTCAAGCTAACGGCGGACCAGTTTAACCGCGAGTTCATTTACTGGAGCTATGCGGAGAACGGCGTGGCTTCGGTTGGCTTCAACCGCGGCTCGTTTCGCGCCAACGAAGTGTTCACGATTCGCCGCTACTTTGATCAGGTTCAGTTTGAAACCCAAAACACGGGATACTACTTTGATCCGGCCACAGCCTTGAGTAAGTCCGCGGAGGCCAACATCAGTCCGGCGGTGCTGCTCAGCGAGAAGGTGGTCGCCGAAGACCGCGCCAAGGGCGAAGTACTGATTGAGGCCACGGGCCTTTTTTTGGGGGAAGCGCTGGACCGCGTCAAGGCTCCGTCCGCACCCGGGAGCCGGGAGTTTGGCTTGGGCACCCTGAGCAAGACCAAGTCGCGCGTAGCAAAGGTGCGGGCCTACCCCGAGAATACGGATGTGGTTGTGGACTTGGTGTACGACAACCCCAACGGCGTCGGTGGCGGACCGGACGTGACCGACTCGCGCTACGTGACCGTGCGCCTGCAGCACAGCATTTTGGCGATGCCCGCCGCGGACTACATGCCGCGCCGCGATGATCCGCGCGTGGGCTACTTCGGCCAGCAGATCAACGACATGACTTCGCCGAAGGCGGCCAACTACCGCGACGTAATTAACCGCTGGAAGCTGGTGAAAAAGAACCCCGACGAAGCGGTTAGCGAGCCGGTCGAACCGATTACCTGGTGGATCGAAAACACCACGCCGCTTGAGTTCCGCGACGTGATTCAGCGCGCGGGCGAAGCCTGGAACGAGGCTTTTGAGAAGGCGGGCTTTAAGAACGCCATCGTGGTCAAGGTTCAGCCCGACGACGCCACCTGGGATGCGGGCGACATTCGCTACAACGTGCTGCGCTGGACGTCGAGCCCCTTTCCGCCCTTTGGCGGCTACGGCCCTAGCTTCACCAACCCGCGTACCGGCCAGATTTTGGGCGCCGACATCATGTTTGAGTACGTGTTTGTGGCGAATCGCTTGAAGCAGGCCGCGCTGTACAACAACCTCGGCTTGGTGGACGCCCAGGCCGAAGAGCCAATGCACGGCGACGACCATGCTGCCTGCGGTGCGGGCCACTACCTGCAGCAGTCCGCGCTCTTTGGCATGCAAGCCCTGGCCGCGGCGGGCGCTTCGGAAGAGCAGAAAAAGCGCTACCTCGAGGAGTCGCTGTACTACCTCGTGCTCCACGAAATAGGCCACACCTTCGGCTTGAACCACAACATGAAGGCGTCGCAGCTGCACCTGCCGAAAGACATTCACAACCGCGAACTCACCGAGCGCGTGGGCCTGGTGGGGTCGGTAATGGACTACCCCGCGGTCAACGTCAGTTTGGACCCCAAAAAACAGGGGCAGTACTTCACGACCAAGCCCGGACCCTACGACCTGTGGGCCATTGAGTACGGCTACAGCACGGGCGTGGCCGACGCCGACGCCGAAGAAGCGCGCCTGAATGAAATCCTTGCGCGCAGCACCGCTCCGGAGTTGACGTTTGGCAACGACGCCGACGACATGCGCTCGCCGGGCAAGGCCATTGACCCGCGCGTCAACGTCAACGACATGTCGGGCGACGCCATCGCCTACGGGGTTGAGCGCATGCAGCTGGTCAACCGCTTGTACGGAACCTTGTTGGAGAACTACCGCAAGGAGGGCCAGAGCTACCAAGAGTTGGTGCAGGCATATGCCATTCTGGGCGGCGAAATCAGCAACGCGGCCGCAGCCATCAGCCGCTACGTCGGCGGGGTCTACGTGGAGCGCGGATTCCCGGGCCAGCCGGGCGCCAAGGATCCGTTTACGCCGGTTTCGTGGGCCGACCAAAAACGCGCCATGAACGCCCTGCGCACCTATGTTTTTGCGCCGACGGCGTTTGACGCCGCCGCGCCCGTGTGGAAGTACCTGCAGCAGCAGCGCCGCGGATTTGGCTTCTTCAGCCAGACCGAGGACCCCAAAATCCACGACCGCAGCCTCGCCATTCAGCGCAACGTACTGGCTCACCTGCTGCACCCGGCGGTGATGAAGCGCCTGACCGATTCCAAGCTCTACGGCAACCAGTACAGCGTGGCCGCCATGACGGCCGACCTGACCGACGCCCTTTTTGCGGCGGATTGGACCACTCCGGTAAATGGATTCCGCCAAAATGTTCAGCTGGAATACCTCGATCGGTTGATTGACATCGCGGGCCTTGGGGAAAAGCCGGCAACCGGATACGATCGCCCATCGCAGTCGGCGGCCTTGGCCCAAATTCAGCGCATTCGCCAGCTCGTCCGCACGAATCCGGGCACCGATGCCGAAACAAAGGCACACCGTGCGCATTTGGCCCTAAAATTGGATAAGGCGCTGGACTAACCGCTAGCCTGCCATGCGACTGACCCTCCGCGTCCGAATTTTCATCGCCATGTTCCTGTTGGTGGTGCTGGGTTTTGGCGCCACTGGGGTGGTCAGCTTCCTTCATTTTAAGGCCGAAGAAGTTGAGTACCGCCGCGAGCGCCTTAAGCGCAAGGAGCAGGCCGTAGAGGCCCACGTGGCCCACGAGCTTCAGCGTGCGATCGGCAAAGACATTGACGAGGGGGATTTGATGTCGGCGTTCAATGAAGAGCTCTGCAGCATCAGCCGAATTCACCAAATTGACGTGGCCCTGTACCGAATGAACGGCGAACTCTTGCTCTCGTCGAACATGGCCCTGGTGGACGAAGGGATTCTTCCGCCCCGGCTACCGGAACTGGTCCACAGCCGCCGAAACCAAATTCTGAGCATTTCGGACCCGAGCCGCGGCGATCGGGAATTGCTGCTGTATACCGCAGAAATTAACAACGAATTGGGTCTTCCCGTGGCCTTGATGGTGGTCCCCTACAGCGACAAGGTCGAACGCCCCATGGAGGACATGGCTTTTTTTCGGGCTTTAGCTTGGCTGCACCTGGTGCTTTTTGTCGCGGCCACCTACTTTGCTTACCTGCTTTCGCGGAGCATTACCCAGGGCTTAGAGGTCGTGGGCAACGCCATGAAGGGCAACCCCGAAGACGGCAGCAGCAATCCGCATCAGGTCGCGTGGCGCTCAAAGGACGAGATTGGCCAGCTGGTGGACGCGTACAACCGGATGGTCCAGCAAACCGAGGAAAACGCCAAGGCCTTGGCCAACGCCGAGAAGGAGCGAGCGTGGCGCGAAATGGCGCAGCAGGTCGCCCACGAAATCAAGAATCCGCTCACCCCAATGCGGCTGATGACGCAGCTGCACGCCAGCCGCGCGGCGCAGCTTACGGCCGACGAAGTGCGGAATTTTTCGGAGTCGATGCTTGCGCAGATTGATGCCATGTCGGCGGTTGCCGGGGACTTTAGCGAGTTGGCTAAGATTTCTAACGGACCCCTTCGGCCGGTAGACTTGGCCACGGTGCTGCGTCGAATTCAGCTTGCGTATCCGGGACTTGACTTGGCGTTGCCCGCGGGGCCGTGGATGGTTTTGGGAACCGAAGATTCGCTACTTCGGGTCTTTAACAACTTGTTAAACAACGCCTTGGATGCCATACCCCAGGGCAAGCAACCCAACGTATCCGTTACGGTTCGCGAGGACGAAGGCCATATTCTCGTGTCGGTCCGCGACAACGGTTCGGGAATTGCGCCCGAGCGCTGGGAGGCCATTTTTGCGCCGCATTTTACGACCAAATCCACGGGTACGGGTCTCGGGCTGGCGCTGGTGAAGTCCATAGTTGCGGGAATGGGTGGCCGCATCTGGATTGAATCCTCGTCGCCGGAAGGTTCGGTGTTTATGCTTCGCCTTCCGCGCGCGTAACCACCAGGATTTGCTGGGTTCCCCCAAAGCGCTCGGGCAGTACCCGGTACGTCCATCCCGCGGGCACGAGGCGGTTCCAGTCTGCCGCACTGAAGTAGACGCTGGCGTAGTTCTCGGGATTTAGCTGGTCCTCAAGTTCCGGAAGGGCGGATTCTTCGGTCGCGGAATGCACTTGGGTTTCGGGGGTAGCATCGTGCAGCGTGATCAGGGCCAATCCGTTTGGGCGGAGCGCGTCCAGCATGCGCTGAAGTTCTGCGGCGGCATCCCGAGGGCGCAGGTGGGTAAGCACCGATCCGGCCACGACGAGGTCAACCGGCGTCCCGTTCCAGGGCCTTGCGCCCCAAGCATTCTGCTGAAAGGCCATTGCGCCCGCTTTGGGGTCGTAAACCCAGCGTTCGGCAGTCGGAAATTCCGCGGCCAGAAAGCGCCCCACCCGGCCGTATCCGCCGCCAAAGTCGAGCAGGCTTTGGGCCATGGGGGCCGATTTTTTTGCCGCAAGGGCCAGTTCGCGCCCCGCGCCGAAGTACTCCGAAGCCGCCCGAACCCAATCTCCGCCCGAAACGCTCAAGGGGAAGCGGAACATGGCATCGGCTCGGTGAATGGCCGGCGAAACACCCTCGGGCAGTTCGGGAATCCACGGCAGGCTCAGGGTTTCGGGGAGGTGCTGCTGCTGCAGGGCCGCCAAGGCATCCACGCGCCGCCGCAGTACGGCCAGGGCGTCGCGGTTTTCGCCGATGCCCGATTTGTCTTGAATCCAACGTTGAAGGCGCTTGAGCACAGAAAGTATCTTTGGTCTGGCCAAAGTACGCCATTCACGCAACCCAATACGATGCCCCATGTCCACCGTACGCCTTGAAGTTCGCGACCGCGTCGCTTTTCTTACGATTGACCGCCCGGAAGCGCTGAACGCGCTGAACGCGCCGACGATCCAATCACTCCACGAGCACGTAATCGCGCTGGACGAGCGGGCCGACGTTCGCGCCGTCGTGCTCACGGGCGCAGGGCCCAAGAGTTTTGTTGCCGGGGCCGACATCGCGGAGTTTGCGGGCTACAGTCCGGCTGAGGGCGAGGCCTTGGCCCGCCGCGGCCACGACCTGCTGTTTAACCGTATTGCGCAGGCGCGCAAGCCCTACATCGCCGCCGTCAATGGATTTGCCCTAGGTGGAGGACTGGAGCTGGCTATGGCCTGCCACGTTCGGGTGGCGTCGACCACGGCGCGCATGGGCCTGCCGGAGTCGTCGCTTGGGGTAATTCCCGGCTACGGAGGTACCCAGCGCTTGGTCCAACTCGTCGGAAAGGGTCGGGCGCTCGAGCTGATGTTCGGCGCCAGCATGATAGACGCGGCCAAGGCCGAGGCGTGGGGCTTAGTTAACGCGACCCACGAGCCCGATGCGCTCCTGGAAGCCGCCGAAGCCATGGCGCGCCACTTCATCAAAGCATCGGGCGATGCGCAGGCCGCCATCATCCGTACCGTGAACGCCGCCACCGAGGGTGGGCCGGGTTTTGCTGCCGAAATCGCCGAGTTTGGCGCCCGATTTGGGACCGCAGAATTTACCGAAGGCACCACGGCTTTTCTCGAAAAACGCAAGCCGCTTTTTTAGGTGTAGGCAGCGGGGCGTCTTTGTGCTAAATTGACGGCACCTAAACGCAACGCATATGTCTTTTTTGGTAATTGAACACGCAGTTTATTCCTTTGGCTCTGCCGGGTGGCTGGGCGGTATTGCGATTTTTGCAGCCTACGCGGCCCTTGTTTTCGGCGCGGCGCGCACTTGGAAGGGCGAGGAACTCCGCACCTTTGAACGCTGGTGGGGCTACGCTTTGGCCGGGCTGCTGCTCGCCAAGCACCTGTACCTCTACCAAGTGGGCTTGTGGAACGTCCACGACAACCTGGAACTTCACCTTTGCGGGTTCAGCCGCATGCTGAGCATTTTGCTGCTGGCATTTGGTGCCCGATGGGCGTTTTATCCCTTGTTTTTCTGGGGTATCGTCGGCGGATTTCACAGCCTACTCACCCCCGAGCTTACTGCGGGCGACAGCCCCTTCATGTACGCCGAATACTACATTGTACACGGCGGAATCATCATTATTCCCCTGTACTTCGTCTTCGCACGGGGCTGGATGATTGGCAAGTGGACCTGGGCGAAAATGCTGGGAGTCAATGTTTTGTTGATGGCCCCCGTGGGCTTGGTTAACTACCTCGTCGACGCAAACTACATGTTTCTTTGCCAGCGTCCCATGGTAGATAATCCCTTCATCATGGGCGATTGGCCCTTTTACATTTTTGGCTTTTTGGCGGCCGGAGCCCTTCACTACGGCGCCCTAACCTTGCTTTTTTGGAAGCGGATTAACCGAGCGGCATAATGGGCGAGTGGGATATGGTGGTTGTTGAAGTCGGCGGCCCAATTTGGTGGGGCGGCTTCGGCATTCTGGTCCTCTTTTTTCTCGGATTTTTTGGCTTTGCGCCCCGGGCCGAGCACCCAAAGTTTGCCCAATGGGAAAAAATCTTGGGCTGGACGATTTTGGCCAACCAATCCTGGTACTGGTGGATGGCGCTCGCCGACGGCACGTTTAATGCTCGCGAGTCGCTGCCGCTTCACATGTGCAGCTTTAGTCAGTTCCTGCTTTTTGCGCACTTGGTGCTCAAGCAAAAATGGGCACTGCCGCTCGTGGCCTTCTGGGGTCCGCTGGGCGGAATTCAGGCCTTCCTCACGCCCGCACTGGAGTCGTCGACCACGGTGGGTTACGTGACGCAATTTTACACCGCGCACTCTTCGGTGGTGGTGATTCCGCTCTACCTGATTATTCGGGGCGGAGCGCGCCTTCCGCGCCGTCTTTTTTGGCGCGTGATCGGCATCACCAATCTGGTCGGGTTTGCCATGATGGCGGTGAACGCGGCGCTGGGGTCCAACTACTGGTACGTCAACCAACCGCCGCCCGTAGATCACCCGTTGGTGCAAGGTGATTGGCCCTATTACTTGATCGGCATCGAAGGCGCGGTCCTGGCGCTGTTCGCCGGGCTCTTTATGCTCCTTCGCGGCTACCGAGTAGCCGAAGCGCCTCACGCCGGCTAAGTCCGCTGAGTTCGGGGTGGGCGTCGACCCACTGCCGAACCCACCGAGGGTTCGTGCGGCTGTAGTCGCGCAGGGCCCATCCGATGGCTTTGCGGTGAAAGAATTCCTTGGATTTCGTGTGGGCGCCCAGGGCCTCGTCGAGCCATTCGGTGCGCGTTTCGGTGCGGAATCCGAGTTGGGCAATCATGGCGGTGCGGTTGAGCCAAAGGTTATCGGCGTAAATCCATTGCTGGATTCGAGGCCAAACGGCCTCTGGGTGGCGCTTAAGCAGGGCACCGGCCCCGTGCACCGCCAGCGTGTCCACGCTGTCCCACCAGCTTTGGGTGGTTATCCAGTATTCCAGGGCCGGGAGCGCTTCCTCCGGCGACCAAAATTTAGACTCCGATTTTAGCAGGTCAAGGGCGACGTATTGGGCTTCGCGGAAGGGGAGCGCCCAAAGCTGGTGTAACGTGTCGATGGCGGCGGATTTTTTGGGTCGCTCGGCCCAGTGCGTCCGCTGGATTTCGGCGCGAAGGGGCTTGGGAATTCCCAAAAAGGAGAAGTTGTGCTTCATGTAGGCGGCCATCGGAGCGGCGGCTAAATCGTTGGATTCGGCTCGAAGGGCGGAATAAACGGCAGAGGCCCAAGCAGTAGCCTCGGAATCATTATAATTAGTCATTACATAATATTTATGACGCTTTTTGAACGTAATTTTGGAACATGCGCGGTATTTTTCTGTCCCTGGTGCTGCTTTGTTCGTTCTCCTTGGCTGCTCAAAGCTACTTCAGCGCCGAGCAGGCCGATGGAATGCTTCGCGGGCATCAGGCAAAATTGAGTGAATTCCACTTAAAGTTGCTTGCGCGTGAGGCACCCAAAGGAGGCTACGAGTCCCGGTGGAAGGCGCTCCTCAAGGAGGTACAGAAATTAGAAGGAATCATGGCTTGTGCCGACGCGGACTGGTTTTATGGTCAGTTTGAGCCTCAGGTATACCGAGTTCAGGAATCCGTTGCCGATCCCGAGGTGTTTTTCACGGAACTCACGAAGCTGGTGGCACTCACATCGTACCGATTTGAGGCAATTGCTGAGCGATATGCTCAGCGTGGCTGCGCGGAGGATGGCGTTCAGGCCGCGGTGCAGCGGGGCCGAAGTCAAGCGGAACGCCCACGTCCCGAACTGAAGGGCATTGCCCCGGGTTCGAACTAATCGAGCCAGACTTCGTCCGAGGCGAAACGATTTTCTACTGAACGTTTTTGGGGTGCATCCTGCACGACGCTCGAAGTGAGCCCGCCACATTGCGTTTGCTGCGCATTGGGTGTGGACAGTCACATGCCGTTTCGAACAACATGTTCCTAATGGAGAGGTATTGTAGTTGCTCAAAATAGTCGGAACTTTCAGCATGCGTTGGCTTTACTTCGCCCTCACCGCAATAAGCTCGGTCCTGGCCCGTGGCCAGTGCACCGTAAGCGTAGTCAACGACAGCCTCTATGCCTGCGCCGGAGACAGCGTCACCCTTCAGGCCGTGGGCAGCGGACCCTTTCAGTGGAGTCCCGCCGCGCGGTTTTCGTGCGATACCTGCGCCACCACCCGAGCCCAGGTGACCTCGCCGGCGAGCTCGGTGACCCTTAGTTTGCAAACGAGCGGCAGCCAGCCGGCCGTAAACGGAAATTTTAGTGCGGGAAACACGGGATTTACCACCCAGTATGTACACAATCCGTCGAGTATTTGGAACGAAGGCACCTATGCCGTGGGCACGAACCCGAATGCGGTGCACCCCAATTTTGGAACCTGGGGGGACCATACAACCGGCACGGGGAACTACATGATTGTCAACGGGAGCATTTTACCCAACCGAACCATTTGGCAGCAAACCCTCACGTTTCCGTCGGGTTCGACAGTTACGCTTTCGTATTGGGTTTTGAGCTTGGCACTCCCCGCGGGCAGCTTGCGGGCGATGGTCAATGGAGTGCAGGCGGGGGCGGCCCAGGCGGCGCCCGGTGCGGTGGGGACCTGGAGCCTCCGAACCCAAACGTTTACTGCGCCGGCAAATGGGGTGTGCACGGTTGCGCTGCAGGGTGTAATTACCGCCGGTTCGGGCAACGACTTCGGATTGGACGACATTTCCTTTACCTATTCCTGTACGGCGACCAAAACGGCCTGGTTGCTCCCGAACCCCACGCCGAGTCCCCTGGCTTGGGTTAACCGCACGAGCGGATGCGAACCGGTTTGCGTAACCTGGCACGACGTCAGCAGCGTGGCAACCGGCCAGCTGGTTTCTCGCCTTTGGGATTTTGGCGACGGCACTACGGACACGGCCAAGGATCCGAACCACTGCTACCCCAACCCCGGGACCTACTATGCGACGTTGACGGTTTGGTCCGACTCGGGCTGTTCGTCCCAGACGGCGTCGCTTCCTGCGGTGACGGTGTACCCGCAGCCCGTGGTGGATGCGGTTTGGTCCGCGCCCGGCGGGGTTTGGGGCCGCGACACGAGCCTGCTGCTGCCCTACGGCAATCCGGCCCTGTCGGTGACGGTGGGATTGGACTCGGCATTTCTCCCGTGGACGCTTGCTCCGGGAACCTCGATGTGGGTCGATTGGGGAGACGGCCAGCGCGACCTGCGCGGTTTTGGCGGAAGCGGTCCGCCCCAATTGGCGTTTAGCCACACCTACGGAACGCCGCAGATTCGCTACCAAATTTGTGTGGGCATTCAGACCAATCAAGGCTGTGCCGACACGCTGTGCTTCACGGTTTTGGGCAGTCCGGGCATGGAGCTCCCCAACGTGATTACACCGAACGGAGACGGCCGCAACGACGCGTGGGCGCCGATTTACTATGCCGTGGATTGGGCCGAATGGGAGGTGCGCAACCGCAACGGCGTCGCAGTGGCCCGGGGGACGCGGCCCGAAGATTCCTGGGACGGAACGCTGAACGGCCGCCCGGCTCCTGACGGGGTATACTTTGTGGTCGCGAAGGCGAAAAACGTCAATGTGGTGGAACCGGTGGTTTTGACCGGTACGCTGCACGTAATGCGCTAAACTCCGAGAAGCGCCGTGATTTCGTGAAGGTTTTTGTAGCTGCGGCTGGCAGAACTCATGCCGGCCAAGCTTGCCTTGATGCGCTCCTGGGACGAGGCCGGTAGTTCGACCCACGGCGTCATTTCGACCCGCACACTAAAGCCGGTCCAGCCGCCGCCCAAGGCCTTGAGTACTTGAAACTCCGTTCGAAAAAACAGATCTTCTTCCTGAAGGGCCACCGGACGTGCGAGGTCGGGATGCTGGCTCAGGGAGGGCAGCGCGGTCAGGGTCCATACGCCCCGCTCCACGTGGCCGCGCTTCATAACCGCGGTGATGCCGGCGCTGGCTGCGCGCAGTACCTCGCCGTCGGCCACCGGAGCGTGCACGGCGGCGAAGTCTAGGCCAAGTTTTGCGGTCGGACGAAATCCACTGGGGAAGGCGAAGGCAATGGCGGTCAGAACCCCGTCGTGCAGCAGGGCAAGGTCCTCTCGGCAACCGAGCGCGAGGTCTTCGAGGGCCTCCCCGCGCAAGCCCAAATCCCGCGCAAGCAGCGAAAGGCCCTCGGCGCAGCCCGGGAGCTGACCGAGGAGCTCGGACCGAAGGGGGCCGTTGAATTCTGCGCGTTTTTGGTTGCGCACCGATTCCGTGGGTTCACCGGCCCGCAGTGGGGCCGTCGAACGCGCAACGTCGGCCGTGACCGAAAAAGGAACGGAGACGAGCTCCATGGCGGCTAGTCTGCGAGCACTACGCGCTGGGAAACGGGTCCCCAGGACGTGGTGGCGCGCACGAAGTAGAGCCCAGCGGGCAGCCCCTCGGTAGCGAGGCTGGAAGTTCCGGTGCGCAGCACACGGCCCTGCAGGTCGGTGAGTTCCGCGAACTCGACCGAAGCATTGCTCGCCCAGGTAATCGGGGTTCCGCGTTGCGCCGGATTGGGAAGCAGGTGAAGGCGAAGCTCGGGGTATTCGGCCGTGCGAAGTTGGCTGGCGTCAATGACCTGCAGCGTGAAGCCCGCTTGGGTTTTGTAGACCAGGAACCCGGCGCTGTCGATGGTGATCGAGTCGCAGAAGGTGTCGGTGCAGCTGTAGCCGTTGGAGGTGGCCGAAACCATGGTGACGCATACGTAGTAGGTTCCCGACGCCGTGTAGTAGTGGCTGGGGTAGGCGCCCGTAGCCGTTCCGCCGTCGCCAAAGGTCCAGGCGTAGGCCGTTGTCGTCGTTGCAGCCGGACCGGTGTAGCTGGTCGTGCAGGCGTTGACTAGGTGAACAAGCCCCGGGAGTACTTGGTTGGAATCGGGGACGAAGAGGGCGTCGCAGGTCAGGGGCGTTCCGCCGCCACCGCCGCCACCGCCCGAGGTGCACAGAACAAAGGGGCAGTTGATGGTCATGACCGATCCCGTATTGGGGCTGTAGCTGTAGGTGCTGCTCAAGGTGGCTCCGTTGCAGTTCTGGGTGCTGATAACCACCGTACCAACTACGCCAGGCAGCATGAGCGAGTCACCATAAAATCCCGACGACGACGTGGTCAATTGGTGCGTTACCACGATGCCTGCCGTGCCCGGCGCAGGGGCCGCTGTTACGGTCACGGAATGGCCAGCTACGGGGTTGCCGGCGGAATCGGTAACGCTTCCCATGATAAGGGCAAGGGCGTTTTGGCCGCTTACGGATGCAGCGGCGAGCACGAGCATCAGGGTGTAGAGGTACTTTTTCATGTGCCAAAGGTACCCCCGAAGCAATTGCGGTACTTGATTTAGGTATTTTTACGCGCTTGCGCTGCGCTAAAGCCACGCGGGAGTTAGAAAAAGAGGAATGAAGCTTAGCACGAAAATTGCATTGATCGGGCACCTGATGCCATGACCACGAAGAATTCCACCAAAGTCCGCCTTTGGGCCGCATTGGCCCTGCCTGCGTATTTGGCTGCGCAGCAAATGCCGCCACCCCCTTCGGCGGCCACCGACACGCTGGACCTTCGCGAGGTGGTGATTTCTTCGGCGCGCTGGAAGCAGACTTCCGAGCACATTCCGGCCCAAGTGGCGGTAATCACCCCCAAGCAGGTGGCCCAGTTTCAGCCCCAGACCGCCGCGGATTTGCTGGGGATTTCGGGGAAGGTATTCATTCAAAAAAGCCAGCAGGGCGGCGGCAGCCCGATGATTCGAGGCTTTGCTACGAATCGGTTGATCTATTCGGTGGACGGCGTCCGCATGAACACGGCCATTTTTAGGTCGGGCAACATCCAAAACGTGATTAACCTCGATCCCTTCGCGATGGAGCGTACCGAGGTCGTTTTTGGCCCGGCCAGCGTGATGTACGGCAGCGACGCCATCGGAGGGGTAATGAGTTTTACCACGATGCGGCCCGAAATTGGCCTAAAGTCGGTGGGCGGAAGCGCCCAGGTGCGCTATTCGTCGGCGAACTCCGAGCAAACGGGCCACGTCGACCTGCGCTACGGAGGTAAAAAATGGGGGGCCGTGACCAGCCTAAGCCGCTGGGACTTTGACCACCTTCGGCAGGGAAGCCGGGGTCCGCGCGACTACCTCAAGGCGCGCTACGTCGAGGTTACGCCCGACGGCGACGTGGTGCGTACACAAGCGGACTCGCTGCTGCAGATACCGTCGGGGTACCGACAAATCAACGTATTGCAAAAGATCCGCTATGCCCCCAAGGACGGCTGGGAACTGCAGTACGGCCTTCACCATTCTGCGACGTCGAGCTACGGGCGCTACGACCGGCACAACCGGGTGCGCAACGGGCTTCCGCGGTACGCCGTGTGGGACTACGGTCCGCAGACCTGGCAAATGCACAACCTGTCGCTGCATCGAGAAGCCAAGAAGCGCTACGCCGATGCCTGGACGCTTCGGGTGGCCGCTCAGCGCTTCGCCGAGTCGCGGGTTGACCGAACGCTGAATGCCCCCGAACTCCACACCCAGTCGGAGCGGGTTAACGCGTATTCGGCGAACTGGGACTTCACCAAAGAGCTCGGCTCGAAGCACATGCTTTTTTACGGCGCCGAAGGGGTGTGGAACGACGTGGCCTCTGACGGAACGCAGCGGAACGTCCTCACGGGTGTCGTGTCGGATTTGTATGCGCGCTATCCAAAGTCGACGTGGTTTTCGGCCGGGGTGTATGCGACCGAGGCCTGGTCCATCAACGACCAAACGACCGTCACAAGCGGCCTACGGGCCAGCGCGGTGGGCCTTGATGCGGACTTTACCTCGAATTTGCCCTATTTCCCGCTCCCCTTCAGCACGGCTCGGGTGCGCGACCAGGCCGTAACGGGGAGCCTGGGCTTGACGTACCGTCCAACGGCGGATTGGGTGGTAAAGGCGAACGTGGGAACGGCCTTTCGCGCTCCCAACGTCGACGACATGGGCAAGTTTTTTGACTCGTCGCCCGGAATGCTGGTGGTTCCCAATGCGGACCTGAAGTCGGAGTACGCGTACAATGCCGACGTGGATGTAGCCAAGCTTATCGGAACGTGGCTCAAGGTGGATGTGGCGGCCTACGCGACCTGGCTTCAAAACGCCTTGGTGCGCCGGCCCTTTCAGTTGGGTGGCCAAGACAGCGTACTGTATGACGGGGCCATGAGCCGGGTTGAAGCGATACAGAATGCCGCGCAGGCTCGGGTGATTGGGGCCTTCTTCGGATTGGAAGCGCGCTTGTCGGAGGCATGGACGGCAAAGGCGTCACTCAACGTGCAGCACGGAATCGAAGAACTTGATAACGGCGAGCTAAGTCCTTCGCGGCACGCTGCGCCCACGTTTGGCATGGGCCGGATTACCTACCGGAAGGGCCGAGTCCGCGTAGATGGGTACACGCAGTTTCAGGGCGCTCGGAGCAACGACCAACTGGCTTGGGAGGAGCGCGCCAAGACTGAGATGTACGCGCTCGACGCGGACGGCAATGCCTACTGCCCCGCCTGGTACACGCTGAATGCGCGGGCCAGTATGGACCTCAAGCACGGCATCGGCATTAATGTGGGCGTTGAAAACCTTACGGACCGGCGCTACCGCCCGTACAGTTCTGGAATTTCTGGGGCCGGACGGAATCTGGTCGTCGCGCTTTCGGCGCGTTTTTAACCCCGCCGGGGAAGCGGGCTTCAGGGTGGGTGTGCTCCGGCGCACCGCCCTGGAGTCCCTTATTTTTTTAGGGCGGGCTTGATGCGTTCTCCGATCAGCTCGATGCTGCGAAGCAGCTTTTCGCGCGGAAGCTTGGCGTTGTCCATCTGAAAGGTGACGCGGTCCACGCCGCCGAGGGCCTCAGCATGGCGCAGGATTTTCTCGCCCACTTCGTCGGGATCACCGACCAGTAAGGCTCCGGTAGGCCCGTTTTGGGCATCAAAGCGTTCGCGCGAGACGGGCGGCCAGCCGCGCTCACGACCAATGCGCGTAAACGTTTCGGCGTAGCCCGGGAAGTAGTCGTTTACGGCCTCTTCGCGGGTTGGCGCCACGTAGCCCAGGGAGTGCAGGCCCACCTTGAGTTTTTCGGGGGCGTGGCCCGCTTCGGCCCCGGCGGCTCGGTAGAGGTCGACGGCCCGGCGGAAGCGGTGGGTTTCGCCGCCAATTACCGCGACCATCAAGGGCAGGCCCAGCATTCCGGCCCGCACGAAGGACTCCGGCGTTCCGCCCACGCCGAGCCAAATGGGAATTTCGGGCTGCAGCGGACGCGGGTACACCGCCTGGTTGTGGAGTGCCGGCCGAAACCGACCCGACCAGGTGATGCGCTCCTCGGCCCGCAACTGCAGCAAAAGGTCCAGTTTTTCGGCAAAAAGGGCGTCGTAGTCGCCAAAATCAAAGCCAAAGAGCGGAAACGACTCCGTAAACGAACCCCGGCCAACCACCATCTCGGCCCGACCGTTGCTCAGGAGGTCCAGGGTTGCAAACTGCTGAAAGACGCGCACAGGGTCGGCCGCGCTGAGCACGGTGACGGCGCTGGTGAGCTTGATTCGCTGGGTTTTGGTGGCTGCCGCGGCCAGGATTACCGAGGGCGCGGAGTCCAAAAATTCGGCGCGGTGGTGTTCGCCGACGCCAAATACGTCGAGCCCGACGCGGTCGGCGGTTTCAATGCGCTCGAGCAGGTGGCGCAACGCATCAACGGGCGCCTCGTGCTCCCGGGAGGCAAAACTATCGATTCCGAGTTCCATCAAACCGCCAACGAAACTACGTCATGAAGCTTTGGGATGGCCACGCGCCACGCGTAGGCATCCACGATTTTTTGTGCCAGAGCTTCTTGAGCCGGTCGTTCGCCGTGGATGAGGTAGACGCATTCTGGGGCCTGCCGGAGTTCGCTCATCCACGAGATCAAGTCGGCTTGATCGCCGTGGGCCGAAAGGCTCTCCATCAGGTGAATTTCGGCGCGAACGGGCAGGTAGCTGCCGTAGATTTTGAGTTCCTGGGCGCCCTCTAGGAGTAGACGGCCCCGAGTGCCCTCTGCCTGAAATCCGACCAAGAGCACCCGCGTGGTGGGCTGGTCAATCAGCTGCTGAAGGTAGGTGAGCACGCGCCCCCCGCTGATCATGCCGCTGCCGGCGATGATGATTTTCGGACCTTCTTCGTGGAGCACCTTCCAGGTCTCTTCGTACGAAGTCACTACGGTGACGTCGTCCAGTATCGCGCGGAAGTCGGATTCGCGGAGTTTGTGCCAGGATGGGTGGCGCTGAAAAACCTCCAGAACGCGGTTGCCCATGGGACTATCTACGTAGACCGGAATCTCGGGCAGGGTTTTGTTCTGAAACCCCTGGTGAAGCAAGTACATCAGCGTTTGCAGTCGTTCCACGGCAAAGCTGGGCACCACGAGGGCGCCCCGGTCGGCAATGGTTTGGCGAATTAGGGGTTCGAGAACGCGCTCAAAATCATCTTTGGGGTGCAGGCGATCTCCGTAGGTGCTTTCGAGAAAAAGGTAGTCGGCCCGAGCGGGTTTTTTGGGATCGAAAAGCAGCGGATCATGGGCCCGCCCGATGTCCCCAGAAAACACCAAAATTTTGTCGTTAATCTTGACCTCAACGTAGGTCGACCCCACGATGTGCCCGTTGTACACGAAGCGGTAATGCAGGTTTTCGGCCGCATACTGCCAGGCGTCTTGGGGGACTTCCCGAAACAGGTCAATGGTTTTTTGGGCGAGTTCCAGGGTGAAAAACGGCAGGGCAGGCTCGTGCGCGCTGTAGCCCTCTTTGTTGGCTTTTTTGGCTTCCTCTTCGTGGATCCTGCCGCTGTCCTCTAAAATAATCTGGGCGATGTCCAGCGTGGGCCCGGTGCCGTAAATGGGCCCGGAGAATCCCTGTTCGTGCAGGCGGGGCAGGTACCCAACGTGATCCAGGTGTCCGTGGGTCAAAAGCACCAGGTCGATTTGGCCCGCGTCCACGGGAAGGGGCTCCCAGTTCATCAACCGGAGCGCCTTGAGTCCCTGAAAAACGCCGCAATCAATCAGTATGCGGGTTCCGCGGTAGGTCAAAAGGAATTTGGAGCCCGTTACCGTACCGGCACCGCCCAAAAAGGTTACGTTAGCTTCGTTCTTCGTCACGGTATTGGGCGCATAATTGGTTCATTTCGTTGCGGATTTTTTGGGCTCGGGCCTCGGTAATGCCCAAGTCCTGGAGCACCCGGGTCTCGGCCAAAACCTGGGTGCAGAGCACCATTTTGCGGTCGAGTAAGGCCTGCTTTTCGGCTTTAGACAGCAGGGTAGAAACGGTTACGGGGTAAAGACCCGATCGGTCGATTCGGGCCTTGAGGCTGTCTCCTTCGGGGGCATCCCAACTCACCAAGTACAGGCCAGCGCAGGTCCCGTAGCGCTGGGCGTCGGCGGTAAATCGCGTGTTGGTAACCACCCAGACCGGATTGAGTTGGGACGGCGCGGGGTGCTTTTTCTCCCAGTGCGCCCGGATGTCGTTGTAGCGTGCATGGATGTACAGCGGAATTTTGACGTTGCAGTTAAAGCCTTCTTCGCTGTGGAACTTGCATTCCACCAAAGTGAATTCAGGTCCTCGTTGGGCCACCACGTCGACTTCGTGGTCCACACAGGCCCCGGGGACGATCACGCCTACGTGGGTCCGAAATCCGGAAGCATCGAGCAATGCGCCGATAAATGATTCAAACGGGAACCCCGTGGGACCCAATTCGTAGATGGCCTTTTTTAGGTGGTATTTGGCCGCGTAGTGCCGCTCCTTTTTCAACAGCAGCGCAAAGGCCTTTTTATAGATCTCCTTCGTGGATATTCCTTGGTACAGGTCTTCGCGAACGCGCTCGATGATGTGGTCCACCGTTTGGGCGTCGGCCCCCGAGCGCCGCAGCGAGTTCTGTAGTTTTTCCTTCGAAAAACGCACCTTCTCGCCGGACTTCTTGATGACCTCGATGGCTTCTTCTTCCATAAAACATAACGTACCCGACCAGTAGGCAGTAAGGTCAATCCAATAAAGAACGCGTTGTCCCCCCCCGCACGGGTTCAAAAACCATACCTTGTACGATATCCAGACCCGCCCCATCGTGAATGCCGTTCAACCCATTTTTCTCCTGCTCGCACTTTTGGCCGAAGTTCTGGGCACCGTAGGGGGTTTTGGTTCGTCGGTGTTTTTTGTGCCCATTGCGAATTTCTACTTTGATTTTTATTCGGTACTGGGCCTCACCGCGCTTTTTCACCTATCGAGCAACCTGAGCAAACTCATGCTGTTTACGAAGGGCATAGACCAAAAAATGATCGTGCGCTTGGGCATTCCCGCGGTGCTCTTTGTGGTGCTGGGCGCATGGGCCAGTCGCTACATTGACAGCCGCATTTTGCACGGGGCCTTGGGCGTGCTTCTGGTTGGTTTCAGCCTCGTGTTTTTGATCAAAAAGAACATCGTCCTCAAGCCGAGCACCAGAAATGCGCTTTTGGGCGGATCCCTGTCGGGATTTTCGGCCGGACTTCTTGGAACCGGCGGAGCCGTTCGGGGACTCGTCATGGCGGCCTTCAACCTCGAGAAAAGCGTGTTTGTTGCCACCTCGGCCCTGATCGACTTGATGATTGATCTTTCGCGCTTTTTCGTCTATTGGAACAACGGATACCTGCACCGCCACGACCTGGGCAACGTCCCCTTCCTAGTGGTCATTGGCCTTTTCGGAACCTGGTTGGGCAAGAAAATACTCGCGCACATTCCCCAAGAGACCTTTCGAAAAATCTCACTGCTCTTAATCCTGCTGGTTGGCCTAATTACCCTGGGTAGTTGGGTGTTCGCGTGGGTGCCGAGCAGCCAGGAACCGTAAAACCCATATGGCGAAAGGGGATCAAGCCGCGGGCCGAAGCTTAGATTTTTTGAACGCGCAGCACTTCGGTCCCCGCTTCGGTGGCGACCACGAGTACGTAGGTTCCGCTTGCAAGCTGCGCGGCGTCGACGGACAGGGGCTCTTGGCCGGTGCGCACGGTTTCGGCGAGCAGGGCTCCGTGGACCGAGTACAGTCGCGCGGTGGCGGGTCCCGCGCCCGACGGCGTAAGGGTCCAGTGCGTAGACGAAGGATTCGGCGAAGCCACTAGGTTTTTAGGTGATTCGCGGTCGTTCACCGACAGGGGAATGGTCGTGAATTTTACGTCGTCGAAGTAAAAGGTGGACTGGGCCGAACCGTTGCCTGTGGCGGTGCTGCCCGCTACAAAATCGAACAAAAACACGAGGCTGGGCATGTCGTTGGGGACGCCCGCGAAGTTGAACGTCAGGGTTTCCCACTGGCCGGTTTGGGTGGTTTGTACGCTCCGTTCTACGCCCCAAAACGGCTTTTCGGTTTTCAGCGTAACGTAGGTTCCCGCGGGAGCCGAGGTCCAAATTTTCATGGAAATCTCGGTATGCACGGAGAAGTCTAAATTGTTGGTGAACGTGATTTTGCTGCCTCCGAACGGCGCACCCAAGTAGCGTACGATTTTGCCCACGGTGGCGCTTGGGTTTCCGGCGTTTACGTGCGGATTCGGAATCACCGAAAGAAGCGCGCTTTCGAAGTCAAAAAAGTTGTCCTCGGTGATGCCCGTTTCAAAGGTGATGGGAAGACCGGGCAGGGGATCGGCCAGCGCCCCTTCGATTTGGTAGATGTCGTCGAAGTAAAAGACCTTGTTTCCGCCCGGAGTGAAGGGCTGGGGCATGATGACCAGGTTCGCACTGCCGTTACTGGCCGGAATGCCAAAGTCAAAAAGCAGCGTCTCCCAGGCTCCGCTCACCGTGGTTACGGCGTCTACTTCGCCGGTGTAGGGGGCCTCCAGTTTGATTTTAATGACCGTTCCAGCCGGTTCGGCAGTAAACACCTTCAGGGCCAAAACACTGGTGGATGCAGTGGAAAAATTTAGCGAGGTCATGCCGGTGATTTTTCCGCCGGCAAACAAATTGGTGGCGGACACCTTTACAATTTTGGCCACGTTGGCGCTTGGGTTGCCCACCAAGCTGGGGTTGGGAACGACGCTAAAGCTGGCGTTGTCGTAACCCAGCATGCCCGGGGTGGCCGTTTCAAACGTGAGGGGAAAGCTTTGGGCGTAGCCCGCCGTTACGGCGGCGGCAAAAAGGGCAAGGGCAAGCGTTTTCATGGCGCAAGGGAATAGTGCGCAAACAAACAGCTCAACGCAGGTTAGTCCGCAGCCGCAACCGGCTAAGCGATAGGTCCTAAGGTACGCCAATTGCGCGACGCAGCGACGGGCGCAATACGGGGTAAGGAAACAAAAAAGCACCTGCGCCGTTGGGCTGCAAGTGCTTGATTTTGAGAGCTCCTCCTGCTGGACTTGAACCAGCGACCCTCTGATTAACAGTCAGATGCTCTAACCAACTGAGCTAAGGAGGAATTTCCTATAAAAAGGGCTGCAATAATACGACGCACCGGCCTACCGCACAAGGGCTTGAGGCCGGTATCTTTGCGGACCAAATCAACGAATTATGAGCCTATTGGTAATTGGCACGGTAGCCTACGACGGATTAGAGACCCCATTCGGGGTTCGCGAGCGAATTCTCGGCGGATCTGCAACTTATATTGGACTAAGCGCCAGCTACTTGACTAAACCAGTGCACCTGGTTTCGGTGGTGGGTGACGATTTTGAGCAAACCCACATCGACATGCTCAACCGCCACAACGTGCGCACCGAGGGCCTCGAAGTGATGGCCGGCCAAAAGACGTTTTTTTGGAAGGGGAAGTACCACTTGGACATGAACAGCCGCGATACGCTGGACACGCAGCTGAATGTTTTGGAGCATTTTAATCCGAAGGTTCCGGATTCCGCCAAGAACTGCGACGTGCTGATGCTCGGCAACCTGGTTCCCGCGATCCAGATGAGCGTCGTGGAGCAGCTTCCGACCCGTCCCAAGCTGGTGGTGATGGATACGATGAACCTGTGGATTGAAAATACGCCAGAGGACCTGCGCAAGATGCTGAAAAAGGTCGACGTGCTCACCGTCAACGACGAAGAAGCTCGCCAACTGAGCGGCGAACACAACCTGGTCAAGGCAGCCCGTGCCATTCGCGCAATGGGCCCCAAAATCCTAATTCTAAAGAAGGGCGAGCACGGCGCGCTGCTGTTTGGCCCAGAGGACGAAATCTTCTTTGCTCCGGCGCTTCCGCTGGCCGATGTGGTGGACCCCACGGGCGCAGGCGATACGTTTGCGGGCGGCTTCGTGGGCTACCTCGACAGCGTAGGCGACTACAGCTTTGACAGCATGAAGCGCGGGCTCATGTACGCCGCCACGATGGCGAGCTTCTGCGTTGAGGCCTTTGGTCCCGAGCGCATGATGGACCTCACCGAAGACGCGATTCGCGCCCGCCGCGCGGACTTTGCGCAGCTCATTCAAGTAGGTTAATCCGTGCGCGCCGACGTCTATTTGTGGGCGGTCCGGCTGTTTAAAACCCGGGCTGTTGCCGCCGAAGCCCTGCGCGACGGCCGAGTGAGCGTGGGCGGAACCTTGATTAAAGCGAGCAAGGAGCTCAAGGTGGGCGAAGTGTTCATTCTTCGCCGCACGGGCTACCAACAGCATTTTGAAGTACTTGGCCTCCCGCGCACCCGCGTGGGTGCCCCGTTGGTAGCGGGCTTGCTGCGCGACGTGACGCCCCCAGACGAGCTGGAGCGTCGGGAGCTTTGGGAGTTCGCCCAGCGCGCTTCGGCTGGCTACGGCGGACTCGGTCGACCGACCAAGAAGGACCGCCGCGACCTCAGCGACTTTATGGAATAAAAAAAGCCGCCCCAAACGGGGCGGCTTCCGTTTTAAACGAAGCGAGGCTTAGTTGAAGCTGTAGCGGATGCCAAGCTGCATCTGCCATACGTCGCCCAGGGTTACGCTCGGATCGTAGATCTCGGTGCGCAATTCACCCGCCGTGCGCGTGAACTGGTACTTGTACTCGTCGCCAATCTTGGTGTAGGTCAGCGGACGGTTCATCACGATGCGGTCGCTCACGCCCCAGCTGCTGTTGATCATGTTGCCGATGTTGTAGAAGTCGGCGCGGAGCTGAAGGTTCTGCTTCTTGCCGCCCACCTTCACGCTGAAGTCCTGAACGAGGTTCAGGTCAAACAGGTTCAACCAGGGAAGCACCAGTCCGTTGCGCTCCGAGAACTGGCCACGGATGCTGTTGAGGTAGCTGTTGCCCGTGATGTAGCTTTCGAAGGCAGCCTTTTGTTCGGCAGCCGAGAATACCACGTTTCCGCCGCTGGTGATGTCGGCAAAGTCCATGGCATCAAGTTCCGTGGCCGTAGGTACATACAGCAGGTCGTTGGCGGCCAGCAGGTCGCCGTTGAGGTCGCCGATAACGCTAAACGAGGTGCGGCCTTGGTTGTACCCTTGGTAGAACAAGCTCACGGTCGTGGCGGCGTTCTTGCCCCAGTTCATGCGGTAGCTTCCGGCTGCGATGGCGCGGTGGCGCTGGTCGAAGTCGCTGTACGAAAGACCGGCACGGTTGTTACCGTTCACGGTCAACTGGTCGCGCCATGAAGAGTAGGCAATCGAACCGCCGGTCATGATGTCTTTGGTCTCGCCAAAGTTGTAGGCAGTCATGAAGTACCATCCGTTGCTGAACTGCTTCTCCAACTTACCGGTCAAGCTGTACGAGTAGCCTTGGTTGGTGTTGGCCAATACAATGGCGTCGGTGATCGAGCCGTTAATGCGCATGCCGCCGTTGGAGTTGGCAAACACATCGCGGCCGTCGTCGGTACGGGTTCCCGTAGCCGCAGTTTGGTTCGCATTGTAGTAGTAGATGTTGTTCACCGTCTTGCTCAACAAACCTTCAAGGCTGAAGACGAACTCCTTCGGGAGCTTGAAGTCAACCGCCAGGTTGGAACGCCAGGTTTGCGGGAAGCGGAATCCGCGCTCGGTCAAGGCCAGGGCGTAGGATGAGGGCAGCGTGGGGTTCGACGGAATGTAGGCAGTCACGTCGTCGGTGAAGGTGTAGCCCGTCGTGTTGTCTTGACGGATTGAGCCCGTAAGCACGCCGTTGTTGCCCACTTGGTTGCTGAGCCACACGAAGGGAGGACGGCCGCTGAACAGGCCGGTTCCGCCGCGCACTTGAATGCTGCGGTCGCCTTTCACGTCGTAGTTGAAGC
>JACCDW010846239.1_pt1 | contig 22768 bp, 18 predicted proteins | sample 7449781 | NCBI WGS metagenome assembly JACCDW01 (sample SAMN15323449, study PRJNA562643) | freshwater metagenome | isolation source: river surface water | place: USA:Blue River Watershed | collected 2017-08-18
CATGATCGCGCGGCGCAATGACGGCCTGCGCACCGGCACCATCGGCCACGCGCAGGCAGGCACCCAGGTTGTGCGGATCCGTCACGCCATCGAGCACGAGCAGCAAGGGGATGCCTCCGCGGGAGTGCACCTCGTCCAGGTGGTCATCGATTGAGTGTTGTGCCTTCATCGGCTTGACCCGCGCCACCACACCCTGATGCGGCGCCCGCCCGGCCAGTTGCGCCAGGCCAGCTGCATCGCTGTCCACCAGCTTGACGCCCGCTTCCTGGGCACGCTGCAGAAGGCTGCGCATCCGGCCATCCCGCCGCTGCGCATCGTGGTGCAGCTCCAAGACCGACTCCGGGGCCGTCTTGAGCCGCACGGTGACGGCATGGAAGCCAAACAGGATCTTGTTGTTCATGGCGAGATTGTCGCCGCTGGGCCCATCAAGCTGACTCGGCCGGCGTCATCAGCTGCGCAGCCAAGTCAAACCCAGCAGCAAACCCCAAAACAGGGGCTGGTGGAGCATGTAAATGCTCAAGGGCCACTGACCGGCGCGCGCCAAGGTGGCGGTCAGGCGGTTGTCGGTGAAGCTCAAGCGCTCGAGCCAGGGGCCGAAGGCCAAGCCTAACCAGACCATACCCATCCACGGCAGCAGCGGGGCGTAGTCTTCGGTCACGGGTTTGGCCGTCACGAGCCCCACTCCGTTAAGCCAGCGGTTGTCGAACACCGGGTGTTGCACGAACCAGGGTGCCGCCAGTGCCGCCAATGCCAGCGCCAACAAGACCGAAAGCGAGCAGCCGGCCGTGAGCCGCGCCAGCAGCACCATCAGGGCCAGCCCGTGCAACACGCCAAAGCTGATCCAGGATTGGGGAAACACGAACCAGGTGGCCACCGACACCAGTGCCGCGCAAGCGACCACCTGAAACCAGCGCCGCCAAAAGCGCGCCCATGGCACCTCGGCTCGAAGCGCCAGCGACTGCGAGGCACCGGCGCAAAACATGAACAGGCTGACGATGCAGACACGCTGCACTGTCCAAAAGGGATCGGAGAGGAATTGCTGGCGGGGCTGCAGCCAACCGAAGTGATTCAGGTCGTATGCCAGGTGGAATAGCACCATCCACACGATGGCCACACCACGAAGGGCATCGAGCATCGGCAGACGAGGAGCGCGGTGGTGCAGGTCCATATCGGGATTGGACACCAGCTGCGGCTACCATCTTCGCCCATGAGCACACACCCAACCAGCCGCCGCAGTGCGGCCGAACAGCACAAGCTCGAAGCCGCCTATCGACGGCTGAGCGAGGAGCTGATTTCCTTCAACCAGGTGTTGGGCATGAAGCTGCACGAGATCAACGGCCCCAATGGCACGGTGTGCCGATTCGACATGCGGCCTGATCTGGTCGGCCACTACCTGTATGGCCGCCTGCACGGCGGCGTGACGGCGGCCGTGTTGGACGCCACCGCCGGCACCGCGCTCATGGTGGCCATCGGTGAAAAGTTCCCGCACGAGTCGGCCGAGCAGGTCATGCACCGGTTCTCGAAGATGGGCACCATCGACATGCGCATCGATTACCTGCGCCCGGGCCTGGGCCAGCACTTCTTTGCCCAAGCCATCGTCACCCGTTTGGGCGGCCGCATCGGTTCAACCCAAATGAGGCTGCTCAACGACGAAGGCACCCTGATCGCGACCGGCGCCGGCGCCTACGTGATTTCTTAGAAAAACAGGGTCAGAGTGAATTTTTTTGCGAACAACGCGGTTCGCAAAATAAATGACACTGACCCCATTTTTCAGATGACGATTGGCTCGGGTTCCAGGCGAATGCCAAAGCGCTCATAGACGCTGGTTTGGATGGCGCGGGCCAGGGTCAGCACTTCGGCACCCGTGGCGCCGCCGCGGTTGACGAGCACCAGGGCTTGCTTGTCGTATACCCCGGCGCGGCCCACGCTTCTGCCCTTCCAGCCGCAGGCGTCGATCAGCCAGCCGGCCGCCAACTTCACGCTGCCATCTTCCAAGGGATAGTGCACGATACCTGGGTCGCGCGCGATGATGTCGCGGCACTGCTCGGCGCTGACCACCGGGTTCTTGAAGAAGCTGCCGGCATTGCCCAGCACCGCCGGGTCCGGCAGCTTGGCGCGCCGGATTTCACATACCCAATCGAAGATCTGCTGTGGCGAAGGGCTCGTGATGCCCGAGTCTTCAATGCGCCGCTGCAGATCCAGGTAGCCCACGATGGGCTGCCAGGGTCTGGGCAAGCGAAGGCGCACCCGTGTGATCACGCTCTTGCCCGCCAGCCCTCCGAAGCCGGTTTGCTTGAAAACGCTGTCGCGGTAGCCAAACACGCAGGCGCGTGCATCGAGTTCGACCGTGCGCCCCGTGACCAGATCAACCGCGACCAAGGAATGGAAACGGTCCTTGAGCTCAACGCCATAGGCCCCGATGTTCTGCACCGGCGCTGCCCCCACCGTGCCCGGGATCAGGGCCATGTTCTCCAGGCCGGGCAGGCCATGGGCCAGTGTCCAACACACCAGTTCATGCCAACCGACCCCGGCACCGGCCTCCACGATTACTTCCTGAGGGCCTTCGTGAACCACGCGAATACCCATGACCTCCACCTTGATCACCAGGGCAGCGGGATCCCGGGTGAACACGAGGTTGCTGCCGCCCCCCAGCACCATCTTCGGGGCCATACCCCACTGCGGATGGTCGACCACGCGGCGAACTGCCGCTTCGCTGTCCACGCGCACCAGGTAGGCGGCCTGCGCCGGCAGGCCCAGGGTGTTGAGCATGCGCAGGCTCACGCCCTCCTCCACCACCAAGGCGTGGCGTGCAGGGGCGGCACCGACAGGCCCGTCGGGCGTTGCGGAAGCAGGCATGGCAAAATTTTCCCCCAGAAAACACCGTGCCCCCGGGCCTTTTGAACCATGCCGAGCTTTGATGTGGTCGTTGAACCGAATCTGGTCGAGGTGCGCAACGCTGTCGACCAGAGCAACAAGGAAATCGGCACCCGCTTCGATTTCAAGGGAAGCGATGCCCGCATCGAGCTGTCCGATAAGGGCAGCAACAAGGAGCTCACGCTGTTTGCTGACAGCGACTTCCAGCTCCAGCAGATCAAGGACATCCTGCTGGCCAAGCTCACCAAGCGCAGCGTGGATGTCCGCTTTCTGGACGACAGCGCCAAGCCCGAAAAGATCGGTGGGGACAAGCTCAAGCAGCTGGTCAAGATCAAGACAGGCATCGAGTCCGATCTGGGCAAGAAGATCCAAACCCTGATCAAGCAGAGCAAGGTCAAGGTTCAGGCCGCCATCCAGGGCGACTCGGTTCGCGTGACCGGCGGCAAGCGCGACGACCTGCAGACGGCCATCGCGCTGCTGAAGAAGGAAGTGAGCGAGGCGCCACTGACCTTCAACAACTTCCGCGACTAGCTTGACCCTCGCCTACATCATCTTGGCCACCGGATTGGGTGGCCTGCTGTCGGTGTTGGCCGCAGCCAGCCTCACCACGCACGTGCTGGGTCGCATCGTGCACAGCCTGGTGAGCCTGTCCGCAGGCGTGCTGCTGGGCACGGCCCTGCTCAACGTGCTGCCTGAGGCCTTCGAATCAGCCACTGCGCCCACCCACGAACTCTTCGTGACCCTGCTGGGCGGTCTGCTCTTCTTCTTCCTGTTGGAAAAGGCCGAGCTGTACCGCCACAGCCATCACCACGAGGGTGACCACCCCCACCATCACCATCACCATGGCTTCGATGCCGAACAGGCGGGCGCCGGCGGTTGGTCGGTCCTGCTGGGCGACAGCATCCACAACTTCGTGGACGGTGTGATCATCGCGGCAGCCTTCCTCACGGATGTGAAGCTGGGTGTGGTCACCACGCTGGCCATCGTCGCGCACGAGATCCCGCAGGAGATCGGCGACTTCATCGTGCTGTTGAACGCGGGGTTTTCACGGGCGCGCGCCCTGCTCTTCAATGCGCTGTCGGGCATGGCGGCGGTGGCCGGCGGGCTGGTGGGCTATTTCGCCATGGCCGACCTGAAGCAGGTGTTCCCCTACCTGTTGGTGGTGGCTGCCAGCAGCTTCATCTACGTGGCCGTGGCCGACCTTCTGCCGCAGATGCAGCGGCGCTTGGCCTTTCGCGAAACACTGCAGCAGGTTTTGTGGTTGGCCGCTGGCTTGGCGCTGGTGCTGCTGGCCGGCGAAATTCTGCACCCGCACTGAAGCGGGCAGCCGCTCACTTCACGACCAAGACGGGGATGGGGCTGTGCAGCAGCACACGTTGGGTTTCGCTGCCCAACAGCATGGCCGCCACGCCACGGCGCCCGTGGGAAGCCATCACGATGAGGTCACAGCCCTTGGCCTTGCCATGGTCGATGATGGCTTCCCAGGGGTGCAGTGACTCTACCGTGTAGCCGCTGCAGGCCACTTGCTGCGCCCGGGCCGCCTCGACCACCGCAGTGACACGCTGGCTGGCCACCTTCTCTTGCGCCTCGTAGAACTCCTGCGGGGCGATGGGCTGGACCTCGCTGATGGCGCTGTAGGGAAAGGGCTCCTTTACCGACACCGCAAACAGCTGGGCATCCAGGCGGCGTGCCAATGCAATGGCGGCCTCCACGGCCTTGCGTGTGATGTCGGAACCGTCGGTGGGAACCAGGATTCGGCTGTACATGGTGAGCGCTCCTGCAGGCGTGAACCATAGGGTGATGAGACGCCACAGTATCAAACCGTGAAGGCGTCACTGCCTTTGCCCCAGATCAAACCGGGGCCATGCGGGCGCTATGCTGCCTGCGTCGATTGAGTTCAGGCACCCACCCGCCCGAGCGATCGCCCTCAGCCGATCGCCCTCAGCCGATGGCCACCGGCCTTTGCGGATCAGCCGACCATTCGCTCCAGGAACCCGGATACAGAGCGCCCTCACCCAGGCCTGCATGGGCCAGGGCCAGCAGGTTGTGGCACGCGGTCACGCCTGAGCCGCACTGGTGCACCACTTGAAGGCCCGACTGCAGCAGGGGCTGCCACTCGTTGCGCAGCTGCGCAACGGGCTTGAAGCGCCCATCGGCCTGCAGGTTGTCCTTGAAGAATCGGTTGACGGCACCCGGGATGTGGCCGGCCCGCGTATCCAACGGTTCGGTCTCGCCCCGGTACCGCTCACCTGCTCGGGCATCCACCAGGCTCACCCGGCCCAGATGCGTCAACAACTCCATGGCGCTGAACGTGGGCATGGCGGGGTCGGACAGCGGGTAGTCCTGCGCTGGTGTGGGCACCGGTGGCTGCGAGTGCAGCTCCCCACCGGCGGCCCGCCAAGCGCCTTTGCCGCCATCGAGAACCGCCACCGACCGGTGCCCCATCCAGCGCAGCAGCCACCAGGCCCTGGCCGCGTAGCAGCCGCCCTGATCGTCATAGGCGACCACCGGCGTGGCGGGGGTGATGCCCCACTGTCCCAGCCGCTGGGCCCAGTCTGTACGGCTGGGCAGGGGGTGCCGGCCGCCGTCCACAGGGCCGCGCGTGGACTTTGGTCCGCTGAGGTCGCGGTCAAGGTGGGCATACATGGCCCCTGGGAGGTGGCCTTCGCCGTAGGCCCGCTCGCCCGCGGTCACATCGAAGAGGTCAAAGCCGCAATCAAGCACAACCAGGCCCCCGGCACGTTGGCGCAGGGCCTGGAAGTCGGTCACCGAAATCAGAGGTTCCATTTGCATCACCGCAACGGTGGGGAATGGCCGGCATGCGGGGCGTCCTGCATGGCCTGCCGGTACCACTCGTGGAAGTGCTGCATGCCATCCTCCATCGGGCTTTGGTAGGGGCCCACCTCGTCGTCGCCGCGCTCCATCAGGGCGCGGCGTCCGGCGTCCATGCGCAGCGCAATTTCATCGTCTTCGACGCAGGTCTCCATGTACGCCGCCTGCTCCGCTTCCACGAATTCGCGCTCGAACGCAGCGATCTCCTCCGGGTAGAAGAACTCGACCACGTTGACCGTCTTCTGCGGGCCCTTGGGAATCAGGTGGCTGACCACGAGCACATGGGGGTACCACTCCACCATGAGCGTGGGGAAGTAGGTGAGCCAGATCGCGCCATGGGCGGGCGGTACACCGTTGCGGTACTTCAGCACCGCGTCGTGCCAACGTTGGTACACGGGCGAGCCTGGCCGCTCCAGGGCCTTGTGCACACCCACCGTCTGCACGCTGTGGTGCTGGCCGAACTCCCAGCGCAGGTCCTCGCAGGCGACGAAGCCGCCCAGGCCAGGGTGGAAAGGCCCCACGTGGTAGTCCTCGAGGTACACCTCGATAAAGGTCTTCCAGTTGTAGGCGCACTCGTGCACATGCACCTTGTCCAGTACGAAGCCGCTGAAGTCGAGTTCACGCTGAACGCCCAGTCGGGCCAATTCGGTGGCCACATGGCGCTTGCCGGCCTCGAACACCAGGCCGTTCCAGGACTGCACCGGGTAGTTGCGCAGGTTCAGGCAGGGATCGTCGGTGAAGTGCGGCGCACCCACCAGCTGGCCGTGCAGGTCGTAGGTCCACCGGTGAAGGGGGCACACCACGTTCTGGCGCGTGTGGCCTCGCCCCTTGAGCATCACCGCCTGGCGATGCCGGCAGACGTTGGAGATCAGCTCCACACCGTCGCGTGTTCGCACGAGCGCGCGACCCTCACCCTCAGCGGGCAAGGCAAAGTAGTCGCCGACCTCGGGCACAGCAAGCTCATGGCCCAGGTAACGTGGCGATCCATCGAAGATGAGCCGCTGTTCCTCCTGGAACAACGCCTCGCTGAAATAGGACGAAACCGAGAGTTGAGAGCGGCTGCGCTCCAGGGCTTCCAGCCCGATGCTCAGGTCCGACATGATCCCCGGGGAACCTCCGTAGACGGGTTGGGCAAGGTAGGCAAAAGGGGACGGGATTCTACCCACTGCCAAATGCCCATCGGCGTATCATGATGTCAAATATGGATGTCAACTCAAGTTGACAGTTGAGCGACACCTACAATCAGGGTTTTCGATTGCCCTCACGCCCCATGAAGTCCGCCTTGCCTGAGGAATCCGCAGAAGTCGACGGCGCTGCCCTGCCTGCCCGCTACGAAGATGCGCTGGCCGAACTCGATGAGTTGGTGCAGGTCATGGAGTCAGGCCGCCTGCCCCTGGATGAATTGCTGGTGGCGTACCGCCGCGGTGCGCAACTGCTCAGCTTCTGTCGAGACCGTCTGCAGGCGGTGGAACAGCAGGTCAAGGTGCTTGAAGACGGACAACTCAAACCCTGGAGAGAGGCGTGAGCCTGGATCTTCAGGCCTGGATGGTCGAGCAACTGCGCCGGGTGGAAGAGGCGCTTTCGGCCTGGGTACCGGCCGATGCGCCCGCTGGCTTGGGCTTGGCCATGCGCTACGGGGTGCTGGACGGCGGCAAGCGCCTGCGGCCGCTGCTGGTGCTGGCTGCGGCACAGGCCGTGGATGGACAAGCCCCGGTCGCCCTGCGGGCGGCGTGTGCGGTGGAGCTGATCCACGCCTACTCCTTGGTGCACGACGACATGCCCTGCATGGACAACGACGTGCTGCGCCGTGGAAAGCCCACCGTGCACGTGCGGTTCGGGCAGGCTCAAGCGATGTTGGCCGGAGACGCCATGCAGGCGCTGGCCTTTGAGCTTTTGACTCCTCTGGATGAGACGGAGATACCGCCGGCGCTGCAAGCGCGACTGGTGGCGCTGCTGGCCCGAGGTGCCGGCCACAGCGGCATGGCCGGCGGCCAGGCCATCGACCTGGCCAGTGTGGGGCGTGCCCTCAACGAAGCCGAGTTGCGGCGCATGCACGAGCTCAAGACGGGCGCGCTGCTGCAGGCCAGTGTGGACATGGGCGCGGCCTGCGGCAGCGCCACCGGCGCCACGCGCGATGCACTGAGCCGGTATGGGCACGCCATCGGCCTGGCCTTTCAGGTGGTCGACGACATCCTGGACGTGACCCAGGACACTGAAGTGCTGGGCAAGACGGCGGGCAAGGATCAGGAACAATCCAAGCCAACGTATGTGTCGCTGATGGGGCTGCATGGCGCCCAGCGGCACGCCCACGAACTGCATGAGCAGGCCCTGCAGGCCCTTTCGGCCAGCGCCCTGCCCGACACCCAACGGCTGCGCGAACTCGCCGACCTGGTGGTGCGGCGCCAGTATTGACGTCCACCACCGATTTCCGGAGGACCCATCATGTCCAATCCCCACTACCCGCTTCTGGAATCCATCCACAGCCCGGCCGATCTGCGGCGGCTGTCGCGCCTGGAACTGAAGACCTTGTCGCGCGAGTTGCGCGAGTTCCTGCTTCATTCGGTGGGCAAGACCGGTGGTCACCTGTCGAGCAACCTGGGAACGGTGGAGCTGACGATCGCCCTGCATGCGGTCTTCAACACGCCCGAAGATCGTCTCGTGTGGGATGTGGGTCACCAAACCTACCCGCACAAGATCCTCACCGGGCGGCGCGAACGCTTTCATACCCTGCGCCAGATGGGCGGCCTGTCGGGCTTCCCGCGCCGTGACGAGAGCGAATACGACACCTTTGGCACTGCGCACTCTTCCACGTCGATTTCCGCCGCACTGGGCATGGCGATGGGGGCTCAGCTCAAGGGTGAGAACCGCAAGGCCGTGGCCATCATCGGCGATGGTGCGATGAGCGCGGGCATGGCCTTCGAGGCACTGAACAACGGCGGCGTTCCGCACGGCGGACTGACTGCCGACCTGCTGGTGGTGCTCAACGACAACGACATGTCGATCAGCCCGCCGGTGGGTGCGCTCAACAAGTACCTGGCCCGCCTGATGAGCGGCAAGTTCTACGCGGCCGCGCGCGAATCGGCCAAGAGCGTGCTTCGCAACGCACCGCCGTTGTTTGAGCTGGCGCGCCGCTTCGAAGAACATGCCAAGGGCATGGTGGCGCCGTCCACCATATTCGAGGAATTCGGCTTCAACTATGTCGGCCCCATCGATGGGCACGACCTGGACGCGCTGATCCCCACGCTGGAGAACATGCGCCAGATGAAGGGCCCGCAGTTCCTGCACGTGGTCACCAAGAAGGGCTATGGCTACAAGTTGGCCGAGGCCGACCCGATCAAATACCACGGGCCCTCGCCCTTCGATCCCACGCAGGGCATCCAAAAGCCCAGCACGCCGCCCAAGCCCACCTTCACCCAGGTGTTCGGCAACTGGCTGTGCGACATGGCCGCTGCGGACGCCCGCCTGGTCGGCATCACCCCGGCCATGCTGGAAGGCTCGGGCATGGTGGAGTTCCAGAAACGCTACCCGCAGCGCTGCCACGACGTGGGCATTGCCGAGCAGCACGCGGTCACCTTCGCCGGTGGCCTGGCCTGCGAAGGCCTCAAACCGGTGGTGGCCATCTACTCCACCTTCCTGCAGCGCGGCTACGACCAGCTCATCCACGACGTGGCCCTGCAGAACCTGCCCATGGTCTTCGCGCTTGACCGCGCCGGCATTGTGGGCGCCGATGGCGCCACGCACGCCGGGGCCTACGACATCGCCTTCGTGCGCTGCATTCCGAACATGAGCCTGCTGGCGCCTTCGGACGAGCGGGAATGCCGCATGGCCCTGTCCACGGCCCACGCGCAGAACCACCCGGTGGCGGTTCGCTATCCGCGCGGCGCCGGTGTGGGCGTGGACGCAGGCACCGACCTGGACACCTTCGAATGGGGCAAGGGCGTGGTGCGCCGCCAGGCCGCACCGGCCCTGGCCGGGCAGCCACGCGTGGCCATCCTGGCCTTCGGCACGCTGCTGCATCCCGCGCTCAAGGCGGCCGAGGCGCTGAACGCCACGGTGGCCGATATGCGCTTCGTGAAGCCCTTGGACGCTGAGTTGGTGCTGCAGCTGGCGCGTTCCCATGACGCCCTGGTCACGGTGGAGGACGGCTGCCTGATGGGCGGAGCCGGCTCGGCCGTGCTGGAGTTCCTGCAGGCGCAGGGTGTGGTCATGCCAGTGCTCAATCTGGGCTATCCGGACCTGTTCATCGAACATGGCGACCCGGGCAAGCTGAACGCGCAGATGGGCCTGGACGCGGCTGGGATCGAGCGCTCGATACGGGAGCGCTTTCCCACCAGCGCAGCCGGCGCCGCACGGGCAGCGGCGGCCGCCTGATCCCCCGATCTGCGTGATCTGCCAAGTTCGGCAGGGTCAGCAGCTTCGGCGCGCCTGCGAGACAATGTGAGGTTTGCAGAGTTGTTCAGGCGCGCCTTTGCGCCTCCTGTTTTGGCCCCATGACGCACCCCACCCACGCCCTGCCCATCCCCGACACGCAAAGTGAGCGCGACGAGCGCCACTTGGCCATCCAGCGCGTGGGGGTCAAGGGCGTGCGCTACCCCTTGAAGGTGCGTGTGGCCGGCCAAGTGCAGCAGACAGCCGCCGAGTGGACGCTGGACGTGGCCTTGCCGGCCGACAAGAAAGGCACCCACATGTCTCGCTTCGTGGCCTGGCTCAATGACCAGGATGCCCAAAGCGATGCCTTGGATGCGCATGCCCTGCGCGCCGGCCTGGAAGAGATGCTGCAACGGCTGACAGCCGAGGAAGGCCGAATCGAGGCCGCCTTCACCTTCTTCATCCGCAAGCGCGCACCGGTATCGGGTGTGGCCAGCCTGCTGGACTACCAGGGCCGTTGGGTTGCCCAGCGCGTGGGTGGACGCACCCAGGTGTGGTGCGAGGTGGCCGTTCCGGTCAAAAGCCTGTGCCCCTGCTCGAAGGAGATCTCCGACTACGGCGCGCATAATCAGCGCTCGCAGGTGACCATTCGCGCCGAAGCGCTGCAGTCACTGGCCTGGGAAGACCTGGTGCGCTTTGCTGAGGAAAGCGCCTCGAGCGAAATCTGGCCTTTGCTCAAGCGGCCCGACGAGAAGTGGATCACCGAGCGGGCCTACGAGAACCCCAAGTTCGTGGAAGACCTGGTGCGCGATGTGGCGCTGCGCCTGAATGCCGAGCCGGGCATCGGTGCCTACCGCGTGGAGGTGGAGAATTTCGAGAGCATCCACAACCACTCGGCCTTCGCCTGCATCGAGCGCAGTTGAGCGCGGGGCTTAACACCGCGCCACTTGATCAGTGAGCCTGGTCCCAGTTCGGGCCCGTGCCCACCTCAGCCAGTAGCGGCACCTTCAGTTCGGCCACACCGGCCATCAGCCGCGGCAGCATGTCGCGGGCCCATCCGATTTCCGCCTCGGGCACCTCCAGCACCAGTTCATCGTGCACCTGCATCACCATGCGGGTGGCGCGGTTCTCGTCGTCCAGTGCCTTCTGTACCGCGATCATCGCCAGTTTGATCAGGTCGGCGGCGGTGCCCTGCATCGGTGCATTGATGGCCTGTCGCTCGGCGGCCGAGCGGCGCGGGCCGTTGCCGCCACGGATCTCCGGCAGGTACAAGCGACGGCCGAACACCGTTTCCACATAGCCACGCTCGGCAGCTTGCGCCTTGGTCTCGTCCATGTAGCGCTTTACGCCGGCAAAGCGGGCGAAATAGCGGTCGATGTAGTCGCGCGCGGCCTTCTGCTCGATGCCCAGGTTGGAGGCCAGACCGAAGGCGCCCATGCCGTAGATCAGTCCGAAGTTGATCACCTTGGCATAGCGGCGCTGCTCGGAACTCACCTCGTCCACGGGCACACCGAAGACCTCGCTGGCGGTGGCCTTGTGGACATCACGCCCCTCGGCGAAGGCGCGCAGCAGGCCAGGGTCTTCGCTGATGTGGGCCATGATGCGCAGCTCGATCTGCGAATAGTCTGCACTCATCAGCACATGGCCCGGTGGGGCGATGAAGGCCTCGCGGATGCGCCTTCCCTCGGCCGTGCGGATGGGGATGTTCTGCAGATTCGGTTCGTTGCTGGACAGGCGGCCCGTCACCGCCACGGCTTGTTGGTAGCTCGTGTGCACCCGGCCGGTCTTGGCATTCACCATCTGGGGGAGTTTGTCGGTGTAGGTGCTCTTGAGCTTGGACAGGCTGCGGTGCTCGAGCAGCTTGGCCGGCAGCGGGTAGTCCGCGGCGAGCTCCTGCAGCACCTCCTCGTCGGTGGAAGGTGCGCCGGTGGCGGTCTTCTTCTTGACCGGCAGGCCCAGCCGATTGAACAGGATCTCGCCAATCTGCTTGGGCGAACCCAGGTTGAAGGGCTGACCGGCGATCTCGTAGGCCTGCTGTTCCAACGCCATGATGCGTTCGCCCAACTCACGGCTTTGCTGCTGCAGCACGGCCACGTCCACCAATACCCCATGGCGCTCCATGCGCTGCAGGATGACAGCGCAGGGCATCTCGATCTCTTGGTACACCTTGCGCAGACCATCCGCTCGCTCGAGCTGCGGCCACAGCACCTGGTGCACGTGCAAGGTCATGTCGCTGTCTTCACCCGAATAGCGCGTGGCCTTTTCGAGGTCCACCTGCGCGAAGGCAATCTGGTGGACGCCCTTGCCGCACACGTCCTCGTACGACAGGCCCTTTCGGTTGAGGTGCCGCTCCGCCAGGCTTTCAAGTCCATGCGGACGGTGCGCCTCCAGGACATAACTCTGCAGCAGCGTGTCGTGCACATAACCGCGCACCATGATGCCGGCATTGGCCATCACATGAAGGTCGTACTTGATGTTCTGGCCCAGCTTGGCCGCACTCGGGTCTTCCAGCCAGGGGCGAAGGCGCTGCAGCACCATCGCCGGTTCCAGCTGTGGCGGCACGCCTGGGTAGTCATGGTGCAGCGGAATGTAGGCCGCCTGCCCCGGTGTGACCGAAAAGCTCAGGCCCACCAGGCGCGCAGCCATCGGATCCAGCGAATCGGTCTCGGTGTCGAAGGCCACCAGCGGCGCTGCCCGCAACCGGCCCAGCCAATCGTCGAACTGGGCCTCGGTGAGGATGGTTTCGTAGTGAACCGGCTCGGTCAGCGGCGGCACCGCAACCGGGTCATGGCCATCGCCACTGGCGTCAGCCCTATCGGCCTGGCCAGCCGGCCCCGAGGTGTGCCCCGGGGACGACACCGGCTGGACCACCGCACCCGAACCCCGCACACCCTGAGAGTCAAGCTCCTTGAGCCAAGTGCGAAAACCATAGCGCTGGTAGAAGTCGTGCAGCGCGTCCTGGTCCACCGGCTTGAGCGCCAGGGCCTCCAGCGCCGGCCATCCGGCGACATCGGCGCCGAGATCGCAGTCACACTTGACCGTCACCAGGCGTCGCCCCATGGGCAGCCAGTCCAGTGCCTTGCGCAGGTTCTCGCCGGCCACACCCTTGATGGAGGCCGCCGCTGCGATCACGCCGTCCAGGCTACCGAACTCGGCAATCCACTTGGCCGCGGTCTTCGGTCCCACCTTCTCCACGCCCGGCACGTTGTCCACCGAATCGCCCATCAGGGTCAGGTAGTCGATGATGCGGTCGGGCGGCACGCCGAACTTGGCCAGCACGCCGGCCTCGTCGAGCGATTCGTTGCTCATGGTGTTGACCAGACCCACGTCCGGCGTCACCAACTGCGCCAAATCCTTGTCACCCGTGGAGATCAGAACCCGATGTCCGCTGGCCGCTGCGACTCGCGCCACGGTTCCGATCACATCATCAGCCTCGATACCGCCCACCTGCAGCACGGGCCAACCCAGCAGCCTCACCACCTCATGAATGGGCTCGATCTGTTCCACCAGCGGCTCGGGCATGGGGGCGCGGTGGCCCTTGTACTCGGGGTACCACGCATCGCGAAAGGTGGGCCCTGAGGCGTCGAACACGCAGGCCGCATGCTCAGCGGGGTACTGGTCCCTCAGGCGCTTCATCATGGCCACCATTCCGTGCACCGCCCCGGTGGGAAAACCGTTGGGCGAGCGCAGATCGGGCATCGCGTGGTAAGCGCGGTAGAGGTAGCTGGAGCCGTCGACCAGCAGCATCAGGGGTTTCATAGAATGGGCAGTTTACGCACCCCGCATCCATGGCCGTCTTCACCGAGGTCTCCGAACAGGAGGTCCAAGCCTTCATCGAACCGCTGCAGCTCGGCCGCCTGCAGTCGCTGCGTGGCATCGGCGCGGGGATCGAGAACACGAACTATTTCGTGACCACCGACGCGGGCGATTGGGTGCTCACCCTGTTCGAACGCTTGACGTTTGAGCAGCTGCCCTTCTACCTGCGGCTGATGCAGCATTTGGCCTTGCGGGGCATTCCGGTTCCATTGCCCAGGGCCGATGCCCGTGACCAGATTCTCTTTACCCTTAAAGGCAAGCCTGCGGCGGTGGTGAACAAGCTGCAGGGCGGGCACCAGCTGGCACCCAACGAGCACCACTGCAGCCAGGTGGGCGCCATGTTGGCGCGCATGCATTTGGTGGGTCAAGACTTTCCGATGAACCAGCCCAATCTGCGCGGCCTGCCCTGGTGGGAACAGACGGTGCCCGTGGTGCTGCCCTACCTGGACGAGAATACGGCTGCGCTTTTGAGCGATGAGCTCGCCTTCCAACGGCAGCTCTCGCAATCGGCCGCCTACCGTGAACTGCCACGAGGGCCGGTGCATGCAGACCTGTTCCGGGACAACGTCATGTTCGATGGGCTTGCAGGGCACGAGAAGCTCAGCGGGTTCTTCGACTTCTACTTCGCCGGCGTGGACACCTGGCTGTTCGACCTGGCGGTGTGTCTGAACGACTGGTGCATCGACTTGGACACGGGCGCACTGGAACTGGACCGGGCTCAGGCCTTCGTGGGGGCCTACGAATCGGTGCGGCCTCTTTCAGCCACCGAACACCGCCTCCTGCCCGCGATGCTGCGCGCTGGGGCTCTGCGGTTCTGGACTTCCCGCCTCTGGGACTTCCACCTGCCGCGGGAGGCCTCAATGCTCAAGCCGCATGACCCCACACACTTCGAACGGGTGCTGCGCTCGCGCCGCGAGCAACCGTGGCACGCCGTGCAGGGCTGAGTCATGGAGTCCGACCGCATGAAGCTCATCCTCAAGCCAGTACAGCCCCGCCAAGGGCTGCAATGGGTGGTCCAGGCCCTGAAGATATTTGCCCGGCAGCCCCTGGGGCTGGCTGGCCTGTTCGGCACCTTCCTGTGCTTCGCTCTGGTGCTCATGCTGGTGCCGGTGCTGGGGGGCGTGGTGGTGCTGGCCGCTGTGCCGATGCTGGGTCTGGTGATGATGATGGGCACGGCCGCCGCCGTGCGCGGGCAGCGGCCGCTGCCGGGCCTGTATCTGGCACCCTGGCGCACCGACCCGCTGCGCCGCCGCAGGCTCTTGACGCTCTGCGCGGCCTATGGGTTCCTATCGCTGTTGGTGCTGATGGCGTCAGACGCGATCGATGGGGGCAAACTCAATGAACTTCAGGAACTGATGGCCGGCGGCCGTGACGACGACGCCACCCGCGAGCAGTTGCGCGTGTTGCTGGCCGACCCGCAATTGGCAGGCGGGCTGTACGCACGCCTGGGCCTGACCCTGTTGCTGAGCATTCCCTTCTGGCATGCCCCGGCCTTGGTGTGGTGGGGCCAGCAGGGCGCGGCACAGGCCTTGTTCTCCTCGACCCTGGCGATCTGGCGCAGCAAGGGCGCCTTCATCGCCTACGCGGCGGCCTGGGTTGTGCTGCTGGCGGCCACCGGCCTGACCCTGGGCCTGCTGCTGCAGGCGCTGGGAATGGGCAACCTGATCGGGGTGCTGGCGATGCCGCTGGGCCTGACGCTGAGCGTGGTGTTCTACGCCAGCCTCTATTTCATGTTCGTGCAGACCTTCGGCGCTGGCGACGACACGGAACGCCGCACCGATGAAGACGCTCCCGACGAGGTCAGTCCACCGGTGTGAGCTTGGCCACGCTCAGGGCCAGCCACTTCATGCCGTGGCGTCCGAAGTTGACCTGCGCCCGCGCATCGGTGCCTGAGCCTTCAAGCGTCACGACCACACCCTCGCCGAACTTGGTGTGAAACACACCCTGCCCCACGCGCAGGGGACGCCCATCGGTGCCCGCCGGCGGATTCGTTCGCGGTGGGACACGACCCGCGCCAACCATGGAACCCAGCCCTGAGCCGCGCGACCACGCGTCCTGATAAGCCTTCGCATAGCCCGAACCGAAACCCGCGGTGCGCGGCGTCAGCCACTTCAACGCGTCCTCGGGCAACTCATCGAACCAGCGGCTGCGCACGTTGTAGCGGGTTTGGCCGTGCAGCAGGCGTGTCTGGCTGAAGGTGAGGTACAGCCGCTTGCGGGCCCGGGTAATGGCCACGTACATCAGGCGTCGCTCCTCCTCCACGCCGTCGGCGTCGCTCAAGGCGTTCTCGTGGGGGAAGAGGCCTTCTTCGAGTCCGGTGATGAAGACGGCATCGAACTCAAGTCCCTTGGCCGCGTGGATGGTCATCAACTGAATCGCATCCTGCCCGGCCTCGGCCTGGTTGTCGCCGGCCTCCAACGAGGCATGCGTGAGAAAGGCGGCCAGCGGGCTCATGATTTCGCCCGTCTCCGCATCGGGCGTCACATCCACGGCCGCTGCAGCCGAAACGCCGGCCTCATCGGGTGTCGCCAGTGTGCCTGGGCCCAACTCGTCCACCGGCAGGGCCACTGCATCGCGGCCAAAGCCCTCCTGCGTCACGAAGGCCTCCGCGGCGTTGACCAGTTCCTCCAGGTTCTCGATACGGTCAGCGCCTTCCTTGTCGGTCTTGTAGAAGTCGAGCAGGCCCGAGTCATGCAGCATGTGCTCGATGATCTCGCGCAACGTCAGACCGCGGGTGGCCTCGCGCAGGCGGTCAATGAGTTGCACAAAGCCCGCCACCTTGGTGGCGGCGGCCCCGCCCAATGCACCCACGCTTTGCGCCAGGCTGCGGCCACTGGCACGGGCGGCATCCTGGAGTTGCTCCACGCTTCGCGCGCCGATGCCTCGCGCCGGAAAGTTGACCACCCGCAAGAAGCTCGTGTCGTCGTTGGGGTTCTCGATCAGGCGCAGGTAGGCCAGCGCATGCTTGACCTCGGCCCGCTCGAAGAAGCGCAGACCGCCATAGACACGGTAGGGCACACCGGCGTTGAACAGAGCACTTTCCATCACACGGCTCTGCGCATTGCTGCGGTACAGGATGGCCACCTCGCGCCTTTCGGTGCCGGCACGGTGCAGCTGACCGATTTCTTCCAGCACCCACTGGGCCTCGGAAAAGTCGCTGGTGGCCTCGTGCACACGGATGGGCTCGCCCGGGCCGGCGTCGGTGCGCAGGTTCTTGCCCAGACGTCTTTCGTTGTGCGCAATCAGCTCATTGGCCGCATCCAGGATATGCCCCATGCTGCGGTAGTTCTGCTCGAGCTTGATGACCTGCTCGACGCGGTACTCGCGCTCGAAATCGCGCATATTGCCCACTTGCGCACCACGAAAGGCGTAGATGCTCTGGTCGTCGTCACCGACCGCGAACACGCCCTGAGGGCCGTAGGCCGCCCCATCGGCGGCCACCTCACCGGGCAGCGGGGAGAACATCTTGAGCCAAGCGTACTGCAGGCGGTTGGTGTCCTGGAACTCATCGACCAGGATGTGCCGAAAGCGCCGCCGGTAATGCTCACGGATCGCCGGTTCGTCCCGCATGATCTCCACCGTGCGCAGCATCAACTCAGCGAAGTCGACCACCCCTTCGCGCTGGCACTGGTCTTCGTAGGCGCGGTAGATGTCCACCAGCTTTTGTGTGTGCGCGTCGCGTATGTCGACATCGCCAGGGCGCAGGCCATCTTCCTTGCTGGCGGCAATGAACCAAGACACCTGCTTGGGCACGAAACGCTCTTCATCGAGGTTCATCGCCTTGATCACACGCTTGATGGCCGACACCGTGTCGGACGCATCGAGGATCTGGAAGCTCTGCGGCAGGCCCGCCGCCTTCCAGTGCGCGCGCAGAAAACGGTTGCACAGGCCATGAAAGGTGCCAATCCACATGCCGCGCACATTCACCGGCAGCAGGGTGGACAAGCGCGTGAGCATCTCCTTGGCGGCCTTGTTGGTGAAGGTCACCGCCATCACGCCGCCGGGCGAAACCTGCCCGGTCTGCATCAACCAGGCGATTCGCGTCGTCAGCACGCGGGTCTTGCCCGAACCCGCACCGGCCAGGATCAGCGAGGGTTGAGCCGGCAGTGTGACCGCCGCCAACTGCTCAGGGTTGAGGTGATGCAGCAAGGGCTCAGTGGACATCAGGGCACCATCACGCCGCGCACGTCCGGCCCGTCCACCACCGTCGTGGCGCGCTGGCCTCGCTGCAGCAGCGGAACCTGGTCGGTACCCGAAACCGGCGGGCAGCCCAGGCCCTGGGCATGCCGCATGGCCGCCGCCGTCAGCGGTTCGGTCGGGTCCTCCATCGACTTGGTGAAGTCTTCGGCCACGCGGCAGGTGGCGGCAAAGCCCGCGTAATAACCCCCTTCGCCTCGGGCATTGATCGAGTCGAAGTTGACCAGGCTGTAGGTCAGGCCGCAGTGATCGCGGGGTCGAAAACCCACGGGCTTGCCGCAGGTGGTGGCACCGATGAGCACCACCTCGATGCCCACACCCCGAAGTCCGGCAATGATCTGCTCGCTGGCCGAGCAGGTGCGGCTTCCCGACAGCACATACACGCGGTTGACGCCCGACCAAGCAACCGGCGTGGCAAATCGGTAGGTCGTGTTCGAGGCCTGCAGTTGGGCGTTGTTGCGCAGGACCGCAAAGATCTGGTTGTTGGCCTTGGTGCCCGCCGCCATGGAGGCGATGCGACCACCGACGGGCACCGAACCGCCACCGTTGTAGCGCAGGTCGAAGACGACGTCGCTGACGCCTTGGTCGCGGAACTGCTGGAAGTAGGCCGTAAGCTCAGGCTCAGCCTGGGTCATCATGGAGTTGAAGCGCACAAGACCCATCCGACGACCATCCGGCAAGCTCAGTACGCGCCCCAGACGCACCGGCACCACGTCGTGCACATCGGCGGCGATCTTCACGGTGCGCCTCGTGCCCGCCCGCTCCAGTTCCAATTCGAGCTCATCCCCGGCCTTGGCAGGCGTCAGGGCCGCAAAGTCGAAGCGTGCGATGGCGTCCTCGGCCGTCACGCCGTTCAGACGCCGCACGCGGTCGCCACGCCGGATATCGGCAAGGGCGGCTGGCGACCCGGGCGTGACATCGCGGACCCACAAGGGAGCGTCGGGCTTGCCTTGCACTTCCTGGCCGGCCACTGCCAAGCCATAGGCCATGGTCTTGCCCTCACCGTAAAACCGGTTGTAGGCCTCGGTCGTCTGGTATCCGCTGAACCGATCGGCCGGTATCGATTCGTTGCCCTTGAACAGCGAGGCCTTGAAGTAAGCGTCGAGCGACTGCTCAGGCAGTGGGTCCACCACGGGGCTGCGGTCGTTGTAGAAGTACTGCGTGCGAAACTGTTCGGCCAGAAAGCTTCGACGGTCAAACTGGGTGCAGCCTGGGCCGTCTGGAAGACCGGTGCCGACGTCGATGGGCGCGGAGGTTCCCCCGCCTCCTCCACCGCCACAGGCCGACAAGAGGACGACTGAGGCGATAGAAAGCGCGCCTAGCAGACACCGGCCCATGCCTGGGCACCACGCCGTTGTTGTCATTGCCATGTCGTTTTGTCTCCTGAACTGCACCCGCGCGCCGCCCGGGCGGCAAGTTACCACAACCTACAATCCGGCCCATCGCCAACACTGCCCTGATCCGCGCGCGCCCGTGATGTGGACGCGCCTGACTGACCCATGACCGAGCTTGCCAAATCATTCGAACCCGCCGCCATCGAAGCGCACTGGGCGCCGCTGTGGGAACAGCAGGGCACCTACCGCCCGAGCACGGATCCGGCCAAGCCCTCGTTTTGCGTGCAACTGCCTCCTCCGAATGTGACAGGCACCCTGCACATGGGCCACGCCTTCAACCAGACGATCATGGACGCGCTCACGCGCGTGCACCGCATGAGCGGGCACAACACCCTGTGGGTGCCGGGCACCGACCACGCCGGCATCGCCACACAGATCGTGGTGGAGCGGCAACTCGAGCAGCAGGGCACGAACCGCCATGAGCTGGGCCGCAAGAACTTCGTGGCACGCGTGTGGGAATGGAAGGAACAAAGCGGCTCGACCATCACCCGGCAGATGCGCCGCATGGGGGCCAGCGTCAGCTGGGACCATGAGTACTTCACCATGGACGACAAGCTGTCTCGTGTGGTGACGGAGACCTTCGTGCGCCTGTACGAAGAAGGCCTGATCTATCGCGGCAAGCGCCTGGTGAGCTGGGACCCCATCCTGAAGTCGGCCGTGTCCGACCTGGAGGTGGAAAGCGAGGAGGAAGACGGCCACCTTTGGCACATCCGATACCCCATCGAGGGCAGCGACGCCAGCCTGGTGGTGGCCACCACGCGGCCCGAAACCTTGCTGGGCGATACCGCGGTGATGGTGCACCCGGAAGACCAGCGCTACGCAGCCCTGATCGGCCAGCAGGTTCGTCTGCCCATCACCGGCCGTCTGGTGCCCGTGATCGCCGATGCCTATGTGGACCGCGAGTTCGGCACCGGTGTGGTCAAGGTCACGCCTGCGCATGACACCAACGACTACGCAGTGGCGCAGCGGCACCAGCTGCCCATGATCACCATCTTCGACCTGCAAGCGCGCGTGGTGAGTCACCTGCAGGACATTCCGGTCGAGCTGCGTGGCCTGGACCGCTTTGACGCCCGCAAGCACATCGTATCGGCGCTCGAGTCCCAGGGCCTGCTGGTCGAAACGAAGAAGCACAAGCTCATGGTGCCGCGCTGCGGCCGAACCGGCCAGGTGATCGAGCCCATGCTCACCGACCAGTGGTTCGTGGCCATGGGCAAGCCTGGCGCCAACGGAAAAAGCATTGCGCAGGAAGCCATCGAGGCGGTGCAGACCGGCGAGGTGCGCTTCGTGCCTGAGCAATGGGTGAACACCTACAACCAGTGGATGAAGAACATCCAGGACTGGTGCATCAGCCGCCAGCTTTGGTGGGGTCATCAGATTCCGGCCTGGTACGGCACAAGCGGCGAACTCTTCGTGGCCCGCAATGAAGACGAGGCCCGCGAGAAGGCAAGGGCGGCAGGCTACACCGGCTCGCTCGAGCGCGACCCCGATGTGCTGGACACCTGGTACTCCTCGGCCCTGGTCCCCTTCTCCACCCTGGGCTGGCCCGAAAAATCCATCGAGCAGGACCTGTTCCTGCCCTCCTCGGTGCTGGTGACGGGCTACGACATCATCTTCTTCTGGGTAGCCCGGATGATCATGATGACCAAGCACTTCACCGGACGCGTCCCTTTCCGGGACGTGTACATCCACGGCCTGGTGCTCGATGCGCAGGGCAAGAAGATGAGCAAGAGCGAAGGCAATGTGCTCGACCCGGTGGACCTGATCGACGGCATCGAACTGGCGCCGTTGCTGGACAAGCGTACCCAAGGCCTGCGCAAGCCCGAAACCGCGCCCAAGGTACGCAAGGCCACCGAAAAGGAGTTCCCCGAGGGGATTCCGGCCTACGGCGCCGATGCGCTGCGCTTTACCTTCGCGGCCATCGCTAACCTGGGCCGCAGCGTGAACTTCGACTCCAAGCGCTGCGAGGGCTATCGCAACTTCTGCAACAAGCTGTGGAACGCCTCACGCTTCGTGCTGATGAATTGCGAGGGCCAGGACTGCGGCCTGAAGGAGCACACCAAGGCCGAGTGCGCCGCGCCGGTTTTCGAGAACGGTCAAGTCGTCAAGGAAGCCGGCCCCTACTACCAGTACCTCGTGTTCTCGCAGGCCGACCGCTGGATCACCGGTGAACTGCAGCGCGTGGAGCATGCGGTGGCCGAAGGCTTCTCGCAGTACCGCTTGGACCAGGTCGCCAACGCCCTTTACAGCTTCGTGTGGGATGAGTACTGCGATTGGTACCTGGAGATCGCCAAGGTGCAATTGGCCCATGGCAACGAGGCCCAGCAGCGCGCCACGCGGCGCACGCTCATCCGCGTGCTGGAGACGGTGCTGCGCCTGCTTCACCCCATCACCCCCTTCATCACCGCCGAGTTGTGGAACACGGTGGCGGTGGTGGCCGGTCGCAAACCAGCCGACAGCGTGGCCACCGTGGCCACAGCGGCCTACCCCGTGGCACAGCTTGAGCGCGTGGATGCCAAGGCCGACGCCTGGATGGCTCAACTCAAGGAAGTCATCGGCGCGTGCCGCTCGCTTCGCAGCGAGATGGGCCTGTCGCCGGCCGAGCGCGTCCCATTGATGGTGGTCGGTGATGCCGACTTCATGGCACAAGCCGCACCCTCGATCAGGGCCTTGGCCAAGCTGTCGGCGGTGGAACCCATGAGCGACGAGGCGGCATTCAACGAAGCCAGCCGCAACGCTCCGGTGCTGGTGGTGGGCGCGCTTCGCCTGGCCCTGAAGGTTGAGGTGGATGTGGCGGCCGAGGCCGCACGCCTGGACAAGGAAATCAGCCGGCTGCAAGGTGAGATCGCCAAGGCACAGGGCAAGCTCGCCAGCGAAAGCTTTGTCGCCCGCGCGCCGGCGGCCGTGGTCGAGCAGGAGCGCCAACGCGTGGCCGATTTCACGCAAACCCTGCAGCGGGTCCAAGCGCAGCGCGCCCGTCTGGCCTGACCCCCTGAAAGCTGATCCACCCACACACGCCATGCCGATCAAGAAAGCCATCTTCCCCGTCGCCGGCTTGGGCACCCGATTCCTGCCCGCCACCAAGGCGCAGCCCAAGGAAATGCTGCCGGTGGTGGACAAACCCCTGATCCAGTACGCCGTCGAAGAGGCCTACGCCGCCGGCATCCGCCAGATGATCTTCGTCAACGGCCGCCACAAGCGCGCCATCGAAGACCACTTCGACATGGCCCAAGAGCTGGTCAACGAGCTGGAAGCCGCACAAAAGCACGAGCTGCTGGCCATGGTCAACG
>JACCDW010086055.1_pt1 | contig 22758 bp, 46 predicted proteins | sample 7449781 | NCBI WGS metagenome assembly JACCDW01 (sample SAMN15323449, study PRJNA562643) | freshwater metagenome | isolation source: river surface water | place: USA:Blue River Watershed | collected 2017-08-18
AGGCAGGGGCACACCGACTTGTTCCTCGACCTTTTGGCGGTACAGGAATCCCAAATGCTCGGCAATGTGAGCCATTGCGGCAGATTGAATCTTCTGTGCCATCGGGTTTTGACCAATCTGAGCGGCGATCATCGGGTCTTGCATGAATGCCGTGTGGGCGGCAATGTGTGCGTCGTGATCCTGATAGATGAACGCCTTGGTCGGCTTTCCGTTCAAGAACGCCATGTTCTCCGTGATCGGGTCTTTGGGCTTTTGATCGTCCTCAACCGGTACGAGTTTGTCTGCGTTCTTGATACCCAACACCTCAATCATTTGGCGATGGAGGTTAGGGAGGTCATAAATCTGCGGTGCCTGAGCGGCTAGTTGGATCACCGCCTGATACTGCATGATCCGCTGGGCCATCGTGGAGGAGTTGGGGTCAGAGACCGGAATCACCTCAATGATGTCGTAGTCCGACTTCTTGGCTTTTCTTCCCACCCCGCCGTCCGGCTCGTAGGAATACTCATCCGGGGCGAAGTCACGAATCAGGCTCTTGAGGAGTTTAAACTCCTGCTTCATGGAGAAATGGACACGGGCTTGGACTGCGCCCATTGTCTTTAGGGTTCTCTCAAGAATCGCCAGTGTCGTGCCTACGGGGGCTTGGCTGGACATGTCCGAAATCTTCATGTCCGAGATAGAACCCAGACGGCGACCCTCTTCGGTGATCTGGTTCAACAGAGTCAAAAGGGTATTGCTTGGCTCCTTGTAGGGGAGCGCCATGATGGACTCTTTGATCGCACCCGAGGGCACATCCACATCCCTGAATTCTCCGGGAGCGATGGGAGTGTCGTCCCCTTTAATCCGGGCACCACGTGCTTTCAAACCACCGGGCAGGTTGGATAGGGTTCCAGCGTCCACCAACTGGCGGATGATGGAGGTTCCTGCGCGAGCATATCCGCCGATGATATGGATCAGGCCCATGCCGTAGAAGCCAAAACCGGGGATGTAGCAGTAGTCTACAAAGTGCTGGCGGGGCTTTTTGAGGTCGTCTTCCTCAAGCCAATTGCGGTAGATTGCCAAGACTTTGTTTGTGCCCCGATCAATGGTGACCACATAGGGCAGAGCAATACCGGTGGGTTCTCCGTCCTTGTCCACATCTTCAAACCCGGGGATGTCCAGATACGTGTGAACTTCCAAGAGTTGGTAGCGGTCGTCATCCGTTGCCCGGTAGCCTTGTTGATCTGCTTTGACTTTCTCAATGTCCGTCAGGATTTGGACAGGTTCGCCCAACTCCACATCCCGGTAGAAGCCTGCGACTTGGAGTTTACGCAGTTCATTCTTGGTCTTACGCATGACGTGGGTTGCACGCTCTGCGGTCTGGAGGTTGGAGGCTCCGTAGGGGACGATGAAGTCTTCTGCATTGACGAAGATGGAGACTTGGCGGCCATAGGAAGGATCGACATAGACCTTCTTGAAGGCGGCTCCGGCCAGACCCAAGGAGTAGAGCATCCGCTCATGTTCCGGGCGGTACTCGGGCATGGCCTCGGTCAACTCGTAATTCATGTCGGTTCTGACACGCTCGGAGATTTCTTCCTTCATCTTGGTGATGGCACCGATGATTTCCGTCTTGACGGGGCCAGCGGCGGGGAAGGTCTCCATGATGGATTCGGCTTGGAAGCGAATCGCGGCCTCGGTGAGGATTGTGGAATAAACGCCACAGGCTCCGTTCCACGGCTCAGTCCTCTCTTCATATTTGAGGCCAAGGACTTCCAATCCCTTTACGAATGTCTCTGCCCAGTCTTTTCTGGATGCAATGTCAGCATCGACAAGTTCGACAAGTTCAGAACCAATCTTTTCCAGTTCCCCTTCGTCGAGAATTTCGGCAAGGTTTGAGTCGAAATCTCCACCGTAATCAGGCTCGGGTTCCAACTCGATTTCAATTCCCCCAGTAGCAATGGATACTGACTCAGGGTCTTCGATTTCAATCTCAACTGCTTGCGGGTCATCAGCGAACCCTTCCGGGGCTTGGTAAAGGGATTTTTCGATGCTCATCAGTAATACTCCAATCTGCGTGTGCGATAGACGGGTTCATCTGGCTCGTCTGTGTCAATTGAGATAAATCCGCCCTGCCTAAACCGAAGCAAAGCCTGCGAGGTCGAGTCCACAAGGTCGTCGTTATCCCCGTTGGGGAAAGCGGCGGCTTCTTCAACGACTTCCTCCGCCCAACGCCGGTCAGGTCTCCAGACCATTCCGGACGCGAACAGGTCAGCAATCGCGTTTACACGCGCTATCTTATCGTTTCCTTTGCCCGGTGTATATTCCGAAAGAGGGATTCCCATCCTTCTCATTTCATAATACAGGGGTGCCCCGGCGGCTTTCTTTTCGATTAAAAGGGTGTCCGGCTCCCATTCTTGGAACATTTCATAAGCCTTCTTTTTGAGTTCCGGGAACTCCATTCGGGCTTTAAACGCATCCAAGAGGATGATGTTTGGCCTCAGATTGCCCTTTTTGTCGGGGTGATCGAAGATTCCCCACGTGGTACAGGCTGAAAAATCGGCCCTGTTGTTGGTCTCGAAAGCCGTATCCCATGACTGGATGATGTAATCACAGGCTGGGGGTTCATCTTTCTCCCAAATCTGCCAGTATTCCCGTTTGAGGATGGCTCCTTCCTCTGATGTGGGGTTTTGTTGGTACTGGGCGTTCCATTTTCCGACGGGGAGTTCGGCTTTAAGGGCTTCAAGGGCCTCTTTTTTCCAAAATCCGGGCCATAAAGGGGTTCCGGAAGGCAAAATCGCAGGAAATTCAATGACTTCCCACTCATCTGCGCCATCTTTTCCTGCATTTTTCAGTATTTGCCCGGTCAAATCACGGGTAGACCACCGGGTCATGACGATGATAATGGCCCCACCGGGCTGTAAACGCTGGCGAGGGCCTGATGTGTACCACTCATAGACCGAGTCATAGACCGCAGGATTGCCTTGTTTTGCTTCCTGTTCAGAATGCGGGTCATCAATGATGAGCAGGTCTGCGCCTTTACCCGTTACAGCACCCCCGACACCGATAGCGAAGTAATCCCCGCCCATGTGGGTGTTCCAACGCCCTGCCGCCTTTGAATCCGAGGACAATTTGGTGTCAAAAACCTTCTGATACTCCTCAGACTGGACAAGGTTCCTGACCTTACGACCAAATCCCACAGCCAATTCTGCGGTGTGAGCGGTCTGAATGATCTTCTTATGGGGGTACTTCCCCAGAAACCACGCCGGTAGAAGAAAAGACGCAAATTCAGACTTGGTATGCCGGGGAGGCATGTTGATGATCAACCTCTTAAGGGTTCCATTGGCAACCCTCTCAAAGGCTTCTGCCATGATTTGGTGGTGTTTACCGGATATAAACACAGGCCACATGGCGGTAGCAAACGCTACAAACGATTGTTTACACCGCTCAATCTTGTCCAGTTCCAGTAATTGAATGATCTTTTCACGTGTGGCCGGGTCAGTCTTTCCAGCCTGCGCCTGTAATACCGATACCTCTTGAGCAGAAAGGATCACAGCGCGGCTACCTCAAGTACAGAACGATCCATCAACTTGATCGAATTGGCCCGTTTACCACGAACAATCAAATGCCCCTGTTCCTCCAGAATATGAACAATCCTGTGGATATTGGCCTTTGACTTCAACCCAATACCCTTGGCAATGATCTGATACGACGGAGTTACCCCGTGTAAACGCTCATACGCTTTTATGAAGTCCAACACCAATTGATGACGCTCTGACATGTTTCCTCCAAGTTGGCCGGGATTCCACCAGCCCCCACATCACTTTCAGGTCTGCGTGTCCAAGACCATCCATTTTCACCCTTCTCAGATTTGGGATGGGATACCGGACCATCCTCATGAACTGAGCCGCCTCCGGTAAGGTCAGGTTTAAACAGACATCCCAAGTTTAAACAATGCGAACGGCGTTCGCAAGTCCATTTTCAAAAATATATATACCCCCCCTGTTTTTTTTGGGAGCAAATCGTTCGCATTTTCTGGAAAGGGGGGAGTGGGTGTGTGGATCATAGCGTAAGGCATGACGGGGGAACCCTTGCACGGCTTGGGGGGTGCCACGGCGGTGGGGTCGCACCACGCCACGCATCGACACGCCACGCCATGCGTTTACACGCTGATGACCGATCCTCTGAGGGGATCATCCGTTTGCAACATCGTCTCGCTTGATTGGCTTGATGTTGTTGATCAACTTCAAATGACCTGCCAACTCTGCTCTGAGTTTTTCGGGGCTTACCTTTTCTTCCTTGCCCCGCTCCTCTTCCCTGAACATCCCTGCTGATCTAGCCATCAGTTCCAGCGCCCTTAACTTCGACCCTTCCTGCTTGGCTTGCTTACTTAGTGCCAACAGTGACTTCAACACATATCTCTTCACTGCCTGTTGATCTTCGGACATTGACTCAATCGTTTCACCCCATGCCTCATCGATCAGTGCCTTCACCCTTGTGTCTCTGCTCAACTTGTACGCATTCGCTCGAATCGTTGACTCATTCGCCTGTGCATTTGGGTAGGCATCCCTGTAGGCTTGCGCCATTGTTTTGCCTGTGATCAACCCTCTGGCGAATGTCAACTGAGCGGTGTTTAAAGGTCTGACCCTTCGTCTTTCCTTGTCACTCCCAACAGGTTCACCATCTCCCCTTATTCTTGGTACATCTGCGTGAGCGGCGAGCCGTTCCGCTTCGCTCATTTCCCCCGCATCAATACCCTCATCGGCATCATGGTCTTCCACCGACCTACCCGCCTCCTCCAACGCCCTGAGCAACTCTTCACGACTCACCTTGCCTGATGCTGTATCCATTTACATACTCCCAAAATGTTACTGTTTAAAATCCCACCCCTGTTCGCAGAATGTTATCCACATTTAAACACCCCTGTCAACCTCCGCAGTGGATAACCTGTGTGTAAACCATCCTCTGGTGTGGATAACTTGTAACACTTTAGCGTCACACAATCGCTCTGAGCGTTTTTCCAGACCTTGCCCATACCAACCCCTCAACTGACCCTTTCTTACGGCTACCTTACAACTCTTGTGGACATCCTGTGGACAACAATTCACAGGTTATCCACATCCCTTAGAGTTCCATTCCCTCTAATAAGAGGCAAACCCAACCACTCCCGAACCCCAATAACCCTACAGTTTGCTAGGGATTTGACAGGCTTGTTTAAACCTGATTACAATGCAATCACTTTCACAGCGAACAGTGAAAGCAATATCAACCAAACAGGAGTCAACACCATGTACGAAGTCACCATCTGGAATGCAAGCGGTTATCTGGTTCAGCGAGTTGGCACATTCAGCACCATCGAATCTGTCGCTCAATACATCGATGCCCTGCAAAAAGAGCGGGAGTTTACAAACCATACCTTTGAAATCCACAAAGCGTAACTGATGAGTCCTGAATGGACGAAACCCCGCAAGGGGTCTTACGCAAAACCGAAAGGAAACCACCATGTCTGACCAAGAAATCATCGCCCTGTTTGATTCGACCAACATCACTTTGTCCGAACTGTCCCGCCTGTCTGGTCGGTCAGTCCCTGCCCTGAAAAAACTCTTAATGGGAGCGTAACTGACGAGACCTGAATGGTCGAAACCCCTGCGAAGGGGTCTTACGCAACAAATCGGAGTCAAACCATGATCACCCTTTACAAAACACGCCAGAACCCCGCCACCGACACCAAAGGGGCAACTATCACCGTCAAGTGCATCACCACTGGATGCACCCGCACCGTGCCATATGACTATGGCGCACACAATGCCAACCGTGCCGCCATACAAACCATCCACGGTTTTCACCCCGACCGCATGACCCATGTCGGATGCGAGGGCAAGCACGACTTCTACGCAGTTTCAACCATTGTTTAAAGGGGACACCATGTACAACATCATCGGCATCGCCCTATCCCTGACCGCAGTCATCAGCGGCTGGAATTACCACCCCGCCATTGTGCTGATCGGCGGTCTGTACCTCGGTCACTTGCTGACTGAGGTGCTGAATGACCCTACAGAATAGTCGGACAAATATTGCCATCGTTTAAAGAGTGATATCATCTGTTCAAACGCAACCAAGGAGTGACGAAATGAACCTGACAACTGCTGACCTGACCCAAGCGACCCACGCCACCCGAGAGGATTGGCTCAAAGTGGGTGTTGAAGAACTGCGCCCTGTCTTCCAAGCACTCGGCAAGCCCATTCCTGCCAAGGTGCGTGTCGCCTGTGGCTTCCCCTTGAATGCCAAACGCAGTCGAGCAATCGGAGAATGCCACCCTGTCGCCAACAGTGGCGACAATGCGGTCGAGATTTTTATCTCCCCTGAGTTGGACAAGCCCTTGGAGGTTTTCGAGGTTTTGGTGCATGAACTGTGCCACGCTACTGCGGGTGCAATGAATCACGGCGTGGTCTTCCAGAAGGTCGCCGCTCAGATGCACCTTGAACCCTGCAACCCTGCCAAAAAGACCAACGCATGGGGATCGACCAAGGGCACGGCACAGTTTGCGCCGACCTTCCAACTGATCATCGATTCCCTTGGCATCTACCCTCACGCCAAACTGGATTTCAGCACCCGCAAAAAACAATCGACCCGAATGCTCAAGGCATTCTGCCCATCGTGCGACTACACAGTGCGTTTGACTGCCAAATGGGCGGCACAGGGTCTGCCGACCTGTGTCTGTGGCGACCAATTCACCCTCTGATGACCGATCCCTTTAGGAGCAAAACCATGACAAGCAAACTCGACCTTTCCCGCATTCCCGCCCCGATTATTTTGGGTGCGTACAAAAAACTTCACGCCAACCCGAGTCAGGGTTTGAACAAAACGCAGATGATCGATGAATTGTTCATTCTGATTGAAAATGGTCTAATCAGTCTGGACGATGTAAAGAACTCCACCCCTATTGTTGCCGCCCCCACGGCAGTGGTCGATAGCACCAAAATCGATGCGATTGAAAATGTGGCGAATCAAGCCCATCAGGTTGCCCTTGAAGCGAATGCCCTCGGCAAAATCAACGCCACCAGTTTGAGTGCAGTCGCAGAGACCCTCAAAAAGCAGACCAAATCCATCGACACCCTTGCTGAAAAAATCAGCACCTTCAAGGTCGATGATGACCGCATCAATGCCGAGGTGACCAAAGTCATCAATGAAGCGTTTAAACCCTTCCGCACTGCCGTGGAAACCGCAGGGGCACAGTCTGCGGTCGCTGACCTGTCTTCTGTGTTTGCGGTCGATTTCCTCCCTGCCCATGAGGTCTTCGACCTTCCCTCACCCCTGACCGACCGCTCAGGCAACACCCTCATGGTCAAGGTCTGGAATCACCCTGATGCCCCTGCCGTTGACCCTGATTTCATCTGGACGGAAACCATCGTGCGCCACCTTGCACTGTCCGACCTGACAGGCGACCATCTGTGGTTTGGGGGCGAAAAGGGCACAGGGAAATCCGAGACTGTCCGTCAATTCTGCGCTAGAACAGGTCGTGCGTTTAAACGCATCAACTTCCACAAGCACACTTCCGCAGAGGAATACCTCGGGGCAGTCGGTCTGGTCAATGGTGCGACTGTCTTCCAACCCAAGGATTTCCTGACCGCATACACCGCACCTTCGACAGTCATTCTGTTGGATGAAATCACCAACGCCGATGCGGGTGAACTCGCCCCCCTGAATGGTTTCCTTGAACCCAACCCTTGCGTGTCATTCGGGGGTCAGCGTTGGACAAAAGCAACAGGCGTGTTTGTTGTCGTGGCAGACAACACCTTTGGGTCTGGTGATGAGTCAGGTCGCCACGCAGGGACACGCATTCAAAACTCTGCCCTGATTGACCGATTCGCTCGGGTCATCCAGTTTGATTTCCTCCCCCGCTCAGAGGAAGTGTCTGCCCTGTGTGCCCGAGCAAAATGCTCTCGCCCCCTTGCCGACCATGTCATGGAAGCAATCGTTCTCGCCAGAAAAAAGGTCGCATCGGGCGATATCGTTGATGCACCTTCGATCCGCTCGGCTATTGCTTTCATCCGTTCGCTCATGGTAATATCACCCAAGGATGCATGGGCATCATCGATTGTGGCGAGACAACCCTCCGAATCTCACCCCGCACTGTGGGCGATTTTCGAGAGTCAGATCAACCTGAAGACCATTGAAGACAACCTGTGAGGCAAACCATGAAACAGTACAAAGTACCCGAATTCCGCAGAGCAATCGCTCAGTTTGCGAACAAACTGCACTCGCACCTGAACCTCCGCTCAACACTGACCATCCAATGGTCGAATGAAATACACACGGCAGGGATCGATGGCAGAGGGGTTCTGTACCTTGCCGACATTGACGATGACAAGGTTGTGACCCACGGCACACTGGTGAAATACTGTGGGTTCGTCGTGCATGAACTCTGCCACCGCAAATGGACTGATTTCAATGCCAAGGAAGGACACGCATACATCGACCAACTGTTTAACGCAGTGGAGGATGCGTGGATAGAACACAAGGCGATCAACACCAGTCTGACCAACAATGTGGAATCACTGCTGACCACACTGGTGGACATGATGGTGACTCAGTCTCTGGCAGAGGTTCAGGATTGGTCTGACCCACGCCAATACCCTTTCATTCTGGCGATCTTTCTGCGTGACCATGCACAGACCAAAGTGCCTGTGCCGCAGGGTCTTGAACCCATCTTCAAGGGCGCAAAGGATCGTCTGGCATCGTCCAACTCATCAGTCGATAACCTCGCCATTGCCAAGTGGGTTTATGACCAACTGAAGATGTTGCCTCAGAACCCCCCGCAGAAGCCCTCAAAACCCTCTCAGGGCGATGATCGGGGGCAGGGTAAGGGTGAGGGTACACCTGAAGGCGATGAGGGCGAACCCAAGGTCAACGCACGGCAACCCTCCAAGAGTGATGAGGTTGACCCTGTCAATGTCGAACCCAACCTGACCACAGACAGTGGCACATATGGATCGTACTCGGAGGATGCGGGTCTTTCATCACCCGAGACAGTCTTGAATACACATGACCAACGATTTATTCAAACCCTCGCAGGGGGCAAACTGCGCCATGAGGTGCGCCGCCTGTTCGACAACACAGGTTATGAGTCATGGCAACTGAACCGCAAATCAGGTGCGGTCAATGTCCACGCCCTGCCGATGGTCGGGCACTCAGAGAATCTGTTTAAACGCAGGCAGGAGGTCGAGGGTATCGACTCTGCCGTGGTTGTGGTTCTGGATGTTTCGGGTTCGATGAAGGGCAAGCAACTGGACATTGCCTGTGATGCCTGTGCAACATTGATCGACACATTGGGTCGGGCACAGGTCTCTGTCTGCCTGATGGCATTCGGGTCATGGGCACACATACTGTTGCCCTTCGACGCAAACTACCGCAAGGCTAAGGGTCTGCTTGCCAAACTGGTGACCTGTGGCAACACCAATGACTACTTTGCAGTGCGCTATGCCCATCAGATGTTGTCGATGCGCCCCGAGCAACGCAAGGTCTGCTTTGTTCTGTCAGATGGTGATGGTCATGTGATCAGAACCAAACATCAGGTCAAGGTCGGTGAACGCATGGGCATCACCACAATAGGCGTGGGCATCAAGCACGATGTTTCCAATGTCTACAGCAAGGCAATTGAGGTGAACAAACTGGAAGACCTTGGCACGGCAACATTCAAGCAAATCAAATTAGCAGTTTAAAAGGAGAGAGCAAATGAAACGAATCAAGACAAGTAACCTGACAGGGTCTGCCCTTGATTGGGCAGTGGGACAAGCGCACGGAGATGCAGACTTAGTGCCTGTCGCATATTCAACTGATTGGGCTTTTGGAGGTCTGATCATTGAGAGGGAGCGGATTAGTGTTGTCGCAATGCCTAATGGGTCGTGGCAATCACAGGGGAGAGACCTGCGTCCACACTTTCACAACCCAACACCCCTGATCGCCGCCATGCGTTGCTATGTTGCAAGCAAACTTGGTGATGTGATTGATGTGCCTATCGAAATCGCAGACCCCCATCATCCATACTGTCCTGCGGTGGATGGTTTTGGATGCCATTGCGATGAAATTGAAGGAGAGTGACCATGAGATTCAAATACACCCCACCCATCAACGACTGGGCAGTAGGCGCGCGAAAGCAATTGTGCAAGGTATCGGCGATTTATTTCAAGCCAGAATATCCGCCCCGAGTGACCAAGAGCATGAACGACCTGAGATGGTATCGGGATTGCCGCAAGTTCAATAAGAAACAGAGCCGCAATGCGGTGGGAATCATCCGTGCGTTTGGTGTACGAAACTTTTTTCGAGGGTGCTACCTCGGTTCAGAGAATGATTGAAGGAGAGAGACCATGAAGTACAGAGACAACATGAACCAAGAAGAACTCAAGCAATTTATGAGCGAGGTGAATGCAATCGATGCGGCATATGCCGCCGCAGACAAGCACGACAAAAAAGCACAGAGCAAACATTTGATTGATGCAGTGCTTGCACAAATCAAATGCGATGTTGACTCTGGCGATATGACCGCAATTGAAGAACTGGTGAAGCATTTGCCAGAAAACCTGTTGCAGGGATATCTGTCTGAGTTTAATGACCCATCAGACTATGTCGGCATGGGTTGGGTTGGCGCAGGTGGCAGACCTTAATTTAAACACAAAGGAGAGTGATCATGGCGCAAGTAGTAATCATTGATGGAAAGCCTGTCTTGCGGGATGAATGGCATCCAATGGATGTTGAGTCAGTCGCAGATGACATGGAAGTCAAGTTGACAGAGGATCAGGTTCTGGAGGTGATGGAAATCATTGCCAGAAGGCATGATGCAAACATCGGCATCAATTGGGATGTCATCGGGTCGGCAATCGACTATGTGTTGGAGTCAGCATAAGAAATCTTATGCAGTTTAAACAGGAGTGACAACATGAGCAATGTAATTGAGGTCGAGGGCTATTGGATTGACCAACCAAATGTCGGGACAATGAATGTTCTGGTTTCCACTGCGTCCTACCCAGACGATGACGATGAAGATTCGGATGACATTTTTTGGTACACCGATGGCGATCCTGTCAATGTCGGGGATATGTTGGATCAATTCAAAGTGACCAAGGTCTGGGGGTGAGCCATGAAACGAAAGCCCCCACAGTGGGTTTTTCCTGTGAGTTTGGGGTCACCCCCTACCCCACCCGAAAAAGCGCCCCAAAAGGTCTATAAACCCTTCAGGCTACCGCAACCACCAAGGATGCCTGATGCCCCTGATGCTTTACTTTAGGAGAAAATAAATGAAACGACCAGACAACATCCATGATGCACTGCGTCACTTGCATAGCCTGACAATGGCGATTGCAAACGATATGGAAAAGTACATGGACAACCCGCAGGACTTTCAGCCAGAGTATTTTGAGAGTGTCAAAGATGCCGCTTTTGATGCCCATTTACTTGTGACATGGGTGCGTGACAACTATGAGGATTTACTCAAATGAAAGAATTGACTTTTGAAGAATTCTGTAAGTTGCCTCTGCAATACACCCTTGGGATGACATTTGATTGGGGTGCAATTCGTATGCGCCGCAACGATGGCATTGGTTTGCAAGTTGAGACTGTCACCAAGCGCAAGCGAAAGGGCGACATTTACTCAGGTTGGAAAGAGCAAAAACAATATTACTTTTTGGATGGCGATGACAGGCAGTTTGACACGCAAGATCAAGTCTATGTGGCTTACATGGAAAAAGTTTGTGGAATTGAAGGAGTCAACAAATGACACTTGAAGAGTTGTCTAGCATAAAAAAAATGCTCGTTGACCTGCGATTCATACAAGCATCTGCCCTTGTGTCAAGTGGGTTAAGCGAAACAAAAGAGTCCCGTGCGTATATGCGAAACATCAATCGGCTTGAAAAAGTATTGAGCGATGAAATTCATAAGGAGTTGGTCAAATGAACAAGCCTAAAAACATCAGCATGGACATTCCCGATCCAACAAAAAAAGAGGGGAGTTACTTGGTCACTGTAAAAATTGTCAACACATCAAAAAAACCAGCCGCCAAACTGGAGTGTTACGGGACATACGACAAAAAAACAGTGGATTCAATTCTTGCATTGATGGGGATCAAATGAAAGTTACCATTTATTTTGTGCATGAACCTACAGGATTCACGCTGAAGGTTGCCAATTTTTTAAGCGAGGAAATTTACATGAAATGTTTTCCCCAACTTGAAGCCATTGCAAAAGAGGGTGACATGGTTATTTCTGAATCCGTCAACTACGATGAGGAGGACGCATGATTACTTATACCGAATTCTTTTTGTTTGTTGCGTTGATAATCGCAGTATTCTATGCACTGCATTGGAGGTTCGAGGCTCACCGTGTGAGCCACCTGTTTAAACTAATGCTGACCAACGAGAAAGCCAGACACGACCTTGTCAAAGGCTTTCAAGATTTCATGAGGGAGCAAAGATGAATGATGACCGTACCCTAGAGGAGAAGGCATTGGGGATGCGTAGGTTCTACGCAGACATTCAAGACCTTGTCCCGCACTACAACATCACGCAGATTGATGCCCTGAGCGTCTACGCAAAGATTTTGGTTCAAGCCGCAATCCATTACGGTGATTCCAAAGAAGAAATGTTGCGTGACCTGTCCATCATCTATGACTTTGAAAAAATGCTCACCACTGAGCCAAAGGAAACACATTGAAAGACATCATTGACGCCCTGTATGGTGCAGGGTTTAAACTCACACTGTATGAGATTGACGGCAACTTCTGCCTTGCCATCCGAGTGCGTGACCCATCCGAGATGTTCCACATTGGTGGATGGGCGGCAGAGAACAAATCGTACCTTGGTCGATGTTTCTATTCCGAGAGGAACAGGTCTGCGTACTTTCCAGAACTCAGAATCGACAAAGAAGGGTATGAACTGATATGCGGAAGGTAAAAGCAGTCACCCACCATCACCCGAAATTCTTGAAGGCGGCATACAAACTTGATTCGTTTGTCGATCTGGTCAACACGCCAGACCAAGTAAAGAAGGGTGATCGATACATCTCATTTGATCCATCAGCACAACACTTCTGCGTTTACACGCAAGCCGACAGACCCCGCCTCGTTGGCAAATACGACAGTATTCTTTCCGCTATTTTCTACGCAAACAAATAAAAAAGAGGGGGGATTGCTCCCCCCTCAATCCCTCTGACAGGAGAAACCACGAATGGATCAGAAATGATCCAGTTGCTCACTATACGCCCCCGAAATCTTGTTGTAAAGAAGGGTCGTTTCCCCTTGCGTTCCAACCCACCGATACCGACATTTCCAGACTGCGATTTCCACCACCAGACCCTCGCCCCGATGGACTGTAATCCCACAGTCAGTTTTCGCCCACCATGCCATAGACCCGCTGATTGCCATTCCGTCAGGTCTGGGTTGGTCGTTACCCGAGCGACTCATCTTTGCAGGGTGAGCAACGAACCAACAATGAAGGTCTTGCGCCTTGATGAACTTCTGCACCTTGGTCAGCATCTGACTGATAGCATCCGTTTCCGACATTTCCTTGCGACTCATATCAATGTAGTTGTATGGGTCGATGACTATGCCCCGAACGCCCCATCGTTTAACTGTGACCTTCATCCGCTCCAAGATGGAGTCAAGGGTACTGGGTTCTTCCCCGCCGTGGTCGATGAACACGAAGTGGTCTGTGACCCATTTAAACGCCTTGTTTCTTTCCTGCTCCGTCATTCGGTCGTGACCCTCAAAGAACCGCTTGCCAGTGTAAATTTCCATGAGTCTGGCAATGTGTGTCTCGGGTTGGTTCTCAAAGGAGCAGATGGCGAACTTCCAATCGGAGTGCTTGGCAAGGTTGACCATGATCTGGTCTACGAAATTGGATTTGCCTGACGATGGATACCCTGTCACGACAGTCATTTGGGATGGGGCAACTGTGTAAATCTCATCCAAGGACTGATAGCCCGTGCTGTAGCCCCTCCCGTTTCCTTGGTCGAAAATAGCGTTTAAACGATCTGCGTAGTCTTCTGCGGTTGAGATGCCGTTGATGGGGTAGGGGGTTGCGCCATCGATGATTGCCCTGATTCTGTCTGCGGGGGTGTCTTCCCGAGTCGGGTCATCGTCCATCAGGATGTCGTTGAAATCCTTCTTGTCAAACTTTGCGATACGGCACTTGTCTTTGCCGATCCGTCTTGCCAACTCTTCTGCCAGTGCTTGACCCGGCGCGTCTTGGTCTGTGGCGAGGATGACATGAGGGACTTTCTCCAGTATCTCCCTTGCGTTCCAGACAAAGGCAAACTTCTTATCCTCAGAGGGGAGAACCTTTCCATCTGCGACCTTCATGGGTGCGCCGCTTGGAACACTGACCACATTGTCGATACCCACCTCAATCGCAGACAGACAATCCAACTCACCTTCAACAATCACCAATGGTTTAGACGGGTCGATGTTCTCAATCCCAAAGAAATCATGCGCTCCCCCTGCGTCCTGTGTGAAATCCTTGGCTTCGATGCTTCGGTATTTGGCGGCAACGATTGCTCCGTTTCGGTAGTACGGGAAACCTACGGCGGGGCTTTCTTTGTTTAAACGATGAAAATATTTCTCCGCTGCGAACAATTTCATTTTGTCTGCGGTGGCTGGTGATATGCCCCGAGACTGTAGCCATTTGTAATGGGCTGACTCCAGTTTGTTACTGATGATTGATGGTTGTGGAACTGCTGACAATTTGATGCCCCTGTTGAATGGTTGGACTGACCCTTGGGCAAAGCAATGGTGGCAGTGATAGACAACTGCGCCATCATCCTTGCGGGTCAAGGTCATGTCTTTGGAAGATTGGTGTTTGCGGTGTGGCGTACAAAAGGGACAAGCCACACGGGTTGTGTGATCGAAATGAAACTGAGAAACAAATTCAGGATTCATTTCATCTCCGACATGGCAGAGATTGCGTTCATAATGGCATCTGATTCCTGATGGCATCCATTGTCAGCAAGCACCTGAGCATCGGTGGCAAGCGCATCCATGATCTCTTTGCGTTGTCTGTTCAACAATTCTTTGGCGAACTGTTTCAACGATGCGTAGTCCCCGTCAATGAAATCGTCCTCTGGCAGAAACTGATCGGGTGTTTTTCCTGTCGGTGACTTCGTCCATCTGAGAAGGGTGACTGGTATCAGTCCGCACTCCGTCATCAGTGTGTCAATCTCTTGGTCTGTCATTTTTGCTCCATGTGCCTGAGGGCTTGGAGTGCAAGGCGGGATTCTGTGATCGCCGTCAATGCAAATTCTTGTGCGGCTTTAAACCGCTTCTCAAGGGCGGCTTCGTGCATATCTCTTAACGCTTTCTCTGCCATCATCGCAGGGTGGGCGTAATCGACAACTGTCTCGGTTTGACTCACTTCATTGCTCCTGTTGTTGTTCGTTTAAATGATCGATTGCTTGATGCGGGCTTCACTCTCAAGTTACTGCGTCCTGTTGATCCTCCTTTCGACAATGGTGTTTTGTGGTCTACATCTTTGCCGTCGCCTTTGTGGACTGCGCCTTCACGCTCCATGATGCGCCGTGCTTTATTTCTCTGCGCCCGTTTCTTCTTGACGGCGGGTGTTCCGTCATACGCCGCATACTCTTTGGCGTAGTCCCTTGGATTCCTTGGCATTTACAACTCCAAACTTTGTTGCTCTTGTGGATTGACCGATTCAACCTTCACACCTTTACCGAGAAGGGTGATCAAGTCATCTTGCCCCGCTGGTCTTACAACATACTTTCCCTGCGCCACATACCAGACCGCCTGTTGTCTCGACTGCGCTCTGATCAAACGGTGTTCACCTTCAGGTGTCCCAACCAAATAGATTCTCATCGTCACTCTCCTGTTTTAGAATAGGTTTAACCCCTGTCAGTTATAACCGTTTACTACTGTAGTAACCGGTTATGATTGACAGTTTTTTTGGAATTCCCTTGAGTGGACGGACTTAGCCTATCCCAAGTCCTTCACACAGAGCATTCCCCGTCATGTCCGTGACCCGCCAGCCGTTCGATGCTGAGGCGCTGACTTCGCCACCTCGTCCCCCTGCTTCCGCATCTCTCCCGTGGTAGGGGTATTGTCCGTTGCCGCCACCGTTAACCGTCCAGCAACAGACGAAAAAAAATCGCTAAGACAGACCCCGTTTGGAACGGCTGACACCTTGTGGGCATCAACAACCCCTTGCGGGGCCGGAGTCTGACTTAGCGACTTTCACTTGCTGGCGTTCCAATTCCAACATTGAACGAATCATATACGATGCGAACGATCTGTGTCAAGCCATGCCATAGGTATTTTCCCTAGGGGGGATAAGTGAGGAGTTCCCCCTCCCCCGTCGATAAACCTTTATGCGTTTAAACGCATGGCTCACGGGATGAGCCACCTGAAATGTATCTGAAGTACCCATGTTATCCACAGGATATTCACAGTGCTATACTGCGGTTGCGGTTTGACTCCCGCAGTTGTCACTCTCTTCAGGCCCGGTTCACCCCGGGCCTTTTTTATTGGGTTGCGGACAGTTTCTCCACGATGATTTCCGCTCGGGGGTTCTCCTTGTCCAGCCCCCAGTAAATATGCTTCTCCTTCACTTGACGGTCGTTCTCATAGGCGCATCCCTGAAGAAGGTCAAGGATCAGGGACTCGTCCAAATCGGGTCTACGGCTGGCGTAAAAGATTTTTATGGTCACCCGTACATCGCCCGTCATCAGACGCGCCAAGGGCCTGCATTGCAGTTTAAACGCCTCTGCATAGTTCAACGCCTTCTGGCTTTTGATCAACCTGCTCATGCCGCCGATCCTCACAACCTTGCGGGAATTTGCCTTACTTGCGGGTTCACCAAAAATAATTTGCGATAGGGCTTGCAATTCTGTGTTACTATCACTATCATTGTGTTTCGCAGTCATACCAACCTCAGGAGAATGAAGATGAAGATCACGAACAAGTTTGGCGTTCCACAACCGTTGGTGACCCTTGCCAGCAGGGAATATTACAGCAAAGGCGCATCGCAGTACAGCGTCACTGAGTTGATGTCCCCTCCCCGTGTGCGCCGCCTGAGGGAGAAGCACCATGCAGACATTGAGCAGGATGTATCAGACATGCTCTGGCAGTTGCTTGGCTCTGCCCTTCATGTGGTGATGGAGCGTGGGGAAACCGAGGGGTGGCGCATGGAAGAGCGTTTATTTGCCGAGGTGGATGGTGTGACCATCTCGGGGCAGATCGACCTTCAGGAAACCACCGCCAAGGGCGTAATCATCGCTGATTACAAGTTCACCTCGGCTTGGGCGGTCATGCAAGACAAGATCGAATGGGAACAACAGTTGAATGTGTACAAGTGGTTGGTTGAGACGGTCAAGAAAGAGAAGGTCGTTGGGCTGAAAATCTGTGCCCTTGTCCGTGACTTCTCCCGCCATGACACCCGAGAGGGATACCCGAATGCCCCTGTTCACATGGTGGATATACCCATGTGGGACGCAGTCAAGACTGAGACATACATTCGTGAGCGTCTGGAGGCTCACAGGGATTCAAGGGTCAGTGCAGATTTTGGGGAGGCTCTTCCTGAGTGTTCCCCAGAAGATCGGTGGATGTCGGAGACGATATACGCCGTCATGAGGGACGGACGCAAGACTGCGATCCGTGTATTTAAAGACGAGAGTGAGGCGCAATCCTGCGCTACTGAAGAAACCAAGAAAGGAAAAGGCAATGTCTACATCGACATCAGACCCGCTGAACCCAAGCGGTGTACTGGAAACTTCTGCGGAGTCGCTGACTGGTGTGACCAATACCAAGGGGAACGCAATGCAACCAAGTGATTTGCTCAAGATCAATGTCAACGAGCATACTGAGAAAAAGAACGGACTGACCTACCTGTCATGGGCATGGGCATGGTCTAAGGTTCTGGAGATTGACTCCAATGCCAACTACGAGGTGGAGCAGTTTCCTCACCCCGATGATCCACGCCGCTTTCTGCCCTATCAAGAGTTGGGCGGCTCATGCATCGTCTGGGTTTGCGTCACCATCTTTGGCAAGACCGTCAAGGTTCAGTTGCCTGTGTTGGACTACCGCAACAAGTGCATCCCTGTTCCCAATGCGTTTGATATCAACACCTCCATCATGCGTTGCCTGACCAAGGGCATCGCCATGCACGGATTGGGTCTGTACATCTATGCGGGGGAAGACCTGCCGATGGACTATGTTGAAACGCAACCTGCCACTGTCGCAGTGACTGATCGCAAGACAGGCGAAATCATTGGCAAGGTTGAGGTCAACACTGGTGAGGATGACGCAAACAAGAAACTCTTTGCGGACGGCATGATTGAATTCACCAATACATGCAAGGATGTGAAGGGTTTAAATAGTTACTGGAAGGCGAACCAAGAACAGTTGGATGCGCTGAAGGTAAGTCACCCTGAGTTATACGCTCAGGTTCGCAACCGCTTCGCAGAACTGAAGAAGCAATTTTCGGAGAGTCAAACATGAAGAAAGCATTGATAGGCGCATGGCTTGCCGTGACTGCCACGATGGTGTGGGCTAACTGCACCACATCCACAGTAACTTACAACGGTAAGTTTGTTGTCTGTACCACCTGTTGCTACAACGGCGTTTGCAACACCAACTGTTTCTAAGGAAAAATCATGGCATACGAGAAGAAAGAATACAAACCCTACCCCGATGGCGGTTCGCTTCGGGCAAACACAACCAAGAAGACCCAGAACTCAAAAGATTACTGGGGTGAGATTGCCATCAACATGAAGGACATGACCAACATCAAGGTTGTTGATGGTCTTCATGTGGTCAAGATCAGTGGATGGAAAAAGACAGACAAGCAGGGCAAGACCTACCTGTCCCTGTCAGTTGATCGTTATGTGCCTGAGAACAAGGGCGCACAATCGCACCGTCAAGAAGATGATCTTGATGGCGATATCCCCTTCTAAGGAGTAACCATGAAAGAGTCAAAGATCAAATACCTCAGAGCAAATCCCGATGCCACCTTTGAGGAATATCAAAAAGCAACTGGCGGCTCGAAAATGAGTTTCCATCAGACAAAGTATGTCTTGAAGAAACAGAAAGAAACCGCCATTAATCTCATCCGCAGTGTGGCTGAGAAAAAGCCAGTAAAGAAGAAGGTTGCCAAGCCCCGCAAGACATTGAAGGGCGAGGTTGACGAAAGGGAAAAGACCATCAAGAACCTCAAGGATGAGGTGGCATCTGTGCGAAACGCATTGAACGAGTTTCATGCAGAGAACAAGGCTTTAAACGGTCTGATCGTAAAGATGAAGGACGACATCAAGATGTATGTTGCGATCATCTCCTACCTTGAACACAAGTTGGGTATCCCAGATGCCGATGAACTTTGAGGCAAGAAAGGTAGCGTTGAAACAAGACCGCACAGGTTTTGTTTTGACGATGGCAATCCACCCTGATGAAATCCCTGAAGAACTCCTTCGGGATTTTGTCGGGTCAAGGTACGGAGTGGCAATGGTTCGCATCCAAGATGACGAGACTGCCACCGAGTATCACAACAGGGTTCAGAAGGCAGGGATGCTCTGCCGAGATGAACGCTTCCAATCATTCCTTAATGTGGACAACGAGAACGATGCCGCAACAAAACTCTGCGAGTTGTGCGGGATTGAATCCAGAACTGAACTGCATGGGAACAAAAAGGCGCAGGGGAGATTCGACATCCTCCTCGGCAATTACGAACAAACTGAAGACCCTTTCTGAAGAGGTTTAAATGTCATCAACAAACTACATGCCTTACATGACCTACATCGTCCCTGCGGATCATGCTAGGTTGAGGAAACTTGCCAAGAAATCCAAAAAGCCTATGGCTCAACTGGTGAGGGAGGCAATTTCCTCAAAACTGTCAAACAATGATCCATACACCACAGGCTTCAACGAGGGCATCCAACGAGCAATAGACACAGTTTCTGCGATGGAGGTCACCAAAATGAAGTTTCCGTCAGGGCTTTCTTTCTCAGAACTGATTGAGAACGAACTTGTCAAACAAAAGATGATTGAGGCTGAAGATGGAAAAAACACTGAGGGGTCAACGTAATCAATGCCGTGGATGTTCCGAGTACTTCAACAGTAACACTGCCTTTGACAAACACAGGACGGGAAGCCATCATGATGGTAAGCGTCGGTGTATGACGGAACAGGAAATGTTGAATCTTGGGATGTCCAAGAACAAAGATGGTTTTTGGATCAGCGAAAAGATGGAGCGGTTCTATGAAAGCGGTTCTTGAATTTGCTTACCCTCAGGACGAGACGAAACTCTTTTATGCTTTGCACTCAGAGGAGGCGTTTAAATGTCTACAGGAAATCCAAGACTTGATTTTAAAAAACAGGGAGAGTCGAGTGCCCAGAACAAAAACAATCTCCCAAATAGAGGAGATGGTTCGGGCAATCCCACAACTTTAGAGAGTGAAATCATGGAAACAACGAGACGATACCCAAGGACTTTGCAAGAGGCATTCCCAGACAAGGCTGAACAGGCTGAATGGTTTTACAGACCAAAGAAGGAGATTGGCATCATAGGTGCATTCCTATGGACAATCATTGCCTTCTTCATTGCTGGCCTTGTATTGATCTGCCTTGAGTGAGGTGACCATGACCTTTGAACAATGGTGGGGCAGACTGACGCAGAAGGAACAGGCCATGATTGGTTTAAACAATGCAAAGTTTGTCTGGAACGAAGCGCAGAAAGAACTCAAACTGAGCATGGCAAAAGAAATTGAGCAGATGCCTTTTGGGAACACATCACAATCATTTTCAGCATGGGTGAGAAATTATGAATAATCCTTTCACAGAATCCGAAGAGTACAAGTACCGTCAACACCTGTACGACAAGGCAAGGGAGAAAGAGCAACAAATGCGTGAAGACGCTAAGGATTGCTTTGACGATGGGGACGATGATGAATAAGTTAATTGTTCTCCTTGCGTTCTTTCTTGGTGTTGCTCATGCAGACATCATTGCCACGCTAAGGAACAGGGCGGGAGGGGTAATTGTCCTGACTGATGTACCAACTGACAGGTGCAAAAACTACGCTGGCACTGCCTATGCAACAGGGTCGGATAGCAAGACCTCATGGGGGTGTTGGTTCTCTGATGATCTGATGGTTCACATCCGATGGACGGATGGCGACACGACGGCATACCCGATAGAAAACTTCACTGTTAATGAAGAGGTGGTGAAGCGATTCAGGGAGCGCCGCAGAGGTGGGGGGCAGTCGCTATGAAAGACGAAGCATTGATGAATCGTTTGCAAGAGTTGTTTGAATACCGAGATGGCTTGTTGTTTTGGCGAAAGTCCAGAAAAAATTGGATCAAGCCGGGTCAACTGGCTGGTTCCATCTCTTCAAACGGATACATAAATGTCAGAGTAGATGGGCGCATGATGAAAGCCCATCGAGTCATTTACGCCTATCACCACGGATACTACCCAGAATTTGTAGATCACATCAATGGGGTTAGGTCAGATAACCGAATTGAAAATCTTCGATCTTGTACACGCATACAAAATGGACAAAACCAAAAATGCAGAACTGAAAAACGGAATACATTTGAAAAAAAAGGTCGCTATGGGGTGGCGCTTAAAGTAAATAAAAAACAAGTCCACATTGGGTATTTCGGGTCACAAGAAGAAGCAAGCGTAGCCGCAGAACAGGCTAGGCAAAAGCATTTTGGAGAATTTGCATGAACAAAACAGAAATTGCCCTAAGGCTGGCGTTGGAGGCGTTGGAAACATCTATGTATCCACAACAAAAACAATTAAAAGCCATACCCATCATCAAACAAGCCTTGGAACAACCAGAGCCAGAGCCTGTGGCGAACCATGAATTGCAATGCGTTTGTGGTGCAGTGTGGTGCGGGGATGAAATGGTGCATCCGCCAAACAAAACAACCCCACCCAAGCGTGAATGGCAGGGGCTGACGGATGTTGATGTATCAAAGATTCTTGATGAACAAAATGGTTTTTACACATTTGAAAAATGTTTTAATTTTGCAAAAGCCATTGAAGCAAAGTTAAAGGAGCGCAACACATGATTTACATGACATTCAACCAGTGGGCCGACGGCAACTTTTTGGAAACAGGAGAGCCACGCAAGAAGGCATATTTACAGGCCGAATTAGACCTAGTTGAAATGGGTTGGAACTACGGCTATGACGCAGGTGTGCAGTGGCAGAAAAGCCAGCAAGCCTTGGACAAGAAAGCGGAAAACGCCAGAGAGTTGGGGTTGGATTACAAAACAGAAGACGAAGCAAGGGGGAACAATGACCGATGATGACTTAAAAGACAAGATGCTGGCGTTCATTGAAACGCGAGACGGCGACTACTTTGACGAGTGGTACGCGTCACCCCGTGACTTCGCCGCTACCATCCTGAGCGACTTTGCAGAGTATCTTGGCATTGAGATGGTTGTGCCCGAGTACATCCCGAGAAAAACCAAACCAGAAGTTGACCGAGAGGCATTACTCAAAGCGTTGATGCCCGGCATTCTCGAACTGTTCGACATCGAGTATAGGAAGATGGATGCAAAGTTGCAAGAAGAGTGGAACAAGCAGGGGGGAACCAATGACCAGCCCATTTGACTGGAAAGGCAAGCCAAGTGTGTTTGCCAAAGACAAGGAATTCAAGCCGTTGAAGAACGGCAAGACCAGATCACAGACCTCAAGCGAAGGGTTGCAGAAGGTCTATGACAAGGGCATCAACTCAGCCACAGTGCTGATCAGCGACAAGACCGAGGGCGGTATGTCAGAGGCGTTTAA
>JACCDW011334293.1_pt1 | contig 22756 bp, 17 predicted proteins | sample 7449781 | NCBI WGS metagenome assembly JACCDW01 (sample SAMN15323449, study PRJNA562643) | freshwater metagenome | isolation source: river surface water | place: USA:Blue River Watershed | collected 2017-08-18
TCAGCCCGCACTGGGAAACCGCCGTGCCCACGGTGGGCACGGCCAGCCAGCTCGAGACCCTGCACGACTTTGGCGGCTTCGACCCGCGCCTGTTCGAGATCCAGTACCCCGCCACCGGCTGCCCCGAGGCCGCCGAGCAGGTGGCCGCCGCCTTGCAGGCCGCGGGCCTGCCGGTGGCCCGCGATGCCCGCCGCGGCCTTGACCACGGCGCCTGGGTGCCGTTGCGCCACATGTTCCCCGACGCCGATGTGCCCATCGTGCCGCTCTCGCTGCAGCACGCGGGCGGGCCCCAGCACGCCCACCGCGTGGGACGGGCGCTGGCCCCGCTGGCCGAGCAGGGCTTCTTGGTCGTGGCCTCGGGCAACATCACCCACAACCTGCACGACTGGCAGCGCATCCGCCTGAGCGGCCAGCCCACGCCCGACTATGTGCAGCAGTTCGCCGACTGGGTGCATGCGCAGATGACGGGGCAGGCCACGCAGGCGCTGCTTGGCTACCGCCAGACGCAGCCCGCCGGCGTTCGCGCCCACCCGCGCGACGAGCACCTGCTGCCGCTGTTCACCGCGCTGGGCGCGGCCGGCGAGGGCGCGCAGGCCGAAGCGTTTTACAGGGGCATCAGCGACCATGTGATCGCCATGGACGGCTACGCATTTCACTGAAAGGGAGAACACATGCACACCACTTACACCCCCGTGGCCAAGGGCCTGCACTGGCTCATGGCCGTGCTGATCCTGGGCCTGCTCGTGCTGGGCCTGTACATGAGCGGTCTGCCGCTGTCGCCGCAAAAGCTCGAGTTGTACTCTTGGCACAAGTGGGCGGGCGTCACGGTCTTTGTATTGGTCTGGCTGCGCCTGGCCTGGCGCCTCACGCACCGCCCGCCAGCCCTGCCCGACACCCTGGCGCCGGTCATGCGCCTGGCGGCCCACGCGGGCCATGGGCTGCTGTACGTGCTGATGGTCGCCATCCCGCTGAGCGGCTGGCTCATGAGCTCGGCCAAAGGCTTTCAGACCGTGTGGTTCGGCGTGCTGCCGATCCCCGATCTGCTGCCCAAAGACAAGGCCCTCGGTGACGCGCTGCAGCAAGCCCACCAGGCGCTGAACCTCTTGCTCATGCTCACGCTGGCCGGCCACCTGGGCGCCGCCTTGTGGCACCACGTTGTGCTCAAGGACGACACCCTGCGCCGCATGCGCTGAGCCCCTCCACCGAAAGGACACCATGAAACACCTGATCACCACCCTGGCCCTGAGCGCATTGGCGCTGGGCAACGCCCAGGCCGCCGCCTTCCAAGCCGTTGTGCCCGAGAAAAGCAGCGTCAGCTTCAGCTACAAGCAGATGGGCGTGGCGATGGACGGCAAGTTCAAGAAATTCAGCGCGCAAATGAACTTCGACCCGGCCAAGGCCGACAAGGCCACGGGCCGCCTCGACATCGAGCTGGCCAGCATCGACACCGGCTCCAGCGAGGCCGACCAGGAAGCCCAGGGCAAGGCCTGGTTCCACGTGGCCGCGCACCCCAGGGCCAGCTTCGTGCTGCAAAGCCTCAAGCCCATGGGCGCGGGCCAGTACGAAGCCGCCGGTCAACTCACCATCAAGGGCCAGACCCGCGAGCTGCGCACGCCGCTCAAACTCAACGCGCCGTCCACGCTGGTCGGCAGCTTCGTGCTCAAGCGCGCCGACTTCGGCATCGGCGAGGGCATGTGGTCCAAGTTCGACGTCGTGGCCAACGACATCACCGTGCAATTCACCCTCAACCTCAAATGATGTTTCAACCAGGAGCCCCCATGAAAACCTTCCAGCAACTCTCCCTCGCCGCCGCCTTGTTCGCCACGCTGGCCGGCAGCGCCCTCGCCGCACCCGTGACCTACGGCGTGGACAGCAGCCACACCTACCCGCGTTTTTCGTATTCGCACTTCGGCTACTCGACGCAGATGAGCAGCTTCAAGAAGACCACCGGCACCGTGGTGTTCGACGCCCAAGCCAAGACCGGCAGCGTGGACATCGCCATCGACATGAAATCGGTCAACACCGGCTTCGAGGTGTTTGATGGCCACATCCAGGGCGAAGACTTCTTCGACACCGCCAAATTCCCGACCGCCACCTTCAAGTCCACCAAGGTTGTGTTCGAGGGCGACAAGCCCAAGGCCATCGAGGGCCAGCTCACCCTCAAGGGCGTGAGCAAGCCGGTCACGCTCACGGTCACGTCCTTCCAGGCCATGCCCCACCCCATGCTCAAGAAGCCCGCCATCGGTGCCAACGCCTTCACCGTGGTCAAGCGTTCCGAATTCAACGCGGGCAAATACGCGCCCTACGTCGGCGATGAGGTGCGCATCGACATCGCGCTCGAAGCCATCGCGCAGTGAGCCTCGCGCCGCCAGACGGCGCCAAAACAAAAGCCTGCCGGGTTTGCCGGCAGGCTTTTTTTGTGCGGCGCGGGGCGTGCCGCCTGCTCACTCGCCGCGCACGCTCAGCACCGCCACCGGGGCCATGCGGATGATCTGCTCGGCGCCGCTGCCCAGCAGCACGCGGCCGACGCCACGGCGCCCGTGCGTGCCCACCACGATCAAGTCGGCCCCCCACGAGGCGGCTTCTTCGGCCACGGTCTGGCCCAGGCGCTGACCCGACTCCTCGGCCAGGCGGGTGTCGGCCGAGACGGTTTTCGCCTTGGCCGCATCCATCGCCTGCTGCAAGACCTGCCGGCCCTGTTGGCGGGCCGTGGCCAGGAACTCACCTGCATACTCGTAGCTGCTCAAATTGGCCAGTTCGTCGATCGCATACAGCACGCGCACCTGGCTGTGGTTGGCCTGCGCGAGCGCCAGCGCGTACTGCAGGGCTTTGTCCGAGGTGCTGCTGCCATCGACCGGCACCAGGATTTTTTGGAAGGGGGGCATGGCTTTCTCCGAAAGATCAGGGGAACGTCCCGCAGGGGGCTGCCTGTGGGTCAAGCCATGCTAGGGCGCGCCAGCGCGGCGCAACCATAGACCGAAAGGTAGAGGCCGGGCCGGCCGGTGGCCTGGCGCACGCTGGCGCACGCTGGCGCCCGTACCAACCTCCTCAGACCACCAGCGGGGTGGCCGCGCCGTCCATGCTGATCGACACGCCCGTGATGTAGCTGGCCGCGTCGCTGGCCAGAAAGACCACGGCCCGCGCGATCTCGGCGGGCTCGGCCAGGCGCCCCAGTGGGATGCGCGCCACGGCGCGCTGCATCGCCTCGTCGACCGCGATGCCCTGGTTGCGGGCATCGGTCGCCAGGCCTTCTTGCAGGCGGTCGGTCAGCGTCAGGCCCGGGTTGACCGCGTTCACGCGCACGCCCTGCGGTCCGTAGGCGGCGGCCAGGCCGGCGGTGGCCAGCATCAGCGCCGCGTTGGCCGCGCCGCCCGGCAGGTGGATGGGGCTGGCCACCTTGCCGCCGTTGCCGATCACGTTGACGATGGCGCCGCGCCCGCGCGCGCCCATGCGCCGGATCGCGGGGTCGAGCATGTGGATGGTGCTGAAATACTTGGCCTGCATGGCGTCGCGCCAGGCCTGCGGCGTCAGCTCGGGCGCGGGCGTGCGCTTGGCGGCGCCGGCCGAGTTGACCAGCACATCGACCGGGCCGAACGCGGCCTCGGCCGCATCCAGCGCCGCCAGTGCGGCGCTTGCATCGCACAGGTCGGCGGCCAGCACCTGCACCCGCGCGCCCGCGCGGCGCCCGGTCAGGGTGGCCTGCGCCTGTTGCAGGGTGGTGGCGCTGCGGGCCACCAGGCTCACGCGCGCGCCCTCGGCCAGAAAAGCCTCGGCGCAGGCCAGGCCGATGCCTTTGCTGCCGCCGGTGACCAGCACATGGCGGTCGTTCAATTGGAGTTCCATGGTGTCGCCCTCGGGTGTCTTGACAGGGTGGGGGAGCCGATTGGAGCATGGCGCGGCGGCCTGCGCTGTCTGCGCGTGACAGGCGTTCGGACCGCGCGGTCTAAAATTACGATTAGGTAAACTCGTTTATCTATAGTAAATTACGGCCTGGCCAGTCGGACACCGGTCCGGGGCCTTTTTGACACGACAGGAGACAGCCGATGGGCGCTTACGTCAACCCGATCTATCCGTACAAGGCGCCGACCGACCTGAAGGCGACGCCGGCGCTGCGCAAGCCGCTGATCGTCATCGGTGCCGGCCCCGTGGGCCTGGCCGCCGCCATCGATGCCCGCCTGCAAGGCCTCGAGGTGCTGGTGCTCGACGACGACAAAACCGTGTCGATCGGTTCGCGCGCCGTCTGCTACGCCAAGCGCTCGCTCGAAATCCTCGACCGCCTGGGCGTGGGCGAGCCCGCTTGCCAGCTGGGCGTGAGCTGGAACATCGGCCGCACCTTCCTCGAAGAAGACGAGGTCTACCAGTTCAATCTGGTGCCCGACGCTGGCCACAAGCGCCCGGGCATGATCAACCTGCAGCAGTACCACATCGAGGAAATGCTGATCGCGCGTGCGCTCGAATTGGGCGCCGACATCCGCTGGCAGCACAAAGTGACTGCGGTGACGCGCCATGATGACCATGCCACGCTGACGGTGGAAACGCCCGATGGCAGCTTCGACATCGAGGCCGATTGGCTGGTGGTGGCCGACGGCGCGCGCAGCCCGGTGCGCCGCCACCTGGGCCTGGACATCGAGGGTCGCGTCTTCCAGGACCGCTTTTTGATCGCCGACGTCATCATGAAGGCCGACTACCCGGCCGAGCGTTGGTTCTGGTTCGACCCGCCGTTCCACCCCAACCAGAGCGTGCTGCTGCACAAGCAGAGCAACAACGTCTGGCGCATCGACTTCCAGCTCGGCTGGGACGCCGACCCCGAGGAAGAAAAGAAGCCCGAAAAAGTCATCCCGCGCCTGCAGGCCATGCTCGGCGATGACCGGCCCTTTGAGCTGGAGTGGGTCAGCATCTACACCTTCCAGTGCCGCCGCATGACCGACTTCCGCCACGGCCGCGTGCTGTTCGTGGGCGATGCGGCGCACCAGGTCTCGCCCTTTGGCGCGCGCGGTGCCAACTCGGGCTTCCAGGATGCGGATGACCTGATGTGGAAGCTCGGCCTGGTGATCCAAGGCCAGGCGGGCGAGCAACTGCTCGACACCTACGCGCTCGACCGCCAGTTCGCCGCCGACGAGAACATCATGAACTCGACGCGCTCGACCGACTTCATCACGCCCAAGAGCCGCACCAGCAAGACCTTTCGCAACCAGGTGCTGGCCCTGGCCAAGCACCACCCCTTCGCGCGCAAGCTGGTGAATTCGGGCCGCCTGTCGGTGCCGTCCTTCCTGACGTCTTCGCTGCTGAATACGCCCGATGCCGAGCCATTTGAAGGGAACATGGTCCCCGGCGCCCCGATGGACGACGCCCCGGTGCAAGTGAACGGCCAGGACGCCTGGCTGCTGGACCAGGCGGGCCGCGGCTTCCAGTGCCTGTTGTTCGCCGACGCGGCGCCGCCTGCTGAGCTGCTGGCGCAGCTCAAGGCCTTGCAGACGGCGAAGCTGCCCGTCACGCCGCTGATCGTGTCGCCGCGCACCCTCGAGGTGCCGGGCGTGCCCGTGGTCGTCGACGCGCAAGGCCTGGTCGCCAAACGTTACGACGGCCAGAGTGGCACCTGTTACCTGCTGCGCCCGGACCAGCATGTGGCCGCGCGCTGGCGCGCCTTCGATGCCGCCCAGCTGCAGCAAGCGCTGGCGCGTGCCACGGGCGCCGCCTGATCCTGGAGCTGACCATGACCACCCCCCTGCTCAAAACCGACCCGAATTTCCACGAACCCGGCCGCCGCTTCTTCCGCGACTTCTCGCCCGGCGACGACTTCTACGAAGCGCTGATCGACGCGCACAACGGCCTGACCGACGAACAAAGCGAGGCGCTCAATGCCCGCCTGATCCTCGTGCTCGCCAACCACATTGGCGATTTGCGCGTGCTGCGCGAAGCGCTGGCCGCCGCCAAAGCCGCGGCCTGACCTTTTGGAGAACACACGATGAAAATCCGCAAAATCCACCACGTCGCCTACCGCTGCAAAGACGCCAAGGAAACCGTCGAGTGGTACGTCAAGCACCTGAACATGGACTTCGTGCTGGCGATCGCCGAAGACCTGGTGCCCTCGACCAAGGCGCCCGACCCCTATATGCACGTCTTCCTCGACGCCGGTCAGGGCAATGTGCTCGCGTTTTTTGAGCTGCCCAACTCGCCCGCCATGGGCCGCGACGAGAACACCCCGCCCTGGGTGCAGCACATCGCGTTTGAGGTCGACAGCCTGCAAACGCTCGAAGCCACCAAGCAGCGCCTCTTGGACGCCGGCATCGACGTGGTCGGCCCGACCAACCACACCATCTTCAAGAGCATTTACTTCTTCGACCCCAATGGCCACCGCCTGGAACTGGCGGTCAACACCGGCACGAGCGAGATGTACCAAAAGCTCGATGAATGCAAATGGGACATGCTCAACGAGTGGGCGAAGACCAAGCGCGCGCCCAAGCACGCCGCCTGGATGCACGAGACCGAATTCCACTGAGCCCAGTCCGCTGCACCGCCCGGGCCGTTCGCGCCGAGCCCGGGGCCGGCCCAGGCCGAACGGTGTGGGGGCAGGGGCCGTCAGGGCCGGTTGGCGCGGCCTTTTAAAATCGACGGGTTTTGCATTGACCGGCCTCCCCCATGAAAGTCCTCCGTTTTTCCGACCTCTGCGCCCAGGGCCAAGCCACGGGCAAGCGCGTGTTCATCCGCGCCGACCTCAACGTCCCGCAGGACGAGGCCGGCCGCATCACCGAAGACACGCGCGTCCGCGCCTCGGTGCCCTGCATCGAGATGGCTTTGAAAGCCGGCGCGGCCGTCATGGTCACCAGCCACCTGGGCCGCCCGACCGAAGGCGAATTCAAGCCCGAAGACTCGCTGGCCCCGGTGGCCCAGCGCCTGAGCGAGCTGCTCGGCCGCGAGGTCCCGCTGATTTCGAACTGGGTCGACGGCGTGCAGGTCGCGCCGGGCCAGGTGGTGCTGCTCGAGAACTGCCGCGTCAACCAGGGCGAGAAGAAGTGCAACGAGGCACTGAGCCGCAAGATGGCCCAGCTCTGCGACATCTTCGTGCACGACGCCTTCGGCACCGCGCACCGCGCCGAGGGCACGACCTATGGCATCGCCCAGTTCGCGCCCGTGGCCTGCGCCGGCCCGCTCTTGGCCGCTGAAATCGACGCGATCTCCAAAGCGCTGGCCAACCCGAAGCGGCCGCTGGCCGCCATCGTCGCGGGCGCCAAGGTCTCGACCAAGCTCACCATCCTCAAAAGCCTGGGCGAGAACGTCGACCAGCTGATCGTGGGTGGCGGCATCGCCAACACCTTCATGCTGGCCGCGGGCCTGCCGATCGGCAAAAGCCTGGCCGAGGCCGATCTGGTGGGCGAAGCCCGGGCCGTGATCGAGGCCATGAAAGCGCGCGGCGCCGAAGTGCCGATCCCGACCGATGTGGTGGTGGCCAAGGAATTCAGCGCCACCGCCCAGGCCACCGTGAAGAAGGCCAGCGAAGTGCAGGCCGACGAGATGATCCTGGACATCGGCCCCGAGACCGCGGCCAGGCTCGCGGCCCAGCTCAAGGCCGCGGGCACCATCGTCTGGAACGGCCCGGTCGGCGTGTTCGAGTTCGACCAGTTCGCCGGTGGCACCAAAGCCATCGCGCAAGCGATCGCCGAGTCCAGCGCCTTCAGCATCGCGGGCGGTGGCGACACGCTGGCCGCCATTGCCAAGTACGGCATCGAAGACCAGGTGGGCTACATCTCCACCGGCGGCGGCGCCTTCCTCGAAGTGCTCGAGGGCAAGACGCTGCCGGCCTTCGAGATCCTGGCCAAGCGCGCCGCTGGCTAAATGAGCCACCTCACCCTGGTCACGCTCGCGCTGATCGGGGTGTACTTTGCGTGGCTGGCGCTGTTTGGCCTGCGCCAGCAACGGCCCTTGGTACAGGGCCCCTGGCTGTTTTTCTTGCGCGCCTTCTTTCCCAACTGGAAGTTCTACCATGCGGCCGCGCGCGCGCCGCGCCTGTACGTGCGCGCGCAGGGCGAGGACGGCACGTGGTCGGATTGGCAGCGTGTGTACGCGCGCATCCCCTACCGCACGTGGCACCTGCTGCACAACCCGGTGGTCAACCTCGCGCTCAACCACCAGAACCTGGTGGACCATTTGTGGAGTGATGTGCAGGACCTGCCCGAGGGCGCGGACATCCGCGAGCGCGTGACTTACCAGCTGGTCACCCGCCTCGCGCACGAGGCGGTGCGCGGCGGCCGCTGGGGCGAGGTGCCCATGCTGACCGAAAGCGTGCCCGACGCGCGCCACTTCCAGTTTGCGCTGCACATGGACGCGCTGCTCGAGTACGACCGTGTGCCCGCCAGCAGCGAGCGGGTGCTGCAATCGCCGGTGTTGCCCACATGGAACTGAACGCCGTGCCCCTGCACCTGGCGGTGCGCGCCTTCGAGCTGCTGCTGGGTTTCTCGCTGGCGCTGCAGTGTCTGGAATACCTGCGCATCCCGACGCTGGACCGCGTGAACGACTGGTCCCTCTTGCGCCGCGAAATCCCGGCGCGGCCCGCGTGGGTGCGGCCGCTGCTCGATGTGCTGCTCACGCCGCGCAGCCACCGCGTGCTGATCGCACTGCGCCTGGCTTTGGCCCTCGGCCTGATGTCGGGCGGCCTGGGCCTGGTCGGCGCGGCGCTGCTGTTCGCCATGGCGCTGGTGCTGCTTTTGCGCTGGCGCGGCGCCTTCAATGGCGGCAGCGACTTCATGACGCTGGTGGGCCTGACGGGCCTGCTGATCGCGCACGCCGTGGGCGCTTTCCTGGGCATGGAGACGGGTTGGCGCGCGGGGCTGTGGTACGTCGCGCTGCAGTCACTCACCTCGTATTTCATGTCGGGTTGGGTCAAGCTCTTGCACCCCTCGTGGCGCAGCGGGCGCGCGCTGCCGCAGTTCCTTGACACGGGCATTTACGGCCCCTTGCCCGCGCACAGCGCCTACCGCCGGCCCGCCGTGGCGATGGCGGTGAGCTGGTCCTTCACCGTGTGGGAGGGCCTGTTCCCGCTCGCGCTGCTGGACCTGCGCCTGGCCGCGCTGTTTTGCGCGGTGGCCGGTGTGTTCCACTTTCTGGTGTTTCGCTTCTTCGGCCTCAACCGTTTTTTCTGGGCCTGGCTGACGAGCTACCCGGCCATCCTCTGGGCCGCCTCGCAGCGCTTTACCGGCCTGTGAACATCGGGGCGCGCCGCTCGGCAAAGGCGGCGCGGCCTTCGGCGAAATCGGCGCTGGCGCTGGTCATGTGCTCGCGCGCGCGCAGGCGGTGTTCGTCGTAATCGCCGCGCGCGACCTCGTTGATCGAGCGCTTGGTCTCCTGCACCGCCAGCGGCGCCAGCGCCAGCACGTCCTGCACCAGCGCGGCCAGGGTCGCGTCCCAGCCGGCGGCGTCGCTCACCGCTTCGAACAGCCCCAAGGCCTGCAACTGCGCCATGCCGAACGGCCGCGCCGTCAAAAACGCGCGCTTGGTCGCCGACACGCCAAAGCGGCTCACATAGCGCTGCAGGCCGCTGGGGTAGTAGTGCAGGCCCAGCGCTGTGGCGGGCATGCGCCACTCGATGCCTTCGAGGCCGATGCGCAGGTCGCAGGCCAGAACCAGGTCGGTCGCGCCGCCATAGACGCTACCGTTGAGCGCGCAAATGGTGACGGGGCGCAGGCCGGCCAGGCGGTCCGGGATCTGCTCGAAAAAGGTCGCGCCGTGGCCCGGCGTGTCGAAGCCGCCGATGTCGTAGCCCGCGCAAAACACCGGCTTGGGCTGGCCGGTGGTGCGGGCCGTGAGCACCAGCACGCGCACGCTGGGGTCGCGCTCGACGGTCTCAAAGTGCGCCAGCAAGGTTTGCAGGTCGCCGTTTTCGAGCTTGTTGCGCTGTGCCGGGCGGTTCAGCGTGATGGTGGCCACGCCGCCTTCGATTTGCAAAACGGGGGCGCTGGCTGGGGCAAAGGCGTCGGGCATGACCAATTGGAACAGGCAAAGAAAAAGGCGTCCGAAGACGCCTTGGGGTTCAGGGCTTCGCCGACGATTGTCGGCGATGGCGGCCCTGTCCTGATCGGTCGGTGACAGAACTGAAGATCCGTCCCCAAACGGATTTATTTGGCCTTGGCAGCCTTCAGGGTCGACTTGACAGCGGCTTCGGCCTGGGCAGAAGCGGCCTTCAGGTTGGCCTGGGCGGTCTCGGCGGCCTGCTTGGCCACTTTTTGCAGGGTGTCGGCAGCGGTCTGGCTGGCTTCGTAAGCGGTCTTGAAGGCGGCCACGGCGGCGTCGGAACCGGCGGGGGCGTTCTTCAGGTTGGCTTCGACCAGGTTCTTCACAGCGGCCTGGCTCTCGGCGACCTTGGCTTCCACGGCCTGGCTCAGCTCGGCGCCGGTGGCCGAAGCGATTTCATACAGATGACGGCTGTAGGAGGCCGACTTTTCGAAAGCGGGCTGCACCAGCGCCGCTTGGGCGGCCAGCAGCTCTTGGGGGTTCTTGGCGGCCAGCAGGGTCTGGGCGTTGGCGAAAGACTCGCCCACGGCGGCTTTGCCAGCGGCCATGTTCAGCTCGACCAGGCGCTCGAAGCCGGCGAAAGCGGTTTGCGACAGGCCGGCCACGGCGTCCAGATTGGCTTTGTTGGCGGCGACGAATTGTTCGGCGTTGAAGTTGTTCATGGTGGTTTCCTTGTGAGAAAGTAGAAGGGTTTGTTGCAATGCAGCAATTGCACCATGCCCCTGGGCCCGGCGCAAGGGAAAACCCGCACTTTAGAGGCCGCACTCCAAAACCGCGTGCGCTGGCCAACTGAATACACTTGCAACAGCGCGGTGCCGCCCCGTTTTTGGCATTGCCGATACTTTGCGACGTGTAACTTGGACATCCTCGAACTCCTGAGCGTGCTGGCGGTCGCCGGCCTGGTGCTGCATGGGCTGAACAAGCAGCACCGGCAGCGCCGCACCGCCTTGCTGGCCCGCCACCTGCAGCCCTTCCAGATCGAGCGGCTGATGCAGCGGCTGACCGAGGCCTATATGCGTGCCCTGGCCGAAGCCGACCCGCAGCGCCAGGCCGAGCTGTGGCAGGCACAGCACGAGGTCGAGCGGCAGCTGGCCCAGCAGTTTCAGGATTTCGTGCGCGGCTTCGCCCAACTGCCGGCCCCCGAGGCCCGCACCCTCAAGCTGGCTTGCCCGGGCCTGGAGCGGGTGTGGCCACAGGCCAGTTTCGACACGCGGCGCATGCTGCAGGTCCATGCCGAAGGCATCGCCCGCGCCGTGGCCAATGGCGATGGCCTGGACCCCAAGGCCCGTGCCCACCGCCTGCTGGCGGAGATGTTCCTCATGCAGCACAGCTGCCACTGGTTTTGCCGCAGCCGCGCCATGGCCTCGGCGCGCATGTGGGCCCAGCACCGCACCCAGCACGCGCAGGCGCTGCAGGCGGTCAGCCCGCTAACCCGCGAGGCCTATCTGGCGCTGGTGCAAGGGCCGGCGCTGGGCGGCACGGCGCAGCCCTGAAGCCCCCAAGCCCGCACCATCGCCCGCAGGCGCCGCCGGGCGCGTTGCGGCGTGGGCCGGACCTTGAAAGTGATGAAGTCGTTAAAAGCGGCAAATTCTTGCCGCTTTTGTGATAAAAATAGTAATAGGAAAAAAATAAACGGCGCGAATTGCGCCCGAAAGTTCCCACATGAATCACATGAAACGGGCTGCGGTGGTGTTGGCGGTGTTGCAGGCCGGCCTGTCCTGGGCGCAAAGCAACCCACCCGATGCCGGTTCCTTGATGCAGCAAGTGCCCAGGCCCGAGCCCCTGAGCCGCCCCGCCCCGGTCGCGCCCAGCGAAGCCACGCCCGCGCCGACGCGCCGTGCACCGGGCCAGCAGGTCATGGTGCGCAGCATCCGTTTCGTGGGCAACAGCCGGCTCAGCGAAGCGCAACTGGCGCCGCTGGTGGCGCCCTACCTCAACCGTTCGGTCGATCTGGCCCAACTCGAGGACGCGGCGATCGCGGTGGCGCAGCGCTACCGCGAAGAGGGTTGGGTGGTAGCGGTCTACCTGCCTTCGCAAGACATCACGCGCGGCGATGTGCTGATCCAGATCGACGAGGCCCGCCTCGGCGTGTTGCAGTTCAGCGCGCCTGAAGGCCTGCGCGCGCCGCAGGCGCTGGCGCAGCGCTATTTCGACGAACTGCTCGTGAGCGGCCAGGCCCTCAACGCCGGCGATGTGGACCGCGCCCAGCACATCAGCAGCGAACTGCTGGGCCTGGACGTCAGCACCCGCTTCAAAAAGAGCCAAGCCGTGGGCGCCACCGATGTCGATGTGGGCCTGCGCGACAAGCCGCTGGTGGCCATGGACCTGTGGGCCGACAACGGCGGTGCGCGTTCCACCGGCAACGAGCGTGTGCTGGCGCAAATTGAGCTGCGCAACCCGCTGGCCACCGGCGACATCTGGAACCTCGCGCTCATGAAGAGCCAGGGCAGCGACAACGCGCGCCTGGGCCTGGGCGTGCCTGTGGGCCCCCATGGCTGGCGCGTGGGCGGCTCGGTCTCGCGTTTCAACTACCGCCTGGTCAAGGGCGAGGTGGCCGACAGCGTCCGAGACCCCGTTGGCCATGTGAACAGCGTGGGCCTGGAGGCGGCCTACCCGCTTCTGCGCGAGCGCCAGCGCAGCCTGAGCCTGACGCTGAGCACCGACCACAAAGCCTTTGAAAACTGGGCCGCCGGCCAGATCAACTCGCGCTACAGCTCGCAGGTCGCCAGCGTCACCCTCAGCGGCCGACAGCGCGACGAGTGGCTGGGCCTGGGCGGTCAGACCCAGGGCCTGCTGGCCCTGAGCGCGGGCCGCCTCAACCTCAACGGCTCGCCCACACAGGCTGGCGATGCGCAAGGCGCGCGCACCGACGGCCAGTTCAGCAAGCTGCGCGCGCAGCTCAGCCGCACCCAAAGCCTGGCCCCGGGCTGGACGCTGCTGCTCAGCCACAGCCAGCAATGGGCCAACACAAACCTCGACTCTTCGGAGAAGTTCTACATCGGCGGCCCCGACAGCGTGCGCGCTTTCCCGGTCAACGAGGCCAGCGGTGCGCGCGGCAGCCTGAGCAGCGCCGAGCTGCAATGGCAGCTCAGCGGCACCCTGGCGCTGTTGGGCTTTTATGACCAGGGCCGGGTGCGCGTCAACGTCGACCCCTATGACGGTGCCGCCCAGCCCAACCGCCTGCGCCTCGAAGGCGCGGGCCTGGGCCTGCAGTGGCGCCCCGACGCGAGCTTCTCGCTCAAGGCCAGCTGGGCCCGCCGCCTGCAGGACAACCCCAACCCCAGAGACGGCAAGGACCAGGACGGCACGCTGCGCCGCGACCGCCTCTGGCTGTCGGCCATCTACAGTTTCTGAGGCGGGGGCACGAGATGAACAAGCAGTACCGCATCGTCTGGAGCGAGAGCAGCCAAAGCTGGGTGGCTGTGGCCGAAATCGCCCGCACCCATGGCAAAAGCAAAGGAGCCTGCGCCGGTGTGGCGGGCCAGGCGCTGCAAGCGGTGCTCAAGCCCGTGGCCATGGCGCTCGCGTTGTGGGGCGGCCTGGCCTCTGCGGCGCCGCCCGCGCCCACGCAGCTGCCCACGGGCGGCCAGGTGGTGGGCGGGCAGGCCAGCATCGCGCAGACGGGCGCTGCGGTGCTGACGGTCAACCAAACGAGCAACGCCGCTGTCATCGACTGGAACACCTTCAACCTCGGCAGCGCGGCCAGCGTCCACTTCGTGCAGCCCAGCAGCAGCGCGGCGGTGCTCAACCGCGTGCTCGACGCCAACCCCAGCCAGATCTACGGCCGCATCAGCGCGCCGGGCCAGGTGTTCTTCACCAACCCCAGCGGCATGTACTTCGGCCCCACGTCCTCGGTGGATGTGGGCGGCTTCACCGCCACCACGCACAGCATTGGCACCGCCGACTTCATGGCGGGCCACTACCGCTTCACGCGCGAGGGCGCCACGGGCGCCATCGTCAACGAGGGCCACATCCAGGCCGCGCTGGGTGGCTATGTGGCGCTGCTGGCGCCCGAGGTGCGCAACCACGGTGTGGTGTTGGCGCAGATGGGCACGGTGGCCTTGGCCGCAGGCGAGACCTACCAGCTGCAGATTCAGGGCAGCCGCCTGGCCAGCATCGACACCACGCCCGCCACCATCGCCACCCTGGTCGAAAACGGCCAGGCCGTGCTCGCGCCCGGCGGCTGGATCGTGCTCTCGGCCAAGGCCGCCGCGCACCTGGAGGCCAGCGTGGTCAACACCGGCCAGATCGCGGCCAACAGCCTGGTCGAGCGCGGCGGGCGCATCGTGCTCGAGTCCACCGCCAGCGTGACGCAGGCGGGCAGCACCACGGCGAGCAGCGAGCAGGGCCCGGGCGGCCAGATCACGATCACCGCGCCCGACATCGCCCTCACCAGCCGTTCGAGCACCGAAGCCAAGGGCGCCACAGGCGGCGGCACGGTGCTGGTGGGCGGCGACTGGCAAGGCAGCGGTAACCTGCTGCAGGCGACCACGGTGACGATGGAGGCCGGTGCCAGCATCGACGCCAGCGCCACGGACATGGGCGACGGCGGCAAGGTGGTGCTGTGGAGCGACATCCACAAGCCCGATGGCATGACCACGGTGCACGGCAGCATCACCGCGCGCGGCGGGGCGCAGGGCGGCCACGGCGGGCAGGTGGAAACCTCGGGCCATGCGGTGGACATCAGCGGCGCGCGCGTGAACGCGGGCGCCGACAGGGGGCAGGGCGGCCTGTGGCTGATTGACCCCTACAACTACACGATCAACGCCGCGGCCGCGAGCGCCATCGCCGGGGACACCAACAGCGGTCTGAACAGCGGCACCAGCGTGACGGTGACCACCACGGCCAACAACGCCAGTTATGGCAGCAGCGGCAACAGCGCAAACGATGGCTGGATCTTGGTCGACAGCAACATCGCCAAGACCTCGGGGGGCGACGCCACGCTGACCTTGCAGGCCCATGCCGAGATCGCCATCAACCCCGGGGTCACGATCAGCAGCACCAGCAACAAGCTCAACCTGGTGCTCTGGACGAACTACGACGGCGGGTCTCTGGGGAAAATCACCCACAACGGGACGCTCACCACCAACGGCGGCCATGTCTGGATCGGCGGCAGTGCCAGTGCGGGCGCCAGCGACACCTGGAACGGTTTGACGGTGGGCAACAGCGGCGTCAAAGCCAGTGTCAGCAGCAACATCCTCGCCACCTACCTGGCGGGTTCCATCTCCACCGGCGGGGGCGATTTTTCGGTGCGCAGCAGCGCCACCACCAGCGCCGTGGGTGGCGGCGGCTGGGTGGAAGGCATCCTGTTTGAAAACCACAGCCTGTCTACGGGGGCGGGCCGCATCAGCATCACCGGCTCGGCTTCGGGTTCTCCCGGGCTGACCTCGGGCGTCGAAATCCGCGGCAGCACCATCAGCTCGAGCAGCGGCAACATCAGCATCAGCGGGACCGGCTCGGCCAGCTCGGGCACGGTCTATGGCCTCTACACCCAGTCATCGGGAAGCATCAGCAGCACCAGCGGCACCCTGGCGCTCACCGGCTCGGCCAGCGGCGGCACTGCAACCGACATTTCCAACAGCATCGCCTCGGGCCTGAGCAGTGGCGGCGCCATCACCCTCAGCGCCGCCAAGATTGCCGGCAGCGCCCCGATCGCCAGCAACGGCAGCACGGTGACCTTTGATGCCTCGGGAACCGGCACCTACAGCGGCGCCATCAGCGGCACCGGCGCCGTGGTCAAAACCGGCAGCGGCACGCAAACCCTCAGCGGGACCAGCACCTACACCGGCACCACCACGGTCAATATGGGCACCCTGAAAGCCGGGAGCACCAGCGCGTTCGGCAGCAACTCGGCCCTCACCTTGGACAACTTGGCCGGCGTCACGCTGGATTTGACCGGCAGCAGCGTCACCATCGGCTCGCTGTCCGGCGGCGGTTTGTCGGGCGGCAACGTCAGCCTCGGATCCAACACCCTGACCGTTGGGGGCAACAACACCAGCACCACTTATGCGGGCGTGATGAGTGGCACCGGTGGCGGCTTGACCAAAACCGGCACGGGCACGCTGACCCTGACCAGCAACAGCACCTACACCGGCGCGACCCTGGTGAGTGGCGGTATCTTGGAGCTGGGCAATGGCGGCACCACAGGTTTCCTGCGAGACTCCAGCAGCCTTACGGTTGGCAATGCGGGTTTGGTGGTCAACCACTCTGGCACGTATTACTGGACGCAGGGGGTGGCACAAGCGGGCGGCACGTCAGGCACCTTTGACGTGGCGGGTACCGGGACCATGGTTTTCACAGGGGGCAATATTGCCACCACGGGTACTTTCACCATCCGTTCTGGCGCCACGTTGCAGCTGGGCGAGGGGGGTACAGCTGGAGCTTTCAATTCCACCAATGTCGTTCTCAACGGCAACATCGTCTATTACGTCAGCGATAACCGGATCATCAGCAAAACCTACAGTGGCACCGGGAACTTCTCGACGATCGGGACAGGCATCATCACCTTGTATGGCGACAGCTCTTATTCCGGTACCACCACCATCGCCACCGGTGCCACTTTGCGATTGGGGGACGAGGGGCTGACCCGAAGCAATGGCAGCACGGGACCCGGCACCACGGGATCGATTGGCACCGGGCCCATCGTCAACAATGGTTCTTTGATCTTTCGCCGCAGCAATGCCCTGAGCATGGGCAACACGATCAGCGGCACAGGGACCGTCATCCAACAAGGCAGCGGTACCACCACGCTCACGGCCAATGGCAGCTACACCGGTGCCACCACCATCAGCGCCGGCACCCTGGTGTTGCAAAACGATGCACCCACCACCGCCTCGAGTATTTTTTCGGGACCTGGCAAGCTCGTCATCGAGCCCAGCAGCAACAGCTTCACTTCCGGCTTCAGCACGTCGGGGTGGGCCATCGATGCGGTCACGCAGCTCACGGGTCTGACCATCGGCAAGGCGGGCAACACGGCGGCCATCACCCTGGCCAACGCCACCACGGTCAATGGCCCGGTCAGTCTGCTGGGCGGCGACCTCACGCTCAACGGTGCGCTGACCGCCACCAGCAGCACCATCACCCTGGCCAGTTCCGGCAACGTCACCCACAGCGCCGGCGCCTGGTTGTCGGCCTCGAACCTGCTGCTCTCGGGCGGCAACGTCACGCTCACCAACAGCAACAACGCCATCGACACGCTGGCCGCCACCGGTGTGAGCGGGCTCAGCTATGTCAACAGCAAGGCCTTGACCATCGGCACGGTGGGCTCGACCTCGGGCCTCTCGGCCACGGGGGTGGTTTCTGTCTCCACGCGCATTGGTGACCTGAGCGTCACCCAGGCCGTGAGCACCAGCAGCACCAGCGCCACGGCCCTCACGCTCAACGCGGGCAGCCAGATCGATGCCGGCGTCTTCAGCGGCGGCAACCTCACGTTCAGCGGCAGCGGCGCGGCGTCGGTGGGCACGGGGGGCATCGCCTGGCTTTACACGGGCAGCGTCGCAGGCAGCACGGGCCTGACCAGCCTCACGGGCCTGGGCAGCGGTTCGGGCCGCTTCCGCTACGGCAGCGATGAAAGCACCACCAATTACAGCCTGGCCCTGACGGCGGGCCTGAACGCGATCTACCGCGAGCAGCCCAGCATCACGCGCGTGGTGGACAACCAGACCATCACCTACGGCGACGCCCTGCCCAGTTTCACCTTCTCCATCAGCGGGGGCGGCAACGGCGACAGCTACAGCCAGGCCTTTGGCAGCGCCAGCGCGCCCACGGTCTCGGTGGGCGGCAGCACCTCCACCTCGGGCCGCTACACGGCGGGCGAGCACGGCCTGTCGGCCAGCGGCGGCGCCACCACCAGCCAGCTGGGCTACGCGGTCAACGCCAGCACGACTTCGGGCACGCTGCTGGTCAACCGCAAGACGCTCACGCCAAGCTTCACGGGCCAGGACAAAACCTATGACGGCACCAACAGCGCCACCGTCAGCGTCAGCGACAACCGGCTGAGTGGCGATGTGCTGTCGATTTCGCGCAGCGCCGCCTTCACTGCGGGCGCCGACGCCGGCACCGGCAAGGCCATCGGTGTCACCGATGTGCTGCTCAGTGGCGCCGACGCGGCCAACTACAGCCTGGCCGCCACCACGGGCAGCACCACGGCCAACATCACCCCCGCGGCCCTGACGGTGCGGGCCAACGACGACGCCAAGTTCGTCACACTGAGCGATGCCAACGGCTATGCCGGCGTCACCTACACCGGCTTCGTCAATGGCGAGACGGCCCTGGCGCTGGGGGGCACCCTGGCCATCAGCCGCAGCAACAGCGGCACCAACACCGCGGGCAGCTACAGCGGTGTGCTGGTGCCCTCGGGCCTGAGCTCGAACAACTACAGCATCAGCTATGCGCGCGGCGACTACACCATCGTGCCGGCCAACCAGCTGGTGGTGAAGGTCAGCAACGCTTCCACCGTGTACGGCTCGGCGGCCAGCTACAGCGTGACGAGTGCGCAATACCTGGGTGCCGACAACCAGGTGGTCACCCTCAACAGCGTGACGGTGGATGCGAACAACCAGGTCACCATTCAGGACGGGGCCAGCGCATCGGCCAGCTTCACGCTGGCGCCCCTGTCGGCGCAGTTCTCCACGGCGCAGAAGCTGCGCGTGGGCAGCTACCAGCTGGGCACCAGCGGCACCGTGACCGAAAACAGCCAGAACTTCAGCAACACCATCACCGTGGTCGGTGCGCACACGGTCACGGCCAAGGGGCTCAATGCCACGGTGTCGGGCACCAGCAAGACCTACGACGGCAGCGCCGCCATGACCGGCATGACGCTGGGGCTGAGCACGCCGGAGGCGCTGGATGCGGTCACCGTCAGTGGCAGCGGTGCCTATGTCAGCAAAGATGTGGGCACCCGCAACTACACCGTCAGCAACGTCGCGCTCTCGGGCGCCGACGCCGGCAACTACTACCTGGCCACCGGCAACAGCCTGACGGGCAGCGGCACCATTGCGGCCAAACAGCTGACGCTGTCGGCCAGCAAAACCTACGATGGCACCTCCAGCCTGACCGGTGTGGTCACCCTGGGCGGGCTGATCGGCAGCGAAACCCTGAGCTACACCGGCGCGACCGCCAGCAATGCGCATGTGGCGACGTCCGGCAAGTACATCAACGCCATCACGCTGGCCGACGGCAGCAATGGCGGCCTGGCGGCCAACTACGCCTTGCCCACACTGAACGCGGCCAATGCGCCGGTGACGATCACGGCCAAGGCCCTGGTGACCAGCGCGAGCATCGTCGGCACCACCAGCAAAACCTACGACGGCACCACAACCGCCACGGGCGCCAGTGTGAGTGGCAGCGTGGTCGGAGCGGTGGCTGGCGACACCCTCACGCTCGACACCACCGGCATCACCCTGGCCTACAACAATGCGCACGTGGCGGACGCGAGCAGCATTGGTGCCAGCGGCAGCCTGGCGCTGAGCATCAGCAGCCCCACACACAGCAGCCAGGCCAGCGACTACAGCTTCAGCCTGCCCACCATCGCCTCGGTGGCGGCGCGCATCACACCGGCCGTGCTGAGCGCCAGCCTGAGCAACTCAGGCGTCACTAAGGTGTACGACGGCAGCAGCTCTGCCCCGGCGGGCTTTGTGCCCAGCTGGAGCGTGAGCGGTTTTGTCACAGGCGACAGCGCTGCCAGCCTGACGCCCAGCACGACGGCGTACAACAGCAAAAACGTCTCGCAGGCCACCCTGCTCACGCTGTCGGGCTTGAGCATCACCGGGGTGACGGGCACCCGCAGTTCGGTCCCCAGCGACTACGTGTTGTCTTCCTCCAGTGCAAGTGTTTCGGCTTCGATCACGACCAAGACCTTGACCATCGAAGGTTTCGCGGCGGCCGACAAAACCTACGACGGCACCACTTACGCCACCGTGACCGACTGGGGTCGCGTGGTGACCGGCGTCGGCAGCGAAACACTGGCGCTCAACCATGGCACGGCGGTGTTCAACAGTGCCAACGCCGGCAGCCGCACGGTGACCGCCACCAACTACACCCTGGTCAATGGCAGCAACGGCGGCCTGGCCAGCAACTATGCGCTGAGCAGCACCAGCGCCTCGGCCTCGACCACCATCAGCAAAGCCTTGCTGACCATCACGGCCAACGACGACGCCAAGTTCATCACCACCAGCGATGTGGCGGGTTATGCCGGCGTGAGCTACAGCGGTTTTGTCAACGGCGAAACCAGCGCGCAGCTGAGCGCCCTGCCTTCGGTGACGCGCGACCTCACGGTCCGCAACACCGACAACAACGCGAATGTGCAGAGTGCGGGCATTTACCAAAATGCGCTGAAGGCCTCGGGCGCCGCTGCCACCAACTACGACTTCAGCTATGTGTCCGGCAACTACACCATCGTGCCGGCCGACCAATTGCTGGTGCGCGTGAACCCGGCGTCGACCACCTACGGCTCGACACCGGCCTACAGCCTGACCAGCGCCAAGTACGCTTATTACGACAACACCAACACCTTGCAGGTGGTCGAACTCAGTGACAGCAGCATCAACGGCAGCAACCTGGTCACCGTCAACGACGGTGCAGGCGGGCGCGCCACCTTTACGCTGGCGCCGCGCAGCCCCAGTCTGTCCACTGGGCAGCTCTTGCGTGTGGGCAGCTACCAGCTGGGCACCTCGGGCACCGTGACCGAAAACAGCGCGAACTTCAGCGACACGATCACGGTGGTGGGCGCGCTCAGCGTCACGCCCAAGGCCTTGCTGGTTGCGACCAATTCCGGCGTGAGCAAGACCTACGACGGCACCACCACCATGAGTGGCGTGAGCTTTAGCCTGACCGGCCAGGGCGGCACCACCGGGGTCGCGGCGGACGATCTGGTCACCGTCAGCGGCAATGGCGCTTACAACCACAAAAACGTTGGCACCAACCTGGTCTACACCGTCAACAACGTGACGCTCTCGGGCGCCGATGCCGGCAACTACTACATCACCAGCGGCCGCAGCTTCTCGGGCGGCAACGGCACCATCACGCCCAAGGCCCTGAGCCTGAGCGCGGTGAGCGACACCAAGTTCTTCGACGGCAGCACACGCTCGAGCCGCACGCCGGATGCCGTGGGCCTGGCGTCGGGCGACAGTTTCAGCAGCCTCGTGCAGACCTTCGACAGCAGTGCGGTGGGCCTGCGCCGGCTGCTCGTGTCCTACACCATCGACGACGGCAACGACGGCAACAACTACACCGTCACGCTGAGCCAGGCCAATGGCACGGTCCAGGCCCAGGATGCGCCCCAGCCGCCGGCCCACACGCCACCGGGCGGCAGTGGCTGGCCCCCGGCCGGCCGAGGCGGCCCCGGCGAGGGCGGCCCCGGGGAGGGCGGTCGCGGCGGCTCCGGCGGCGAGAACGGCGGCGGCACGCCTGGCCGCAACGGCCCCGAAGGCGCACGCGAAGGCGGTGGCGGCGCGGCAGCGCGCCTTGGCCAGCCCATCAACACCCAGCTGCCCGCCGAGCCCCCGGGTGCGCACAGCAGCAATGTGCGCGTGATCCTCGTGCACGATGCAGCCCCGCGCGGGCAAGGCCTCACGCGGGTCTATGTGCCCCGCGATGCGCTGGGCGCGCAGACCGGTTTCAGCTTCCTGGTGGCCTTGCCGCCGACCGACGAGGTCGCCACGGCCTCGCTGCGCGATGGCTCGGCCCTGCCGGCCTGGCTGGCTTTTGATGGGCGGGCGCTGCGCTTCACGGCCAGCAGGGTGCCCAGCAACGGCCTGCCGCTGCTGGTGCGTGTGCAGCGCGGCCCGCTGGTGATGGAAGTCGATTTGTTCGAATCCACCCACCCCTGAGCCACTCTGGCCGGCCCGCGAGCCCGGCTGGTGCCGGGCCCGCGCGCACAATGCCACCCATGCGCCCTCTCCACCGTTCGCAAGTGGCGGCCCTGGTGTTCAGCCTGGCCCTGCATGCCCTGGTTTATGCCGTGGCCAGTGGCCACCGCTTTCGCTCGAGCGCGCCGGTGCCGCAGGCCGAGGAGCGGGTCATCTACCTGCAGGCGATCGCGCCATCACCGCAGCGCCCGCCAGATCCGGCGCCGCCGCCCACACCGCTGCAGGCCCTGAGCCCGAGCGCCGCCGCGCTGGCCGAGCGCCCGCTGGCCACACAGGCCGCGCCCCCGGCGCCGACCGCCGAAGAGTGGGCCTTTGCCGCCCGCTACACCCTCAAAAACAGCAAAGGCTATCGCCACAGCTGGGGCCAGCAAGTGCGCAGCATGATGGGCACCGCCGTCGAGGGGCCAGACCAGGGTGTGGTGCGCTTTCGTGTGGAAATCGCGCCCGATGGTCAGCTGGCCAGCCTGCACACGCTGTGGTCCACCTCCAGCGTGGCCGAGCGCCTGGCGCGCCAGGCCATCCAAAGCCTGCCGCCTTTGCCGCCCACACCGACCGGCCAGCCCCTGGTCTTTGAGCGGACCATCGCGTTCACGCCCCACGCCTCAGACGGCCCGCCCCTCTACCAGGACGATTGCCAGCCCGACCCGCCGGCGTTTCGCAACCCCTTTGCCTGGGACGGACGCTCTGCCCAGGTGGGCAGCGCCCCCGAGGCGGCGCAGAAGCTGGACCCGCAAGCGCTTGAAGAATGCCTGAGGCAACTGCCCCGCGACTCGCTGGAGGCCGAGCTGGCGCGCGATCGGCGCCTCATGGAGCGCTGGGGCGCTGCGAAATGAAGGCTGGTGGGGTGGCCTGAGGGCTGAGCTTTCGGGTTTACCGACCGAACA